>WNGH01000889.1_pt1 | contig 26882 bp, 28 predicted proteins | sample 5400631 | NCBI WGS metagenome assembly WNGH01 (sample SAMN13153373, study PRJNA577476) | soil metagenome | isolation source: 115 cm soil or saprolite under Garry oak tree replicate 1 | place: USA:California | collected 2016-06-15
GGCCACCTGGGCGGTTAAGTCCTGCGTGCTGCTGTCCGAGTAGGTCCCCGTGGCCGTAAACTGCCGGGTCAGGCCCTGCGGGAGGTTGGGGTTGGCCGGGGTTACACCAATGGAGACCAGGGTCGCATTTTTAGCCGTCAAGTGGACTGAGGACCCACTGCATGCGGACAATAACAGGCCGATGGTCAGAATGAAGAATACGAACCCGTGGCGTGGGCCAAACCGCAGCATGGAAACTCCTTTTATAGTGAGTGGTAACCTGCACACGGTGGCACTGAAATCGTGTTCAGTCGTCTCTGATTGGAAGAACCGGTCTTTTTTCCCTTGCACCCGGCCTGCTGATTCCGTAGCTTCGTCGTCAGGGGAGGGCGCGGGCGCAAGGAAGGAGCGCGATTGATCTTCCTATCCGTTGTAGAGTATAAAGGCGCAAAGAGCCGTTTTCATAGGTACTGGTTCACAACCTGAACCAGTACCTTTCCATAAGACTCTGCCGCAGCGAGGTCAAGAGGTTGGAGGGCCTTCAAGCTTGACAGCGGCGGTATTGAGCGTCGGTTTGGTTGCGGGTTCGGCAAGCGCGGACGACAAGGATCAGGGGCCCTTAAGGTTGGAGCTTTTTCAGATCGGGCTCGGCTCCCTCGCCGGGTGGATTCGCGGCGCTGGCAAGCCCAAACAGAAGGGTGACGAGGGCCAGTTCGGGCTCTACCTCCAGAAGAACACCAAGACCGCCAACTTCTCGTCGGCGGGAGGGGACTTCACAGGGAACGTCCCCAAGACTGCGACAGATTTGCACACTCTCGCGTTCGATATCCCGGGTGTCGTCGGCGTCGGCTTCAAAAATTTCGACCCTACAAAAATAGGGACAGGTCCGAACGGGGCAGGTGCGAACGGGTACTGCAACAACGGGTCGCGCCGGTTCAACGTCTTCTCGTTTAACGGACCGCCTCTACCGGATTTTTCCAATTCTGTCGGAACCTGTTTCCTTGGTTGCGCTTCCGGTGCCAAGACTCAGGACACCGTCACCGGTTGGTGGCAGATCAAGTTCACGGAGCCGTTCACTCAATACGCCGGGTGTAGCGTCGCCCCAAGCGGCAACATTATAGTCGAAGTCATCCTCGACGAAGGGATCGACGTAGGCGTGACGGTGGGTGACAGTCCGGGCAACGTGGTTCTCGACAACCTCCGGGTGAACGATAAGCTCATCGGCAAGCCGACCGATTGACCATAGCGAGGTGCGCGCGAAGGGCGGGCCCGGTGGCCGCGCCCTTCATTTTGCGTGGAGAAAAAAGGAGACAGGCTGCCCGGCGCCGCGCAGGACGCCGACGACGGCAGATTGAATTTACTATCACTCGCAAAGGGGGCAGTGGGACCGCTGCCGGAGGCGCTGAACTTCATTCCCTGAGCGGGCGCATGACCCTTGACGCACAAATACGGACAAGCTAGCATGACCAGAATTCTGGTCTAGCAGGAATCCGCTTTGTGAAAACCCTGTCCCTTTCCGAAGCCAAGGCGAAGCTGAGCGGGCTCGTCGAGGACATCGAGCGCCGCGACGAGGAGGTCGTCATCACCCGAAACGGCCGCCCGGCCGCCGTCCTGGTCAGCCCGGACGAGTACGAGGGCTGGAAGGAGACGCTGGCGATCCGTTCGGACAAGGACCTGATGCGTGAGATCAGGAAAGGCCTAGCGGCCTTCAAAGCGCGCAAGGCGCGCCTCTATACCCTCGACGAGCTGTTCAAATAGCGCTCGACGCCCCCGGGTGCACCGAACACGTCACCCGAAGGAAGCGCGCTTGTACGCGCTGCGCGTTCCGCCTCATCTTGCGGACCTCATCCGCAATTTGCATCCCCGGCTCAAGCGCAAACTGCGGGAAACGCTGAAAACCATTGCGGCCGACCCGCCCTCAGGCAAGGCCCTCAAAGACGACTTGGCCGGGCTGTGGAGTTTTCGGGTCGGCAAGTTCCGCGTGATCTATCGCATCGGCGCAAACCGCCGGATCGAGCTCATCGCGTTCGGCCCCCGCGAGCGGATCTACGAGGAGACGTTTCGTCTGATCACGCGCGAGAAGTGAGGCGCGCTCGCGAAATTGCTCGTGCCGGCGGGCTTGAGCTGCGCCCGGAACTCCCCCAGGGTTCTAGATGCGCGCGGCTTCGTGCCGCGGCTTTCCGGCCTGCGCGCCGATCGCCTTGTTGAGTCTCGGCACGACTTCGGTCGCCATCAGCTCCATCGAGCGCCTGGCGAGCGCCGGATCGACCCAATCCATTCCGGCGTAGACGATCTCCCCGAAGTCGCCCACCTGCTCGCGAAGCGCAAGCAACTGGTCGACGACCTTGTTGACCGTGCCGCACAGCACGAGCTGATCCAGGAGGCGCTCGATGGTGACCGCGCCGTCGTCCTCGGACTCGTGCATCTTGAAGATGACGTGGCGCCTGGCCAGCATCATCTTGGCGCGCAGCTGGTTCCAGTAGAAGCGGTAGGGGCTGTTCGGATCCCCGCGAGCATAGCGCTCCGCGACCTTGTCGTCGTCGCCGACAAAAATGGTGCGCGCGATGCGCCACTCCGAAGAGTCGGGCGCCTTTCCCGCGCGGCGCTTGCCTTCGGCGTAGTTCGCCCAGTGACTCGGCAACCAGTGCGGCAGCAGGAAATTCGCAGAGAGCGGATGGAAGTCGCGCTCGCCCATGGCGATCACGCCCTTGGAGTGCGGGGCGACCACCGTGCCCACGATCTCCGGCCGCGGCTTCTGGTAGGGCTTGTACATGACGCCGCGGCCGATGTCGGGCACGTGGGTCTTCGCGGTCGTCACCTTGTAGCGGTTGCCCGGGAAATCGATTTCATAGGGCGGCTCGCGCTCCCAGATGGCGAGGATCACGTCGATCGCCTCGGCGAGCATCCTGTTGCGGTCCTCGCCGAGTATGCCGAGGGCTTCCGCATCCGAGGACAGCGCGCCGGGGCTGATGCCGAAGATGAAGCGGCCTTTCGCCAGGTGGTCGAACATCGCCGCGTGCGCGGCGATCACCGCCGGGTGCGACTGCGAGAGATTGGATGTGCCCGTGGCGAGCCGGATCGCCTTCGTATCCGAAATCAGCGAGGCGAGGAAAATGAAGCTGTTCGTGACATTTTCACAGCGGTCCGTGAGGTGCTCGCCTACGAACGCGTCGTGGAATCCGAGCCGGTCGGCGAGCACGACCGCTTCGCGGTCCTCCTGCAGCGTGTGCAGCGGATCGCGCTGAGGCGGGTGCAGCGGCATCATGAAGATTCCCAGTCGCATCATGCGAATGTGCCCCATCGGCACTCGGGCGTCAAACGCGGCCAACAGTTGTTTGCGCCGGTACGCTAGAATCGCAACGGCAAACGCAAAGGGGAGCTCGGCCATGGCTGAAGTGTTGACGACGACAGCGCCGACCGGAACGCGGCCCGCGATCAAGTCGAGGTTTCTCTCGCACGGAACGCTGAGCTCGCGCGACCTCGAGGCCTCGCGCAGGTTCTACGAGGAGTTCCTCGGTCTGGAGGTCGTGCGCACGAGCCCCGTTTCCCTCATGATCCGGCTCGGCGGCAAGCACGTCTACGCGGTCGTCCAGGACAAGAAGAAGAAAGAGCCGATGGACCGCCTCTACCACAACGGCGTCGACGTCGAGACCGACGCCGACGTGGACGAGGCCTGGCGCCTTTGCCACGAGCAGGCCGGGAAATGGGGTCTGCACCACATCACCAAGCCCGTTCCCGTGCACGGCACCTACAGCTTTCATTTCTGGGATGCCGACGACAACGCCTGGGAGATCCTCTCCAACCCCGAAGGCGGCTACACATGGATCTTCGAGCAGGGCAATCTCGCGGGCAAAGGCCATTTTGAGCGCGGCTTCCGGCACAAGCGCCCGGACGCAAAAAATGGGGGCCCGAACCCCTGATTGACCGGGGCGGAAACGGTCGGACCGATCGAGTGCCGGTTTTCAAGCAACGCGGAGCTCGCGCGTCGCCCGGGCTGAGCATAGGAAACGCACCGCCCGCTCAGGGGGTCATCCGCCCTCCGCGCCCTTGGAGCGGGCCTTGCCTTTTACGGCTCGTGCGCCCCGCGACAATCCGAACGATTCGATGAACCTCAAGACCCTGTTCATGCCGGAAACGGACGCCAAGCAGGCGGTGCGGATGCGCCGTTTCCTGCTCGCCGCGGCGACGTACGCGATCGGCGCCGCGCTGCTCTTGCTCGCCTACGGGTTGAAGCTGATCGAGCTCGGGCCTGCGCTCTTCACGATCGCCGTCGCGGCCGTGATCAACGCGTCGCTGTACTTCGTGTTCCGCCTGGGACTCAACCTGCGCGCTCGCGATCCGAGCCTCACCTGGGTGCAGACGCTCATCGCGAACACCGTCCTGATGTTCGTCATCTACAGCTTCAACCAGGGGCGCGCGTTCGCGCTGATGATGTTCCTGGTGGTACTCACCTTCGGCATTTTCCAGTTCAACACCCGCGAGTTCCTGAACATCTCGCTGCACATCCTCGCGGGCTACGGACTGGTTCTCAACCTGCTGATGAAATACAAGCCCGACACGGTCAACGTCTACCTCGAGTTTTTCCATTGGGCCGGGCTCGCTTCCATCCTGCCGCTCTTTGCGGTGGTCGGCGGGAGAATCAGCGAGCTGCGCCGGCACCTCAGAAGCAGCAACGAGGATCTGCGATCGGCGCTCGCGGCCGTCCGCCAGGTGGCCACGCACGACAATCTCACGGGGTTGCCCAACCGCGTGCTGTTCGGCGAGGAGCTGCAGCACGCCCTCGCCCAGGCGGAGCGGCGCCACAGGCCGGTGGCGCTTCTGTTCATGGATCTCGACCGTTTCAAGAACATCAACGACACGCTCGGTCACGCGTTCGGCGACCGCGTGCTTCAGGAGGTCGCGAAGCGGCTGACCCGCTGCGTGCGCGAGAGCGACATTCTCGCGCGGCTGGGTGGGGACGAATTCGTGCTGCTGGTCGAGGAGTTCCCCGACCCCGCGAATCTGGGCGGGATCGCGCAAAAGCTGCTCACCGCCGTATCCCAGGTCACCTCGATCGACGGGCGCGAGCTCAATCTGTCGGTGAGCATCGGCATCTGCATGTATCCCGCCGACGGGCGCGACGCGAAAACCCTGCTCGCCAACGCCGACATCGCGATGTATCGCGCAAAGGAACGGGGCCGCAACAACTTCTGCTTCTATTCGGCGCAGTTGAATTTGCACACGCCGGAAAGGCTCGCGCTGGAGGCGGCGCTGCGGGGCGGGCTCGAGCGCGGCGAATTCCGGGTGCACTACCAGCCCAAGATCGACATGGCGACGGGCTCGATCACCGGGGTCGAGGCGCTGCTGCGCTGGCAGCATCCGGAGCTGGGATTGCTGCTGCCGGAGAAATTCATTCATCTGGCCGAGGAGACCGGGCTCATCGTGCCCATCGGACTGTGGACGCTGCGCGAAGTGTGCACGCGCGCCAAGGCCTGGCAGGAAGCGGGGCTGCCGCGGCTGCCCGTGGCGGTCAACCTGTCCGCCCGGCAGTTTCGCCAGGAACAGCTCGTGTCTCAGCTCGCCGAAATCCTCAAGTCGACCGGGCTCGAGCCGGACATCCTGGAGCTCGAAATCACCGAAAGCATGGTCATGCAGGATCCCGACGGTGCGGTGGCTCTGATGAAGGCGTTGCGCAAGATGGGCGTGCGGCTGACGATCGACGATTTCGGGACCGGCTATTCTTCGCTCGGTTACCTCAAGCGCTTTCCGATCAACAGCCTGAAGGTGGACAAGAGCTTCGTGCGCGACCTGCCGCATTCCAGCGACGACATCGCCATCACGCGCGCCGTCATCGCGATGGCCCACAGCCTGCAGATGAACGTGATCGCCGAAGGCGTCGAGCACCAGGGGCAATTCGATCTGCTGCGGGACGAGGGCTGCGACGAATTCCAGGGTTATCTGTGCCAGCCCCCGCTCACCGAGGAGGATCTGATGCGCTTCATCCGGGAAAGCGGTGCGCGCATCTCGTCCCGCTAGCGCCTTTACGGGGAGCGCACGCACCTCAAAGAAAACCCCCGCGCCAAGGCGGGGGTTTTTGATTTGACCTTCTAAGGGATCAAGCCGGAACGGGTTCCTTCTCCTTGACGCCTCTATGCGGGGCCGCCGGTTTAGCAGGGGCGGAGGACGTATCCTGCTTCTTCAGATCGTCGGCCAGCTTTTTCCTGCGCGCTTCCTCGGCTTCGCGCGCTTTCCTGTACATCTCGTCAAACTCATAACACATAAACGACTCCTTCGTATCAAGTGATGGAGACTCCCTTGTCACGTGTTGGAGTTGTTCCTCCATGCTACGCCTCGTCTTGGGGAAGTTCAACGGTAAAATTTGTGAAACAATCTCGGACCGGAAACCCGTGTTAACGTTGCCGAAAAATCAATGCCCTTCGCCGCCATGAAAGCGAATGTCATCGGCATCACCCGACTCGCCGCGCTTGTTGCCGGCGCCCTCTTTTCCGGGGCCGCTCTCGCGCAATCGCAGGCTCCTTCGACCGACTCTGGGGGCTACCCTGCGAGGACGATCCGCCTGGTGGCGGGAACCGCCCCCGGCGGAATTACCGATTACCTCGCGCGAATGTCCGCCGAAGGCCTTGCCGCGCAGCTGCCAGGCCAGGTTGTCGTCGAGAACAAGGCGGGTGCCACCGGCAACCTTGCGATCGAATACGTCGCTAAATCTCCTCCCGACGGCTACGCGTTGCTGCTCGTGGCGGGCGGAAACGTCGTCATCACGCCGTTTCTTTACCGCTCGCTACCGTTCGATCCACTCAACGACATTGTTCCCGTATTCAATGTCGCCGGCGCACCGCAGCTGCTCGTCGTGCCGGGGTCGCTTGCGGTGAAGGACCTGCGCGAGTTCATAGCGCTCGCCAGGGCGAATCCGGGGAAGATGAACTACGCTTCCGCAGGCCCGGGGAGCACCACGCATCTCGCCGCCGATCACTTCGCGCGGCTTGCGGGCGTCGAGCTCGTACACGTTCCGTACAAGGGCGTGGGGCCGGCGCTCACCGATCTCATCGCCGGCCGCGTGCACATGCTCTCGGTGGGCTTGGGGCCGGTTCAGGCGCACCTGAGGAGCGGTGCGCTGCGCGCGCTCGCGGCGGCTTCCAAGACGTGTCTTGCCGCCGCGCCCGAGGTGCCGACCTCGGCCGAGGCGGGACTGCCCGGCTACGAGATGACGACCTGGTTTGGCCTCTTCGCGCCGAAGGGGACAAGCCCCGAGATCGTGCGCCTGCTCAATGCGAAAATGCAGGCGGTCATCGACGACCCGGGGGCGAGAAGGCGCATGCTGGAGGCCGGCATGGAGCCCATCGGCGGCTCGGCGGAGTCGTTCGCGGAGCGGGTGCGCTCGGACTATCGCGCCTGGGAGCAGGTGGTGAAGGCATCCGGCGTGAAACTCGACTGAACGTGGAGGAAGAAGAATGAAAATCTGCTGCTACAACGACAACCAGGTGGGCGCCGTGGTCGCAGATCGCGTTCATCCGCTCGGCGAAACGCTCATCAAGGCGGGGCACCTCCAGCCCGGCTACACGATGCTCGAGGTGGTCACGGCGCTTGCGAACGAGCCGGCCGCGATGAAGTGCGCGCGGTTCGCGCTGCAGGCGGGCTCGTCCATGCCGCTCGCCTCGGTGAAACTTCTCGCGCCGCTTCGCAATCCACCTGCGATCTGGGCCGCCGCGGCGAACTACAAGGCGCATCAGGAGGAGATGCGGGAGAAAATGGGCTCCTCCGACCGCTCGAACCTGACCAAGGACGAGCTGATGGCGGAGTTTTTCCTGAAGCCGGCGTCCTCCGTCATCGGCCCGGGAGGGTCCGTGATCCTTCCGAAAATCTCGAAGGACGTCGATTTCGAGTGCGAGCTCTGCGCGGTGATCGGAAAAACGGCGAGGCACGTGACCGAGGACCGGGCCCTCGAGCATGTGTTCGGCTATACGATCTGCTGGGACTTCAGCCAGCGCGACCCCTGGGGGCGCGGCAGGCAGAACACGCGCAACATCCGCAAGGGCTTCGACACCTTCACCGGCCTGGGCCCGTGGATCGTGACGCGCGAGGAGATCGACGAGCCGCAAAATCTCGCGATCCGCGTCGAGCAGAACGGAAAAGTGGCGATGACCGCCCACACCCGGGACATGATCTGCGGGCTGCGCGACCACATCCGGTTCCTCTCGGGGGTGATGACGCTGCACCCGGGCGTGCTCATCACCACCGGGACCCCGGCCGGCGTAGCGAAGCTCGCCGACGGCGACCACCTGAGGGGCAGCATCGAGAAAATCGGCGAGATGGAGGTGGACGTGCGCGCCGAGCGCTAGCGGTGCGGGGCCGGCGGGCTCCACTTCAGAAAAAACGTCCGCCGTCTCGCTGCAGTCGCGCTAAACTGCGTCAGGCGAGAGAGAGGCGGCGCATGCATTCGCGCTGTGCGCGTAAATGGCGGCCGGGCTTTTTTTGACTGCTCTCGCGAATGATCCTGAATGGATTGAATTCATGCGCAGTCTTGACTGTCGGGGACAACTGGGCCGATCGCCTGCGCAATGATCCGAAAGCGACTGCCAATGAATAGCGCCGCCAGAGCCTGCGCGATCGGCCGCGCGGCGCTCCTCGCCGGCCTGGCTTGGGGCCCGGGGGCGTCCCCCTCTCTCGCGCAGGGCGGCTATCCGACGAAAGCGATCAGACTGGTAGTGGACACTTCGCCCGGAGGCATCACCGACATTCTCGCGCGCATGGCGGCTGACGGCCTCGCCGCGCTGCTCGGGCGGCAGCTCGTGGTCGACAACAAGCCGGGCGCATCGGGCAACGTCGCCATCGAGTACGTGGTGAAATCGCCTCCCGACGGCTACACGCTGTTCATAGGCGCCGGCGGAAATCTGGTCGTCAAGCCTTTCCTGGAGCACTCGCTGCCTTTCGATCCGCTGAACGACCTCGTCCCCGTGTTCAACGTGGCCGAGGCGCCGCATATCCTCGTGGTTCCGGGTACGCTCGCCGTCAAGGACCTCGGCGAATTCATCGCTTTCGCAAAAGCGAATCCCGGGAAGGTCTACTACGGTTCGGCGGGAACCGGCAGCCCTCCGCACCTGGCCGCCGACCAGTTCGCGCGCCTCGCCGGCCTGCAACTGGTGCACGTGCCGTACAAGGGCGTGGGCCCGGCGCTCCCCGACCTGATCGCCGGCCGGCTGCAGGTCATGTCGATGAGCCTGGGCTCGGCCCGGCCTTATCTCAAGAGCGGCGCGCTCAAACCGCTCGCGGCCGCATCGAGGCAGCGGCTCGCGGGATTGCCCGATGTGCCGACCTCCGCGGAAGCGGGTTTGCCCGGCTGGGAGATGAGCGCCTGGTTCGGCGTGTTTGCGCCCAGGGGAACGAGCCCCGAGATCGTGCGCCTGCTCAACGAGAAGCTGCAATCGTCGATGGACGATCCGAAGGCGAAGCAGAGATTGCTCGAGATCGGCGCCGAGCCGGTGGGCGGCTCGGCACGGGAGTTCGCCGAGCGCGTGCGCTCCGACTATCATTTGTGGGGGCGCGTGGTGAAGGAGTCCGGCATCAAGCTCGAATAGCACGGAAAACGGGCCCGCCGCGAAAGGAAGGAGTCCGCATCAGGACCTCGGCCGCCCGTCACTCCAAAGGAGGCAATCATGAAGACCCGCGTTACCGCAATCGCCGCCGCACTGTTCGCCGTTCCGCTCCTCGCCGTCGCACAAGGCTGGCGGCCGCCCGCCGAGGGCCAGCGCTGTCCCTCCAAGTGGGGCGTGGGCGACGAGCGCGGCTCGGGCAATCACATGAAAAATCCTGAGACCGTGCTGCGGGCGGCACGGCTCATCCGTACCGGAGAAGTCATCGAGATGGGCCACGTTCTCGGGCCGGGCATGCCTTTCTCGGGACCGCGCATCTTCAACCTGCAGACCAAGCGCACGGTCATGAACCCGGGCGCGAACACGCGGGGCAGCAACGAGGAGATGGTGATTTCCGAGATCGGCCAGGTCGGTACGCAGTTCGACGGCTTCGCTCACCAGACCATCGGCGATTCGCTTTACAACTGCTTCAAGGTCAGCGAGGTCGCGACTCGTTCCGGCTTCACCAAGCTCGGCGTCGAGAAGGTGGGGATGATCTTCGCGCGCGGCGTGCTGATCGACGTCGCTGGCCTGAAGGGAGTGGAGATGCTCGGCGACACCTACGAGATCACGCCCGACGACTTGCAGCAGGCGCTCGCGAAACAAAGACTCAAGCTCCAGCTAGGCGATGCGATCATCATCCACACCGGCTGGGGCAAGCTCTGGGGCAAGGACAACGCTCGTTTCATGAAGACGACTCCCGGAGTGGGCGTCGCCGCGGCAGAGTGGCTGGTGAAGCAGGACCCTGTGCTGGTCGGCTCGGACAACTGGCCGGTGGAGGTTGCGCCCAACCCGGACAAGGAGCTGAGCCTCCCGGGGCACCAGATTTTTCTCGCGGTGAATGGCGTGCACATTCTCGAAAACCTCAAGCTCGACGAGCTCGTCGCGAAGCGCGTGTACGAATTCGCGTTCACCATGCAGCCGCTCAAGATGTACGGCGCCACGGGCTCGACGGTCGCGCCGGCGGCAATCCGTTGAGGAGGCAACGCCATGAAGGCGACCAGGCGGCTGAGGCCCACGAGGCCCAGGACTCGGGCGCCACAGTCGGCAAGATACTGGTCGCAGTCCACGCCCAATAGGAGAAACGCATGACCGATGCCGAATCGGGCGCAACCCGCGGCATTTCCCGCAGGGCCCTGCTCGGGGCCGCCGCGGCAGCGGCGGGTGCCGCCGCCGCGCCCCGGGCGCTTGCGCAGCAGCAGATCAAATGCGCGGCAGTCCCCGCGGCCAGCGCGAAGGGGCCGCGCGTGTTTCTCGAGTACGACCAGCCGGAGCTCGACGCCAACTACGACCAGCTTCCCTGGGCGCCGAATCATCAGCAGGTCACCGGCCGCGACGCTTCCAACAGCGAGCTCGTGCGCCTGCGGATCGGCGCGCCGCGCCGCGTCGCCTACGGGCCGACCGAGGTCGAGAGGCTCGACATCTACGCGACCGGCAAGGCCGGCGCTCCCATCATGGTGTTCCTCCACGGCGGCGCCTGGCGCGGCGGGGAGGCGAAGAATTACGCGGCTCCCGCCGAGATGTTCGTGCGCGCCGGGGCGCATTTCGTCGTGCCCGATTTCGTCGCGGTGCAGAACGCCGGCGGAAACCTGTTCGCGATGGTGGAGCAGGTGCGACGCGCCGTAGCCTGGGTATACCTGAACGCGGCAAGCTTCGGCGGCGACGCGGGCAGGCTCTATCTCTCGGGTCACTCCTCGGGCAGCCACCTCGGCGGCTGCGTGATGATCACCGACTGGCAGCGGGACTTCGGCCTGCCTGCAGGCGTGGTGAAGGCCGCCCTGCTCGTCTCCGGCATGTACGATCTCAAGGCGCCGCGGCTCTCCGCGAGGAGCTCCTACGTCAAGTTCACCGGTGAGATGGAAGACGCGCTCAGCGCCCAGCGGCACCTCGAGCGCGTCAACGCTCCGATCATCGTCGCTCACGCCGCGCTCGACACCCCGGAATTCCAGCGCCAGTCGCGCGATTTCGCCGAGGCGCTCACGAAAGCGCGCAAGCCGGTGCAGCTCATCCGCGGCGAGGGCTACAACCACTTCGAATTCATCGAGACGCTGACGAATCCCTACGGAATCCTGGGGAGCGCGGCGCTGGCGATGATGGGGCTCGCTGCCCCGTGATGCCGGATTTCCGGCGAAACTGACCAGGAGAGGCGTCATGGTCTCGAATCGAATTCGTCCGGCGGCGTGCGCAGCGTTGGCGGCGCTCTCCGGCAAGCCCGGGGTCGTGGAAGGCTTCGGCCTTCAGAGCCACGGCTCCCATTCGCCGGAGGCCGAGTACGTCGAGCTCGACTCGGTCGAGCCGAGGCTCTACCTGCTCGCGCGCCTCATCATGGAGGCGGCGAGCGAATGAAAAAGCGGGGATCGAAAGGAAAAGGCACGAGCGCCGAGAGGGCTTTGCGCCGCGATGTCGCGCTCGCCAACCGCATCATCGAGCGCTTCGGGCTCGCCAACGCCTTCGGGCACGCGAGCGCGCGCGTTCCGGGCACGGACACTTTTCTTTTTCCGACGCGCCGCTCGCCCGGCCTCGCCGACGAGAATAACCTGCTCGTGCTCGACACGGACGGCAGCATTCTTTCCGGCAAGGGCACGCCGAACAGCGAGCTCTGGATCCACGCGCGCATCTACGCGGCGCGGCCCGAGGTCGGCGGCGTCGTGCACGCGCATCCGCCCGCCTGCGTCTGCCTGACCCAGATCGGGCAGCCGCACCGCGTCGTGCACAACCAGGGCGGGGCGTTCCTCGACGGCGTTCCCGAATACGAGCGCGTCGGCCTCATCCGCACGCGCGAGCTCGGCGACCTGCTCGCGCATCGCCTCGGCGCCAGCGTCGCCGTGATGATGCGCGGCCACGGCATCACCACGGCGCTCCCCGACGTGCGCACCGCTGCGGTGGCGGCGTGCCTGCTGGAAGAAAGCGCCGGGATGCAGTTGCGCATGCTCGCCTCGGCGGGAGGCGACGCCGGGCGGATCCGGGTCTATACCCGCGAGGAAGCCGAGCGCGTGCGCGACCAGCTCAGTCCCCACGTGGTCGAGCGGGCCTGGGAGTACTACGCTGCGGCCGCCGCGCAGAGGCCGCTCGGCGGGTGAAGCTCAAGGCATGCGGATGGCGAAGGTGCTCGAGGATGCGGGGTGGAGCCTGAATGATGAATGACCGACCGTCCCGGACTTGGGGGAACATCGTGAGTCCGACGGCCGATCTCGCCGGATTGATCGCCAACACGGTGAGGAGAACGCTGGGCATTCCAGCCGGGTTGTAGATCGCCTCGCGCGGGAGCGGGTCCTCGCGCCCTGATGATTATCGCTGATGCTCAGGAGGAGATTTCACATGATCAGATTCGAGCCGATACCCGCCCGGGTCCTCGCACCCTTTTTCGCACTCGCGATCGCGGGCTGCGCCGGCGCGCCGCCCGCGCCTACGCCCGCGGCGAAAGCGGAGCTCGCGCCCACGGGCACGCTGCGCGTCGCGGTGTTCACCGGCAACCCGGTGCTCGGCACGCGCAGCCGGAGCACGGGTCAGGTGACCGGCACGACGGCGACGCTGGGGCGCGCGCTCGCTCAAGCGGCCGGCGTCCCGGCGAAGGTCATCGAGTACACCACGATCGCGAAGCTCGTCGAGGACGCCAAAGCGGGCGAATGGGACGTCGCGGTCGTCGCCTTCGATCCGGCGCGGCGCAACGTCATGGACTTCGCGCCTCCGCACATCGTCGTCGATCTCACGTTTCTCGTCGCACCGGACGCAGCGATCCGCAGCGTCGCCGAAGCCGACCGGCCCGGCGTGAAAATCGCCGCGGCGCGCGGCGCCGCCACGACGCTGTTCCTGCAGCGGTCGTTCAAGCAGGCCTCGGTGGTGCAGGCCGAGAGCGAGCCGGCCGCCTTCAATCTGATCAAAGAAGGCAAGGCGCAGGCTTACGCGCAGAACCGCTATATGCTGCTCGGGCTCGCCGAGGGACTGCCGGGCGCGCGCGTGCTCGATGACCGCTTCTCAGCGGCGGAGATGTCGATCGCGCTGCCGAAGGGCCGGCCTGCCGCCCTCGAATACGTGAGCGCGTTCGTCGCGCAATCGAAAAAATCGGGCACGGTCGCGCATGCGATCGAATCCGCGGGACTTCGCGGCGTGAGCGTCGCGCCATAAGGGCCCCTTCCCCTGGAAGGGGAGGGTGTCGCGAGTTAGATCCTTATGGGCAGCGCTCTCACGGGTTTGCCGGTCGCGGCGAAGAGCGCGTTCGCGACCGCGGGGGCAATGACCGGCGTCGCGGGCTCGCCGACGCCGGTCGGCTTCTCGCTCGAGCGCACGATGTACACGCCGATCCGCGGCATCTCGTTGAAGCGCAGCGGCATGTAGTCGTGAAAGTTCGACTGTTCCACCACGCCGTCCTTCAGCGTGATCGCGCCGTACAGCGCCGCAGTCAGCCCGTAGGCGATGCCGCTTTCCATCTGAGCGCGGATCACGTCGGGGTTCACCGCCACGCCGCAATCGACCGCGCACATGACGCGGTCCACGCGGAATGAGCCGTCGCGCCTGACCGTGACTTCCGCCACCTGGGCGACGACCGTGCTGAACGATTCGTGCACGGCGATGCCGCGCCCGCGCCGCTCGCCCGTCCTGACCGGCACGAGCGGGGTGTTCCAGTCGGCCTCGGTCGCAGCGAGCTCGAGCGCCGCCCTGTGGCGGGGACTTTTCGCGAGCAGCGCGCGGCGCAACTGGTAGGGGTCTTTCCCGGCAGCCTTCGCGAGCTCATCCAGAAAGGTCTCGGTCGAGAACGCGGTGTGGGTCGAACCGACCGAGCGCCACCATTGCACCGGAACGCCCATCTTCGGCGAATGCAGCTCCACGCCGAGGTTGGCGATCGCGTAGGGAAGATTCGCCGCGCCTTCGACGGAGGTCGCATCGATCCCCTCCTTCACCATCATGGTTTCGAACGCGGTGCCGGCGAGGATCGATTGGCCGACGATGCGGTGCTGCCAGGCGATGATGTTGCCCTGCGCGTCGAGCCCGCCTTTCAGCGTGTGGTAGTACATCGGGCGGTAGTAGCCCCCGCGCATGTCGTCCTCGCGCGTCCAGACGAGCTTGACCGGTGCGCGCCCGTTGATGGCCTTCGCGATCGCGACGGCCTCGAGCACGTAATCCGCCTGCGGATTGGCGCGCCGGCCGAAGCTGCCGCCGGCATAAAGCATGTTGAGCTTCACCTGCTCGGGCTTCATCCCGAGGGCCGCCGCGACCGCGCCCTGGTCGATCGACTGGAACTGCTCGCCGTTCCAGATCTCGCACGCCTCCGCGCTCAATTTCACGACGCAGTTCATCGGCTCCATGGTCGCGTGGGCAAGGTACGGAAACTCGTACGCGGCCTCGAGCGTTTTCGCCGCGCCGGCAAGCGCGAGCGCGGCGTCGCCCTCCTTTTTCGCGGGCAGGCCCGGCGTCGCGGCCAGTTTCTTGTACCCGGCCATGATCTCGCTCGATCCGAGCGTGAACGCGCCCGTTTCGTCCCAGTCGATAGCCAGCGCGTCGCGGCCTTTTTTTGCCGACCAGAAATCGGCCGCGAGCACCGCCACGCCCTGCGGGATCGCCACCGCGTCGACCACGCCTTTTACCGATTTGGCCTTCATCATGTCGAACGACTTCACCTTGGCGCCGAAGCGCGGCGGATGCGCGACGAGCGCGGTGAGCATTCCGGGCAGCTTCACGTCCTGCGTATAGGTCGCGCTGCCGGTGGATTTGGCGCGGCTGTCGGTGCGCGGCGCGCGCTTGCCGATGTATATGAAGTCCTTCGGATCCTTCAGCTTGACCTCCTGCGGAACCGGCAGCTTCGCCGCGTCGGCCGCCAGCTGGCCGAAGCTCGCCCTGCGCGTGCCCCCCATGTGGATCACGCTGCCGCGCTCGACCGTGATCGCGTCGGGCGGCACGCCCCAGCGCTGCGCGGCGGCGGCAACCAGCATCGCGCGCGCCGCGGCGCCGGCCTTGCGCATCTGCTCGTAGGAATTCGCGAGCGCCGTGCTGCCGCCCGTGCCCTGCATCGTGCCGAAGAAGAGATTCGCGTAACGGCCCGCGTCCGCGGGCGCACCCTCGGCGCGGATCTGGTTCCAGTCGGCATCGAGTTCTTCCGCGACGAGCGTGGGCAGTCCCGTATAGGTGCCCTGGCCCATCTCCAGGTGCTTGACGATCACGGTCACGCTGCTGTCCGCGGCGATGCGAACGAAGGCGTTCGGCTCGAAAGTTCCGGCTGCGACGACGGCGCCGCCTCCCTGTCCGGGGCCGGCCATCTGCGCGAGGGCGCCCGGCAGGGCGACTCCGAGCGTGAGCCCGGCGCCCGCCTTGAGGAAATCGCGGCGGCTCAAGTTGACGATCTCTAACTTGTCCATGCGCGCCTCCTATTTCACGTTCCGCGACGCCTGCCTGATGGCGACGCGAATACGGTTATAGGTGCCGCAGCGGCAGACGTTGCCGCTCATCGCGGCCTCGATCTCGGCGTCCGTGGGCCTCTTTGTCTTCGCCAGCAGCGCGGCCGCGCTCATGATCTGGCCCGACTGGCAGTAACCGCACTGGGGCACGTCGTTTGCGGCCCAGGCTTCCTGCACCGCCTTGCCTTCCTTCGTTGCCCCGATCGCCTCGATGGTGGTGATCCGCTTGCCGGCGGCCGATGCCGCGGGCGTCGAGCAGGAGCGCGCCGGCGCGTCGTTGATGTGCACGGTGCAGGCGCCGCACAGCGCCATGCCGCAGCCGTACTTGGTGCCGGTCATATTGAGGTGGTCGCGCAGCACCCACAGGAGCGGGGTGTCCGGCTCGGCGTCCACGCTGATCGCCTTGCCGTTGATATTCAGGGAAATCATCGAAAAACTCCTCAGGAGATTGTCGTCCCCGCGGAAGCGGGGACCCAATGGCTTGGTGTGCGTAATCTAGGCCATGCGGCGGCAGTTGTATAGTAGGCGCACGTTTGTCATAAAAAGCGCGCGCGGCCCCGCCGCCTACGGCGCCGCCGACGGCCGAAGGATGATTTTACCGACTCCCGTGCGCGCGGCCACGATGCGGTGCGCCTGGGCGGCCTCGGCGAGCGGCAGCACGCGGTCGATGAGCACGCGGTAGCGGCCTTCGGCCGCCGCGCGCAGGGCGAGCTCGAGGTCCTCGTGGGTGATGCGCCCGAACGAGCCGATCACCGTGTTCGCGTTCAGGTACAGGCGCTTCACGTCGAGCGGCACCGTCCCGCCACCGTGGCCGCCCGCGGTGATGAGCCGGCCGCCGCGCGCGAGGCTGGAAAAAGCCTTGGGAAAGAGCTCGGGATCGCCGATGTTCTCGAACACGACGTCGACGCCGCGCCCGCCGGTGATCCGCTTCACTTCCTCCGCGAGATCCTGCATGCGGTAATTGACTCCGAAATCGGCGCCGAGCCCGACGGCGGCGCGCACGCGCTCTTCGGCGCCCGCTCCCGCGATCACCTTCGCCCCGAGCACTTTCGCCGCCTGGATGCCGGCGCTGCCCAGTCCGCCCGCGGCGCCCATCACGAGCAGCCAGTCGCCCGCCTTCAGCTTCGCGTCGTCGCGCAGCATGGTGAACGCCACCGGGGCGTGCCGCGCGACCACCGTCGCTGCGGAGAAATCCACGCCCTCGGGAATCGGATGCGTGATCTCGGCCGGCACCTTGACGTATTCCGCATAGCCGCCCCAGGCGTGCAGGCCGAGCACGACCGGAAACGACGTTGCGGTCGCCGGGCGGACAAACTGCATCGTCACGACGCGATCGCCGATCTTCCGCCCGGCGACGCCCGGACCGAGCGCCGCGATGACCCCGGACGGATCGACCCCGAGAACATGCGGAAGCTGCACCGGCAGCGAATAAGCGCCCGAGCGGACGACGAGGTCGAGCGTGCGGTTCACCGACACGGCGCAGACCTGCACGAGCACTTCGCCCGCCTGCGGCACCGGCGTCGGGACTTCTTCGAGCCGCATGACTTCAGGGGGTCCGAACTCACGAATCACAATCGCCTTCACCGTCCGCTCCCCTTCTAGAGGCGCATCGAGCCGCCGGCGCGTCGGGGTGAGTATAACGAGAATCGGCGCCCGCCCGAAGCCGGGGCCGATTCGAATCTCGCGCCGAAGCGTGCGAACGAAGTGGAGAAAGGGAAAAGGTCGTGCGGGCAGTCGGGGGCGGGTGAGAGGCGAGCTCTTCGGCGCGCCGCTCATCGCAGCGGACATCATCGCCGCAGTAACGCGGCTTGCGGCCCGGCTCGGAGCTCAGCGGGAATTCGGACCCTCTAGCGCCTCGACGGCGGCACAAAGGGCGGTCCGGGATCGCGCTGATTCGGCCCCGCACCGGGCTGCGCGCGGTCGCCGGGCGCGGCGCCCGTCTTCCCCGCGGAACGCGCCTGCTTGTCGAGCTTGTCCTTGAGGAACGGCGGCGGCGCGGTGAGCGGCGCCGGAGCCGACTTCGCGTCCGCGAGGTGAAACGATTCGCCGGCGCCGAACTCGCGCGCGAGCGCCTTGTTCTCCGCGGGCGTCACCGCGATCCTGCCCTCGATGACCTCGCCATAGAGTCCTTCGGCCGCGGGTTTGCCGTCGGAATTCCCGCACTCGCGCCGGCAGAGGTGCAGGCTGAAATGGGTGCCGCGAACGCCGATGACGGCGGTGGGGACCCGGACCATGTAATTCTCCCGGTTGCGCTGGCCGATGAGGCCGGTGACAAACCGCCCCCCGCCCTTCAGCAGGCGGAAAAAAGCCGTCCCCGGGTCGCTCCGCTGCTCTCTATAAGAATACTTGTCGACGACGAAATCCGAACCGGAGTGTATCGAGACCAGGCCCGAATCGGTGAAGAGGATCTGCAGGTTGCTCGCGGCGCCGGTGTGGATCCGGTCGCCCGACTCGATCTCCGCGTTCGGGGAAAACCGGATGGTTTTCCCGGCGCGCGTGGCGGAGACGTCGCCGACCGCGATCAGCACCTGCCCGGCGATTTCCGCCCGCGCAGGCAGCGCGAGCGCGCCGGCGCAGAACGCAATGCAGAAAACACGCAGCAACCGCTCGTAGCACATCGCACGCCCCCCTCAGATCGCGACCCGAAACCCGCCCATTCTCGGTCGTCACCGCGCCGGCCGCAAGCGACCTCCCCAAAAAGCGTGAGATAATACCGCTTCTCGCTTCGATGCACCCTTCTGAAGTGCGGCGCGTTATAATGGCCGGCGTCGTCGGCAAGACGGCGGGCGATGACGATGGAGGATGATCCGCCGTTTATTCCATGAAGGAGAACCTGCGATGAAAAACGCCAATCTGCTGATCGTCCTTGGCTCTGCGGTCTTTTTTGCGGGCACGGTCCATGCGCAGACGACCCCAGCCCAGCCGAAGCCGCCGCTCGCTCAAGCCGCACAGAGCGTGGCCAAGAATCTCGCGAGGGACCCCGATAACCGCGGACTGCAAAATGCATCGAAGCGCATCGCCGCCAACCAAGCGCGCATCGATGCGCGCGATGCGCACACAAGCTTCGAGCGTCCCATGCGGGTCGAGCGCCCGGATCGCGGTCGGTAAATAAGACGCCGCGCGACCGGCTCAGTCGAGAAGTTCGCAGGGATCGGGGTGCCATCGGCACCCCGATCTTTTTTCGGCAAACGCAAAAATGATCGAGGGAAAAAGCATCGTCCGGGCCGCGCGAATCCGTTTCATCGCGTGCGCGGCGATCGTCCCGATCGCGGGCCTCGCTCCGGCGGCGCACGCCGCGGGACCGCCCGAGGCGATCGTCCCGATCGCGGGCTTCGCTCCGGCGGCGCATACAGCAGGACCGCCCGAGACCAGCGTGAGCCTGGGAGCCGAATACAGCCGCGGAGGCTACGGATTCTCCCAGGCGACCCGCATCGCCTATTTTCCGGTGACCTTGAAGTACGACGCCGACCGCTACGCGATGTCGCTCACCCTGCCGTATCTCGTCGTGAGCGGGCCGGGCAACGTAGTCGTCGCGGGCGGTGCTGGAATCCCGAACGGCTGTGGGGGCTGCCCACTCACTTGCGTCCCGCCCTCGTGCCCACCCGGCCAGGCTTCGGCGACGCGCACCGCGTCCGGGCTCGGCGATATTTTGCTCAAGGGCTCGCTCAACCTGCAGATGCAGGACATGAACCGGCCGCGCCTGGACCTCACGGCGAAAGTGAAACTCGGCACCGCCGACCGCAGCCTCGGGACCGGGGAAAACGACTACTCCGTCCAGCTCGACTTGGAGCGCAGCTTCGGCGCGAGCAGCCTGTTCGGGTCGCTCGGCTACAAGATCATGGGCGAGCCGCCCGGGGTGGATTACAACAATGTTGCCTACGGGGCGATCGGCGGATCGACCCGGTTGAGCGACACCGCGAGCGGCGGCCTCGTCCTCGACGCGCAGGAGCCGGTGCTCGCCGGCGTCGCGCCGCTCCGCACGCTCACGCTTTTCCTCAGCAAAAAGATCGACGCGAAGACCCGGGTCACGCCCTACGTGCTCAAGGGCGTGGGCAACGGCAGCCCGGACTGGGGCGTGGGAATCGCATTGAAGCTGATTCAATAGCGGGCCGCCGGCGCAGGCAAGGGAATCGCGTTTTAGAAAATTCCGCGGCATCACCGGTGATAAACTGGGTGCCGTTTCACCGCTCGGCATTCGAGGCGATCCTCGCTTGCAAATCTCCTCTCGCGCGGCCGTGATGGTCGCTGCATGGCTCCTCTGCGGCCCCGCCGCGGCGCAGAACGCGGAGCGCTATCCGTCCCGGCCGATCCGCTACATCGTCGCGAGCGCGCCGGGCGGCATCGCCGATATCACGCCCCGGGTGATCGGTCCGCGCCTTGCCGAAGCGCTGCGCCAGCCGGTGGTCGTCGAGAACCGCCCGGCCGGCGGCATCGTTGCCGGCGGCGAGGCCGTCGCAAAAGCGGCGCCCGACGGCTATACGCTGCTCTCCGCGACGCCGCAGGTGGCGATCGTGCAATCGATGGTGAAGGACCTCGCCTTCGATCCGCGCCGGGACCTCGCGCCGATCGCGCTGGTGGGCGTGATACCGAACGTGCTCGTGGCCGGGCCGAGGACGCCGGCGAAGACGCTCGCCGAGCTGATCGAGCTGGCGCGCCGCAATCCGGGCAAGCTCAATTACTCCTCGACCGGCGCCGGCACCTCGGTGCATCTTTCCGCGGAGCTGCTCAAGTATTACGCCGGCGTCGATATCGTGCACGTGCCCTATCGCGGCGCGGCGGCGGCAATGACGGCGCTCCTCGCAGGCGACGTGGACATCATGGTCGATTCGGTGCCGCCCTCGCTGCCGCAAATCCGCGCGGGCAGGGTGCGCGCGCTCGCGGTGATGAGCGCGCGGCGCGTGCCGCAGCTGCCCGAGGTGCCGACCATGATCGAGTCGGGATACCCGGACTTCGAGATCAACGGCTGGTCGGGCGTTGCCACCACCGCGGGGACCCCGCCCGCGATCATCGCGCGGCTCGAGGCGGAAATCCGAAACGCGCTCGCGCGGCCCGAGACCGTCGCGGCTTACGAGAACGCGGGCCTCACGGTCCGCTTCATGGGCGCCGCCGAATTCGGCAGGTTCTGGGACGCGGAAATCGCAAAGTTCGCGCTCGCGATCAGGCACTCCGGCGCCGTGAAAGAGTAAGGAGGCGCAAAATGAAGTCGATTCGCTTGATCTTGATCGGCTCCGCAGTGCTCGCGGGCTGCGCCGCCGGCGGGCTGCAGCGCGAGGAACCTTCCGAGGTGTCAACCATGACGACTCCGCCCAAGGACATCCACCCCGATTCCCTGTCTCGTCTTCCCCTCGTCAAGCGCGAGCAGCTCGACGAGCAGGGCAAGCGCGTCTACGACTCGGTTCTCGATCCCAAGCGCCCCACGCTCGCGGGGTTTCAGGGGCCCGCCGGCATCTGGCTGCACAGCCCCAGGGTGGGGGAGCCGATCCGGGAGATGAACCGTATCCTCCGCACTGAAGTCCCGCTGGAGCCGCGCCTGAGGGAGCTTGCGATCCTCGTGACCGCGCGCGAGCTCGACAGCCAGTTCGAATGGACCGCGCACGAGCCGGTCGCGCTGAAGGAGGGCCTGGACCCGAAGGTCGTCGACACCGTGAAGTTCCGCAAGCCGGTTTCGGGCGCTCCGGAAAAGGAGACGGCGATCATCCGCTTCGGCCGGGAGCTCTTTCGCGACAGGAAAGTCAGCCAGGAAACTTACGCGGAGATGGTGCAGGCCTTCGGCCAGACCGCGGTCGTCGACATCACGGCGCTCATGGCGAACTATGCGCTCACCGCCACGATGCTGACCGCCTTCGATCAGCAGCTGCACGCGGGCCAGAGGCCGCTGCTGCCGCTTCCCTGAGCCGACTCCTTTAACGGGCGCGGCCGCCGTTCAAGTCGTCGAACGCTTTTGCGCAGCGGTCGAGCTCCTCGAGCGGCATGCGCCCGTCCAGGGCGAGGTCGGAAAAGGGCTGAGCCTGCCCCGGCCCGCCAAAGGCGAGCGCGATGAGGACGATGGCAGGCGCAATAAGCTCCGGTTTCATGACTTAGTTCATTCTAGCGTGCTCGTGAATGTCATATAGTTACGGCACAAAGCTGAACGAATGTTGCCGTCCTAGGGAGGGGCAGGGAACATGAATGATGCGGCCGTGGAGCGCCGCGAGGTCAGATACGCCGTTCACGGCAACGTGCCGCTGAAAGGCGACCTGTACTCGCCCAAAGGGGAGGGGAAATTTCCCGCCGTGATCGCGGTTCACGGCGGCGGCTGGCGCCTCGCCAATCTCGACAACTACCGGTATCTGGGGCCCTGGCTCGCCGAGCGCGGCTACGTGGTGCTCGCGGCGACGCACCGCTTGTCCAAGCCCGGACAGAAGGCGTTTCCGGAGGCGGTGCAGGACGTGCGCGCGGCGGTGCAGTTCGTGAAGGGCAGCGCGGCCGAGCTCAAGGCCGACCCGGAGCGCGTCGCGCTCATCGGCGATTCCTCGGGCGGGCACCTCGCGTCGCTGGTCGCGCTTGCCGGTGAGCATCCGCTCTTCAAGGACGGCAACAGCGGCGATCCCCACGGGAGCCTTTGCACGCAGGTCGAGGTGGCGGTCTCGATCTACGGTGTGCACGATCTGGCGCGGCAATGGCGCCACGATCTCCTCGCGCGGCCGCGCGACCAGATCGTCGAGAAATTTCTCGGCGTGAGCCTCCTCGACGACCGGCGCGCGTATTTCGACGCCTCGCCGCTTTCCTACGTCTCGGCAAGCTGCAGCGCGACCGCCTTTCTCCTCGCCTGGGGCACCGCGGACGATGTCGTCGATCACCGGGAGCAAGGCGAAGCTTTCCTCGAGGCGCTGAAGCAGGCGGGCCATTACGCGCGCTCGGTGGTCCTGCCCGGCGCGCCGCACTTCTGGATCGGCGACCCCCTCGACGAGCCGGGGAGCCACTCGGGATTCTTCGCGCCGCGGCTGTTGCGCTTTCTGCAAGCGAGGCTGTAAACCCTGCGCCGGGGAAGCGGCGGTATGATTCCCGCTCGCGGAGGCGATATGCTCGGACCATTCGGCCTATCGGCGAACCTGTTTGTCCTCGCATTGGCCGTTCAGAGCGCTTGGGCGCAGCCCCTTTCGACAAGTTCAGGGCAAACGTACCCCTCGCGCGCGATCAAGATCGTGGTGGCATTTCCGGCGGGCGGCGGCGCGGACCTCGCCGCCCGCGTGACCGGGCAGAGGCTTTCGGAGAGCTTCGGCCAGCCGGTCGTCGTCGAGAACCGCGTCGGCGCGAACGGCAACATCGGCGCGGAAGCCGTGGCGCGCTCCGCGCCCGACGGCTACACGCTGGTGATGGGCAGCAACGCCAACATCACCACCAATCCGCACCTGATGGCGCTCGGCTACGACCCGATGAAGGACCTCGCGCCGGTCGCGATGCTGACGGTCAACCCGCTGCTCCTCTTCGTCAATCCCTCGGTGGTGCCGGTTGCTTCCTTCAAGGAATTCCTCGCTTACGTCAAGGCGCAAGACGGCAAGGTGGACTACGCCTCGGCGGGCAATGGCTCGCCCGCGCACCTGTCGGGGGAGCTGCTCAAGCTCACCGCGGGGATCCGGATGGTGCACGTGCCCTACAAGGGCGGCACGCCCGGAGTGAACGACGTGCTCGGCGGCCGCGTCGGCGTCATGCTCGCCGCCGCGCCGACGGTGCTGCCGCACATCCGCTCGGGCAAGCTGCGCGGCATCGCCACCACCGGCGCGCACCGCACGGTCTTCGCGCCGGAGATCCCGACCATCGCCGAGTCCGGCTTTCCGGGTTTCGACGTGGTAATCTGGAACGCGCTGTTCGCGCCCGCGGCGACTCCGAACGCGGTGCTGGCGAAGCTGCACGGCGAAATCGACCGCGTTCTCGCGCAGCCCGACACGAGGGAGCTGCTGCTCAAGCAGGGCGCCGAGCCCCTGCCGATGGCCGACGCGGAATTCCGCGAGCTGCTGAGGACGGAGTACGAGCGCTGGGGAAGGGTCATCCGCGAAGCGAAGATCAAGGTGGACTGAACATGGATTCCGCAGAAGGCCCGGCAACCGAAAAAATCGCGGGCGCAAGCATCGAAATCCTCCGGCGAGGGCAGGGGCGCCCCATCCTTTTCCTGCATCCGCACATCGGCATGCACGGCTCCGAGTCCCTCATCGAGCGTCTCGCGCGCCGCGCACAGGTGATCGCCCCTTCGCATCCCGGGTTCGGGCACTCGGAGCTGCCCAAGGGCATGGCGAGCGTCGACGACCTGTCGTATTTCTATCTCGACCTGATCGAGAGCCTCGATCTGCGCGACCTCATCGTCGTCGGCGCCTCGTTCGGCGGATGGATCGCGGCGGAGATCGCGACCAAGAACTGCGAGCGCCTGTCGCGCCTCGTTCTCATCGGAGCGGTGGGCGCGAAATTCGGCGGGCGCGACAAGAGCGACATCGTGGACATCTTCGCCACGCCGCGCAGCCGCTGGGAAGAGCTGTCGTTCCGCAATCCCGCCGTCTGGCTGCGCGACTACGAGTCGCTGCCGGAGGAGGAGCTGACGGCGATGGCGCGCAACCGCGAGGCGACCGCGCACTTCGCCTGGAACCCCTACATGTACAACCCGAAGCTGCGGGGGCGGCTGCACCGCATCCGGATTCCAGCGCTGTTCCTCTGGGGCGCGCACGACGGCTTCGCGCCGCCCGCCTACGGCAGGAGCTACTGCGCCGCGATCCCCGGCGCGAAATTCGAGGAGATCGCCGAAGCGGGCCACTTCCCGCACATGGAGCAGCCCGAAGCGGTGGCGCGGCGCGTGATCGAGTTCGGGCTGGCGCAGCAGACGGCGCCAGCCTAAACGAATAGATGCGGACTATGCCCGCGCCACGCGCGCGGGCTGCCTCGGATTTGAAGACCGAGGCGGCGCTCGGCGCGGCTCGATAACACGGCGAACGCGCTAGAATATCGGAGCACTCTCTCCCCGCTCCATCGAGAAGGAAAATGGCGATCGAAAAGCACCCGGCCGGCTCGTTTCATCGCGCTTTCGTAGCCATCGTCCCGCCGGCGGCTTTGGCAATGGCGTTGTCCGCCTGCGGTCTGATGGGCGTCGCCGGCAACGATCCACAGATCGTCAGCTACGAATATCGGCCGCAATTCGGTTTTGTGCGCATCGAACGCATCGAGGCCGGCGCTCCCGATAACGCCCATCCTTTCAGTATTTCCGCCGACGCGCTGAGACAGACGCTGGCGAACCTCAAAGTGGAGGGCAGCATCTCGATGTCCGCCGAGCCCATATTTACCGATAAGGAACTGGAGGAAATCGTGCCGCACCTTGTCGCCGCGCTCGCGAGGGCGGGGCCCAAGGAAGATGTCACCTTCGCCGTGACCGGCAGGCACGGGTTCCTCGGCGAGTATTCGTCGAAGTCGGTTACCACCGGCCGCCTCTTTGTGCGCGACCGGGAGCTCAACATTATTTTCAGACTGATGCATGAACTCTATGAAGGCGGTGAGCTGGGCGGCGGCGTGCCTCCGCTCGTCGGCGCGCCTCCGTTTCCGCCCGGATCGCGCGCGTATCGAAGCGACAGGGTCTGGCGTGTCGTGCCGGGAAGCGGGCGCCGAGCCGACAGGCGCTCGGATTGGGTGATGCTCGACACGACGACACTGCCGGCGCCGAAAGAGAAGACCGTTGGCGCAGGCGCCGCTACACCGGCCGCGCCCGCGACGGACAGCCGTTATCAGGAGATCGAAAGCAGGCTGAGTGCGCTCAACCGCCTCAAAGCGAACGGCTTGATCACGGAAGAAGAATACAGCGAGCGGCGGCGCGCTATTCTGCAGGGGCTCTGAGTCCCTGGGCGAAGGGCAACGCGGCCATGGAGGTGCAGCCATGAGGATCTACCACTTTTCCGAGCAGCCCTGTCCGGACGCCTGGGCGCCGGAGCACAAGTCGCTGCGCGTGAATCTTCCGAGCCGCAACTGCGATCCGCGCGTCATGGCCGAGAACTATCACCATCGCCTCGACGAATGGATGCTCGCGGACGAGCTGGGCCTCGACATCATGATCAACGAGCACCACGCGACCGCCACCTGCTGCTGCCCCGTGGCCGCGGTGCCGCTCGCGATCCTCGCGCGGCAAACGAAGCGCGCGCGCCTCCTCACCCTCGGCTATCCGATCGCGAACCGCCTCGACCCAGTGCGCGTCGCCGAGGAGTTCGCGATGATCGACGTCATCTCGCGCGGGCGCCTGGAGATGGGCCTGGTGCGCGGCGTGCCCTACGAGGTGCCGCTCTCGGTGCGCTCGGCGGTCGGCCAGATGGGCCGCTTCTGGGAGGCGCACGATTTGATCGTCAAGGCGATGACCTCCATCGACGGCCCGTTCGACTGGCAGGGCGAGCACTTCCAGTACCGCAACGTCAACGTCTGGCCGCGCGTCTACCAGCAGCCGCACCCTCCGGTGTGGATCACCGGCCGGAGCCCGCAGAACATCCGCGAGATCGCCGAGCGCGGCTACGTGCTCGGCACCTTTCTCTCGGGCTTCCAGACGAAGGACCTGTTCGACCACTATCGCAAGGCGTGCGCCGACCTCGGCCGGCCCGCGCCGGCGCCCGACCGCTTCTCCTACCTCGGCATCGTCGCGATCGCGCAGGATCGCAAGGAAGCGATGCGCCGCGCGGAAGTCATGGTCGGTTACCTTCGCTCCTCGGGCCGCGTCGCCGAGCCCTTCGGCACGCCGCCGGGATATTTTTCGGTGAAAGACGCGGCGCGCATGATCAAGGCGCGCGGCAAGCGCACCACGACCACGCGCGAGGGCAAGGCGGTCGACACGCACCACGGCGCGATCGAGGACCTCGTCAAGGCGGGAATCATGTTCGTCGGCACGCCCGAC
>WNGH01000890.1_pt1 | contig 26881 bp, 30 predicted proteins | sample 5400631 | NCBI WGS metagenome assembly WNGH01 (sample SAMN13153373, study PRJNA577476) | soil metagenome | isolation source: 115 cm soil or saprolite under Garry oak tree replicate 1 | place: USA:California | collected 2016-06-15
TTGATTCGGACGATCGCGAAGTTCCGCCAGGTACCATTGGAGATCTCCTCGTGTCGGGAGATAGCATCGCGCCCTGTTATTGGAACCGCCGACAGCTAACGGCTGAGCGCATGCGTGGGAGCTGGTTTTTCACCGGCGACAAATATTGGATGGATAACGACGGCCTCATTTTTTGGTGTTATCCATTCCGGCATCTTCGGCAACTGCTATATAACTTTGGTGTAATTGCGATGTAAGCTCGTCCCGACTCCCGCTCCAGCCCAGGAGGCAAAATGAAAATCTGCATCCGCATCATCGCTCTCTGTTTGTGCCTAAGTCTGTCAGCGTACGGCCAAGGAAACAGCTTTGATCGAGTCCGCTACAACGGTGGTTCCGTGGATTCCAAGGTCGATCCGAAAGAGTGGAAAAACACTCTGACTGTTACGTCCGACTTTATTACGCTGTCGCTGAAGGACGGCAAGAAACTACAAATACCTCCCAAATCGGTCACGTCACTGAGCTACGGGCAGGAAGCACATCGCCGAGTCGGAACCATGATAGCGCTGGCGATTTTAGTAGCGCCTGTTGCATTGTTTGGTCTGTTTCATAAGACCCGACTTCACTACATCGGAATTCAATACACGGACAGCTCCAACAAGTCGGCAGGAATTCTACTCCAAGGCGACAAGGACAACTATCGAGCGATGCTCGTCGCAATTCAAGGCGTGACAAACGTACCGGTCGCGGTTTCGGAAAAGGATCGTGAGTTCGTTCCCGTTGGCGTTAAGTCTGAAGTGACGAAGGGAAACGAAGAACACGCCGCTTTGAACGGCGATTCGAAATCTGAATCGACGGCCACCAATGGTGCTGTAAACGTCTCTTCTAATCCTGTCGGCGCTGATGTGTCGCTCGACGGCAATTTTATTGGAAACTCACCCGCAAATCTCAAGCTTGCGCCCGGCAAGCACACCATCACGGTCAAGATGGCGGGATGGAAAGACTGGACAAGAGATATAACTGTTCAATCCGGATCGGAAGTACAACTCACGGCGTCACTGGAGAAGGCTCTATGATTCATAAACGGATCCTCGCGACCTTCTTTCTGTCCTTGATCGTTATGCTCGCCGCACTTTCTGGGGCGAAAAGCCTTCCTGCCGCGACCTGCACTGGTGCCGATCCCTGTCATGCATGCAAAAACTGCAGGTACTGCGGACACTGCGCGAAACAGGGCGGAACGTGCGGAGTCTGTAAGCGCAGTTGACGCGAAATCGTGCTGTGCTTCGATGGAGCAAACTGAAAGGCAACTAGTCCTTCGAGTATTTGTCCGTTACATACGACAGGTTCGTGGGGGCGATAGACGACACCATGCCGCCGGAACCGACCTGTTCCACAACACGATGTTGTGAGCCAGAAACCGAATTGAGAGCATGAGTTCGTCGGCAGTTCCGCAAAGCACCTCATCCTCACTCCGCGATTCTAACCTGGCCTTTCCTCCAGACAATCCCCTTGAGAGATTTCATAGCATTGGACAACGTGAAGCGTTTGCTTGAGCCATATAACAGAACTACTTCGGGGTCATGACGCGGCGTATCGAAGTAGGCTCTCTCCACTAGGCGTGCTGGAAGCAGATTTTCTGAAACATGGGGCCAAAGAACGATCGTGTGACGGGCCGTAACGCTCGGGCTCTTTGCCATGGGGCTTCCGGAAACCGACGCGCACAAGGCGGCACTCAGGTTACGTCTCATGCCCAGTTGCAGGTGGCAGGTTTGCGTGGCGCGCGGATTGATTTCGATCAAGAAGGCCTTGCCGGTGCGGTCCTCAATAACAAAATCGAAACCCGCGAATCCCGACAGGCCCAGACGTCGCACGATTTTCTTCACAGCAGCGCTCATCTGGGAATTCTCAATTAGTCTTATGACCGCTGCAGGTCCCTTCGGACTCCGTGTCTTCAAGACAATCGCCGTAATCTGCGCCAGGACTTCGCCTTGCCAGCACGCCAGTGCAAGGTTCGCGTCTTGACCGGCGACGAATTGCTGCACGCTGACCAGCGGCCGCTCGCGCCGGAGGAGTCGCGCCACGGACGTGGTGTCGCCATCCATCAAAATGCGCTTGAAGGTTTGAGCCGTAGGCCGCCGCGAAACCAACTCGCGGAAAGCGCGATGTGCCTGATGGCGCGTTTCCACAATTCGCACGCCCTCGCCGCCAGACGTACAGTCCGTCTTCAATACCGCAGGAACTCCGCTATCGTGTATCCATCGGTCCAGCGCACTCAGCTCGGGAGTCAACGCCGAATTCGGAACCAACACGCCTTCCTCGCGCGCTAGGGCCAGAAACTCTTGCCTCGAATCAATGATTGAGTAGCTCGCTGGCGAGCCCAGTGAACGAACGAGCAACGCTGCAGTTCCTGACCACGGCGACGAGCCATAGCGGCTTTCGCGTTCGTAGATCGCGTGCAGGTGCGCGGTCGCAAGGTCATCACAAGGGACCACCAGATCGGGATCCGCTGCTTCGATCGCAGTGTCAATCGAGAGTACCGGTCTGAAACTGCGGTAAAGGTAAGTGCGTCGGACTGCAGAACTCACAGTAAGAGCGTTGCGCGGAGGGCATACCGCCTGGACTCTGCAGCCCAAATCCGCAAAAGTCCCGGCGATTCGTACAGGAGAGAGCCAGCTGTTCGTGCTTGCCAAGAGAATGGTAGGCTTCAAGGTTGCTACCTGCCGGGGCAAGCGAAGACCGTCAGGCGAACCTTCTGGGCCGGTCGAGAGGTAAACACCCAAGCCTTCGCCAATCTAAGGTAATTATAAGGGAGAGAGAGGCGTCCCGAAAGCCGGATGATTGAACGGATCCATGATCCCCTCCACTGAAGTAGCCATCATCGGCGCCGGCCCATATGGTTTGTCGCTTGCCGCCCATTTGCAGGGCGCTGCAATTCCGTTTCGCATCTTTGGCAACCCCATGGATTCGTGGCGCAAGCACATGCCCAAAGGCATGCTACTCAAGTCTGATGGATTTGCATCGAATCTTTCTGATCCAGAAGCCTCCTTCACCCTCGCGCATTTTTGCGCGCAGGAAGGAATCGAATACCACCCTACGGACGTACCGGTTCGCTTGGAATCGTTCGCCGCCTACGGACTCGCCTTCCAGAGACGTTTTGCCCCTGAGCTGCAGGAAAAGTCGGTCACCTCCCTCGAGTGCTCGTCCGGTGGCTTTCGGTTGAAATTCGAGGATCACGATGAACTGACGGCACGACGCGTGGCCGTTGCGGTAGGCATCAGCCACTTCCAATACGTACCGCCGGAACTGCATCATTTCCCTTCGAAACTGTTGACGCACAGCTTCGCGCATTGCGATCTGGAGCAATTCCGTGGCGCAAAAGTCGCGGTGGTCGGCGCGGGCGCGTCTGCGCTCGATCTGGCCGCGCTCCTCAACGAGCAGGGCGCGATGGTCCACTTGATTGCTCGGCAGACGGAGCTCGCATTTCAAAGCAAGCTGGCGCCTGGGCGCCGTTCGCTTTGGAAAAGAGTGCGGCAACCGTCGACAGGCATAGGTCCGGGCCTGAGGTCGTTTCTATACGCGGAGTATCCCAACCTGTTCCGCCATTTGCCCGGGAATGTCCGCGTGAACATCGTCAAGACGCACTTAGGCCCCGCGGCCGGTTGGCCCACGCGCGATCGCGTTCTCGGCCGTGTGCCTCTCTCTCTGGGTTTGCAAATCGATCGAGCGGAGATCTCTGGAGAACAGGTTCATCTACGTCTCACGCATCGAGACGGCACGGTTTTCGATCATTTCGCTGACCACGTGATCGTCGCGACTGGCTACAGAGTCGATCTACGTCGCCTACCATTTCTAGGCCAGGATGTCCGGTCGCGAGTCCAATGTCTCGAGCATGCTCCTATTCTGTCGGCCAACTTTGAATCTTCCATTCCAGGACTCTACTTTCTCGGACTCGCCTCCGCGAACAGCTTTGGCCCAATGATGCGTTTCGCATACGGCGCCGATTACACCACGAGGAAGATTGCAAAACACCTCGAGCGCCGAAGGTAACTGGCTGGCAATTTGCGTGATCTCGAGCCGAACAAGACCTTCACGGCGCCCCGCAACATCGCAACATCGAGCACGCAATGCTTATCAAGCGCTCGATGAATGCAGCACTAACACCGAGCGTCATAAAAGTGACATAGCTATCAGTTCAAATTAAGGCAGAAGCAAGCAGAACAAATCAACGCGTGGTCTGCGTAAGAGGTTGACACTGCATAGATAATCAGAAATTTTCAACACCCATCAAAACAGCACTCTGAATTATGAGTCCGCTGCTCTAACCGCTGAGCTACGAGCCCCACGACGCGTAACAAACTAAAAGAGCAGGGAATACGTCAGAAGTATCGCCTCTTCCTGAAGCGGCTCCGGCAGGCAAGAGAAGAAATTGGTCTGACCCAAGCGCAAGTCGCACGTCGTCTTGCGCGACCTCAATCTTTCGTTTCCAAGTGCGAATCAGGTGAGCGGCGAGTGGATTTTGTGGAGCTCCGATATTTTGCGGCGATGTACAAGAAACCTCTGTCATATTTTGAGGTTGCGTGAAGCTTTTGAGAAGGAGTTGAGCTTCCAATTCAACGGCGCGAATTACCTTAGTTTCGGTCTCTAAACATTTTAAGTCCCAGACTCAAGCCTGACCGTCCGCCATCCATCCCCTTGTTCCGAACCTTCTTCCGACATCACTAAGAACTGAAGCTTCAAGTTGTTCGTGAGGACCGGCCATGGGACACGACAGTCATTTAGTTCGGCAAACAGACACGCGGGCTCTGCTGGTGTTCGTTCTCCGCCAAAAACACCTGTCATTTTCTCCTGGAACTGGCATAGAATCTGCCCCGTTGTTGACAATCCTTTCGTGCGCTTCTTTGTCGCCATCACCGACAGTGACTGGTTCTCGTACCTTTCCTCGCTTATCTCGTTAGACGAAGTCAACTTTTGGCAACCGCGCGGAAGCGTCGACTTCAAAGCGCTTCTTCCTGGAGAACCTTTCTTATTTAAACTGCACAGTCCGAATGATTTTATTGTTGGAGGAGGATTTTTCAGCCACCACAGCATCCTTCCGTTCAGTCTTGCTTGGTCTGCGTTTGAGACGAAGAACGGCGTGAAAACTCAGGAAGAGATGCGTGTCCGCATGGAGCGGTATAGAAGAGCAGCGCCAAATCCTAAAGAAGATTATTCCGTTGGATGCATCCTTCTCGAATCGCCATTTTTCTTTGACAGAAATGACTGGATACCGCTTCCCAACTGGCAAAAACAAATCGTACGAGGAAAAGCATTCGAAGCTGAAACGGAGCCCGGGAAATCTCTCTGGGACCGAGTCGAATCAGTCTTGCGTGCTAAACATCTCGTCCCGCAGGAGGAAGCCGCCCTTCTGTCCGGCAAACCTAAGTTCGGAGCACCTCAGACAATTCTTCCGCGCCTAGGACAAGGATCATTTCGCATTCTTATTACGGACGTATACAAGAGAACATGCGCGATGAGCGGTTCGCACGTGTTGCACGTTCTTGACGCGGCTCATATCAAGCCTTACTCGAAAGGTGGAGCACGTCGTAAACAATGGCCTCTTGCTTCGCCAAGATCTCCACACCCTGTTTGACCGGGGATACCTAACCGTCACGCCTGAATACAAAGTCGAGGTTAGTCAGAGAATTAAGGAAGAATTCAACAACGGGAAGGAATACTACGCGATGCACGGCACCAAACTAGGTGTTCCCGAATCTATTGCGTTTCTTCCAGATCCTAGCCTGCTTGAGTGGCACAACGAACGCATTTTCGCAGACTGATTTCCGAGACAAATACCTGACTCAAACTAAAGCGTCCGACACCCTTTTCGTGCTTCTTCAAGATCGGCAACACTGTACTTTGGTTCGAGGATTAAGACCTTACCTGCGTGATCTTGAACGGTCCTGACATCATGGTCCGTCAATCTCCCGTGGAATTTTACGCCTTTAGGCGGGTCACCTTCGACGTACTGAAATTGCTTACCGCGCAACCCGAAGGCAAGAAAAGGCTATGTCGTGGATCACAAAATTGCTCTTGCCTGCGGTGGCGCCGACAGCCCGAGCAATATGCAGTGGCAAACGAAGACCGACGCGAAGGCCAAAGATAAATGGGAACGAAACGGCTGCAGATAGCTCACGCTTGATGGAAGGGCGAAGGTCCTAATCAATCGCGGCCTTTTCGAACGCAGATCGCTGTCACGCCAGGTCGTACGCCGCCTCGCTGCGGGCGTAGCACTAAGTCTGCATTGTTTTAGTGGCGGATTAGGGTCATACCGCAGAAAACGCGGATTTGAGGCTATCTTCGGCGTATCTTCGCCCTGTTGTTTATTCATCAGCCCGAGAACTGGTGTGAAGACCGTTCAACTACAGGACAAAATTATCGGTGTGATTCCTCGAAGCCGTGTTGAAGCTGGCGCTGGTAGGAAGCTTCGTCAAAGCTACCCTGTGACTCGGCGATCAGCCCGGAGGGGGACTTGCTATCCGCGTCCGGAGGGAATACGTTTTGACTATCGGCCCTTTCCCTGATGGACCAACCGACAGTCGCATCCGGGCAGGAGTTTCTCATGGTCCTCAACACCACTATCAGCAAGATAGATGGGGTCATTGTTGTCTATCTCAGCGGCGACATTTCGTTTGGCGAAGAGTCAGCATCTCTGCGGATTCTTGTGAAAGATTTATTGAATAAATCCCGCCAAATCGTGTTCGATCTTGGAAATGTCACTCACATCGATAGCGGCAACGTGGGTACTCTCGTGGCGATGCACGCGTCGGCTCGGAAGGTCGGCGGTGACATCAAGTTTGCCAACCTCGGCAACCATACAAGGGAGGTGCTTCAGATTACAAAGCTCGTGAGGGTCTTTGAGATATTCGAGAGAGCGGAGGACGCAGCCGCATCTTTCAACAGAGCCGCCACTGCCATCTGACCATCGCAGGCACGGTTCCATGGGTTGCGAAAAACTCTGAGTGCCCAAAAGGAAAAGGACTAAAGCTTTGTGTACCCCTTGGAAGACGAACGTTATCATCCGAGCGCCCCAAAAAAGCAAACACGGGCAGGCAGGGGATGAACTATGGCAACTCCTAAGCCGATAAAGAACGAAGCTGCTCGGGTCGCGGCTCTCCATAAATACGCTATTCTCGACACTGAGCCAGAACAGGCCTTTGATGACCTCGTTCTGTTAGCCTCCTTCATCTGCAAGACACCGATTGCGCTAATCTCGCTCGTTGATGAGGATCGGCAATGGCTTAAGTCGAAGGTTGGAGTCTCCATTTCGGAAACTCCGCGCGAAATCGCCTTTTGCGCCACAGCCATTCAGCAACCCGACGTTTTTGTCGTACCGGATACTCTGAACGATGAACGATTCCGAAATAATCCACTCGTGTTGTCGGAACCAAACGTCCGGTTTTACGCGGGGGCTCCGCTGATCGACGAGGAGGGCCATGCGCTAGGCACAATCTGCGTGATCGATCGGATCCCGCGGAAGTTTGGGCCCGACCAGCATGCGGCGCTCAAGGCTCTCAGTCGTTTGGTTCTGGCTCAACTCGAGTTTCGGCGTAACTTGATGCTCTTGAAAGAGGCGTTAAATGACCGCACAAAGGAAGAACATGAGCGCCAGGCAGACCTCATTAAGCTGCAGGAGACTCTGCTCAGAGTTATGAGGCTGCGCCCGTGATCCCAACCGTCCAATTTAAAATCGCCGTGGGCGCGCTTCGCCACAATGTAATCAGGCACCAGCATTGAATAGCTGACAGCCTGCATTTTTGAGGTTCAGTCGCCGGCTACCTCTGAGTGCACAACATCTTGCTCGCATCTCCGCCCAAATCGGCATGGCGCGACCGACGCAACCTTCTCCAAGATTTCGATACAATATACGGACACGCAAAGCTCATCTCAGGGGTCATCATGAATCCCAATAAAGCGCTGTGGGAAAAAGGCGATTTCACGGAAATCGCTGCATTCATGCGTCAATCCGAGCGCGTTGACCTAAGTGGATTGGATTTTGCGTATTGCGCACCGTCCTTCTCTGAATTCCTGTACCGTTTTGGATTGAAAACGAAATCTGGTTCGCCTTGGAAGACGACGCTAGCCGACGCCCCTTAACGCTCTGGAACTGAACTACGTGCGCCACTACAGCGGAGCGAACGATCGAACTGCCCCTGCGATGTCCTTTTTCTTCTTGCTGCCGATTAGCTCTGTGACGAATACGGAATCCCAACCACGGATTCCTTGTTTGGAAAGGTCGAACCTGACGATGGATACGCTTGGAGTTGGTCCGCGAGTCCATTCTCGCGCGTGTGTTAAAAGTGCTGCAATTCGGGAGCGAGTCTGCAGGGTTGACGAATTACGATTGAGGGGAATCGAGAACCTAAAGTTCTGCTTCTCGCTTTGAGGAAACTGAAGCGAGGATCTATCGGCACGGATCCTGACCGGCGGGTCGATATCCACGCTCTAGCGCCTTCTCCTGAGTCATATAGACACCGGGTTTCACCTTCCCGTAAAGCTTACTGTCAGGACAGTAATACAGCCCAGTTTTTTTATAAGTCCAAACCTTTACAATTGTTGCCGCACCTACAGTCGGTGTGTTCAACTGAGGTAGCCGATCCACGCGATCCACACCTCCCCACTTCTCAACAAGAGGAGGAAGAAAAAGAATGTCAAGTAGCAGGAAAAAACTACCGATTAACACAATATTTTGACAGCTGCGGTAAGTCATAATTGGCTTATTCTTCTTAGCGGCCCGGCATCCCCCTGCCAGACTCGACCACAGGGACAGGCGCAGGACAGTGGGCAACACAGCCTACCCCCCCTGCCTTTTGTTGTGCAAGTCCCGATCCAAACCGGCACACTTGGGAGCCGCCCCCCATCCTCTACAATTTCTTTGAATACAGCAAGTTAGCCTCGCGATGCTTTCGGTCAGAGGCGAATTCTCATCGATGCCGACCCTCCTATGCATCACTTTTAGCATGATGGGAGGCCGCGGGGGCCTGATGTGAACTAAACCACTATACTTGTGCCCAGGACCTCGCGAACCTTGCACGTCAGTTCATCTGCATTGAACGGTTTTTCGATGAAGGCACTTCCCGGGCCTAGAATGCCGGAATTGATCGCGGCATCTTCTGTATAAGCCGACATGTAGAGCACCTTTAAGCCAGAGCGCAGTTTCACCAACCGTTCGACCAACTCCCGGCCCTTCATTCCAGGCATGACCACATCTGTCAGCACCATTTCAATTGATCCCTTGTGGCATTCCATGAGCTGAATCGCGTCAGCGGCGTTCCTCGCGTCAACCACGGTATACCCATTTATTTCGAGAAACATGCGTATCATGCGTCGTACCGCGTCATCATCTTCTACCACGAGGACGGTCTCATTGCCCTGCAGTGACCCTGGAAGTGCCTTGGGTTTCTCGGCCATTTCAACCGTTTCCTCAACGCGCGGAAGATAGATTTGAATTGTTGTTCCCTCACCGAGTTTGCTCAATACGGAGACGCATCCACCGCTCTGGATTACTGTCCCGTAGACAGTTGCCAGGCCCAGCCCTGTTCCTGTGTTTCTCTCCTTGGTGGTGAAGAATGGTTCGAAGATATGCGACTGCGTCTCCTCGTCCATCCCGTGCCCGCGATCATGCACTGCCAGCATCACGTACGGGCCAGGTCTAATTTCCGGATAACGACGAGCCCAGTTCTCGTCTAGGTAGCTGTTCGCGGTCTGGATCGTTAACTTGCCACCAGCAGGCATGGCGTCCCGCGCGTTAAATACCAGATTCATGATGACCTGCTCCACCTGCGCGACGTCGGCCTTTACCCGTCCCAAGTTGGAATCGAGATCCAAAAACAGATTGATGTCCTCGCCAAGGGCAGCGGGTAACAGTTCCGCCGTTTGAGTGACTAAGGAGTTGAGATCTAACACCCTCGGTTGAAGTACCTGTTTGCGGCTGAAGGCTAAGAGCTGCCGTGTTAATGAGGAAGCTTTGATCGCGGCCGTCAGGATATCGTTCAGCTCCTGACGCAGTGGATTATCAGGGCCGGAGGAAGAGAGCGACAGCGCGGCATGGCCGCGGATGACCATGAGCAAGTTATTGAAGTCGTGGGCCACGCCACCCGCCAGCCGCCCGACCGCCTCCATCTGCTGTACCTGCCGCAACGCCTCCTCGGCTTGCGCCCGTCCTGCAATTTCTCTCTTTAGTACTTCAGCGTGAAGATGCGCCGTTTCCGCCATATAGACAGCGAACGCTAATAAACCAGCCATCAGGATTCCCCCGAGAAAGGCAACGTTCGGCAAAGAAGATCGCACGTTGGCGAGTGTTTCGGGTCTCGGCCAGACGCGAGCTCGCCAAGTTAACTCTCGAAACTCGATATCCGTTTCCTGGGCCCATACCTCCGCACGGCGCGGGTCGGATCCAGAGCGACCGTAGATTTCCTCATCGCCGTCGTATACCGCAACCCAGTAGTTCTGTCCCACGTCTTGGAGGATCGAGTGAAACAGCTCTTGATAACGGAATACGCCTAGCAGAAAGCCCACGAGTTTGTTTTCCGCAAAGACGGGCACAAAGACCAGCAGCCCACGACCGCCCCCTTGCAGATCCACCGGCCGCGTAAGCGTCACGCGCCCGCTGTCCTCGGCGTGCTGGAGGGGCACACGCCACCGCGCATCGGCGCCCAAATCGGTGCCCACATCGGCTTCATTCCATCTCTCTGACGCCACCCACCGCACGTGGAACGTCGTGTCCACCCACTCGATAGCTTGACAGCCGCCGTAGTCACTGATCAACAGCGCTGCATCGGATTCGTTGTCTTCATCACCTGACAGGACACGAGCTTGCCAACGCCCGGCCAAGCGATTCAACAGCAGAATTCTAGCGTTTAGTTCTGACTCCATTTTGTTTTTCACAAACAAGGTCTGCGCTTTCGTCGCGGCTTGGATAGTAGCGCGCTGCTCGGTAAGCAGCCGCTGCCAAAGAATTAGCGCAGCCAATACCGTGGTTAGGCCCAGAATGGCCGGCAACAACAGCTGGTCGATGAAGCTCCTGCGCATTTGTTTTTCTCGAATCCGGGTAGCTACCCCACGCCCTGGCAGGTGCTCAAGACGCCGCTACCAGCGAGAGACTATCTGGCCCCTAAATCTCCGTTGTGTCGAGGAAGACCAATCAATCATCAGGAACAGCCATTTGTCCTTCGAAGAGTTCTTCCTCCAAATCCTCCGCCCTCGATTTCCTCGCGCCTCATAGCAATCGCCGGAAATATCGAGCGCAATCTGCCACCTCATTTCGATCTGGCGGCGACCAAATGCTGCTCTTCTCATCCTAGCTGCACGGGCTGAGCAAGCGGACTCGGCTACGATCGTCCCGGCAGTCCGTTGATCTGCACCAGATTCGGCAGTTGTCCATCTGATGGAGGTACAAATCCGGGACGTTTGACCTGAATTGCCCGATGGCCCTCAGCTTCCAGAGTTTCGGCGACGTGCCGCGCATAGCGGATGAAGTGGTGCCCGGAGAGCGCAAGCTCGAACCCAAGCCGCCTTTTCTGTGGGTCCAGTCCCCAGCGAATCATGAGCCGGCGCAAAAAGCGCCAGTAAGCGCGACGATAGCCGGAGAGCACGCCTTGCCTCCACACGGATTTGAACATTACCCTCAACAGGTACAGCAAGGAAAGCGCCGGAGTTTTCTGTTCCGGTTGAAGTTGCCAGCGTTCCAGGGAATCGAATACACGTTCGTAGAAGCGACGCGGGTCGTAAAGCGTAAGCAGCATCCGCTTCGTGCCGGCGAGCAGCTCGGGCAGGGGTAGTACTGTCCGGAAATTCGGGGGGCTAAAGTTGCTCGGTTCGGAGCTCTCTTGAACGAGCCGGCCCTCTCTTTTCATACGGTCATATAACGGGGTGGTGGGCGGCGCCTGCAGGAGACCTGTCATCGCCCAAGGGATACCGGCACGCTCCACAAATTCAATCTGCCGGTCAAAAATATCCGGTGGATCGCTATCAAAGCCGACGATGAAGCCGCCCATGACCCAGAGGCCATGCTGTTGAATGAGGCGTATGGAGTCCAGCGGGTCCCGGCGGAGATTCTGAAATTTCTTTGCCTCCTTTAGCGACTCTGCTGAGGGCGATTCGATCCCGATGAACACACGACAGAAATTTGCTTTGACCATCGCATCCAGCAATCCCGGCCGCGAAGCAAGATCAATGGAAGCTTCTGTGAAGAACCCGAACGGATACCGTTTGCAGCGCTGCCATCGTTCCAATTCACAGGTGAGCTCCAAAGCCGCTTTGTGATTTCCGATAAAATTGTCATCGACAATGAATACTTCTTTCCGCCAGCTGAGTTGCAGGAGCGCGTCGAGTTCTCCAATCAATTGTGCCGGAGACTTGGTCCTCGGACGGCGTCCGTAGAGCGTAATGATGTCGCAAAACTCGCACGTGAACGGACAACCCCGCGAAAATTGCACCGACATGAAAGAGTATTTGTTCAGCGCCAACAGGTCGAAACGCGGTACTGGGGTGCGAGTGACATCAGGCTTTTCCGCAACACGGTACAGCCTGCGGGCTGAGCCGCCCTCGAGATCCGTGGCGATTCCCTGAAAGATTTCGTCCGGCTCACCAACGACCACATGGTCAGCTAGTGGCAATAATGCATACGGTTCGCTGCTAGCGTAAGGACCTCCGATCATAGTGCGCCGATTGAGCTTGGAGGCGCGTTCGAGCGTTTGACGCACGCCCTCGCGCTGGACCCCCATCGCACTGACCATCACAAGGTTGGCCCAAAGCAGGTCCTCATCGCTCAACTCTTCGAACGCAAGGTCAACCAAGCGGATTTTCCATTGTCTGGGACAAAGCGCGGCCACGGTGATGAGCCCGAGCGGAGGCACGAGGGAGCGCTCCGGGACGATTTCCATCACTTCCCCAAGGCTCCAAAACGAGGCGGGGAAGCGCGGCCAGACCATTAGAACTTTGATCGCAGGTCCGAGTGGCGGGAAAGATCTAATCTCTTCTGGATCTCGGTCCATGAATAAATCCCCCAGTTACCAGTTCGTGGAACTGGCATCCAAGGATTGGAAGAAGTGGAGTATAACACGGGCCACAGCGACGCAATGAGAGTAGTAGCGAATGGATGAAAGGCTCCTCACGTGCGGGAATTATTATGCGAATCTCGACATGACCCGGTTGAAGACATCTGAGCCCCAAATCGGTCCTTGCAACAGACCGAGTGGGCCTTAACTCCTGGGTAGTTCTATAGAAGGAGAAGTCAAGAAAAATACCTCACCCATGGCCAGATTTTTCTTAACTTCCAGCCCGCATAATTGAGCAGGATCTCTCCTAGCCTTCCGCCCCATGTGCTCGCTTGCCGTGCATTGTTACGCAGCGGTTTTGTTTCTCTCGCAGCAGTGTTCATCGCGTTTTCGCGACGCGGCCAGCCGTTCTGAAACCAACCAGCAGCTAGCGTGTGCGATATGGAGCGAAGACGCGGACTTTTTTGGAACCGGAATAGCCGTCTGGACGACAAGTCGCATTGAGATTTTTCTCCGGGCGCAAGCAAAGGTGCCCGAATCAGAAGAAGGGTGATACCGCAGATCCAACTTCCGAACCTTCGGATGCGAATTGCCAAAAAGAGGCGGGCGGGTGTACGGTCACAGTTAACTAGGTGTCCGAAAAATGGAAATCCTAGCCCACGGAAAAATCCGGAGATGCTATGAGACGCCGAAGCTTCCTGGCCCAAGCGGGCGCGATGGTGGGCACCCGAGCTCTTGCGCGGGTCATCCAGTTCTCTCCGGTCTCGGCCGCTTCTGCGGCGATCCGCCTAAATGCTCAAAGCCCGGCCGCCTCTGGGTCTGAGCTCGAACCGCTGCTTTCACTTTTCGACTTTGAAACCGAGGCTCACACACGCATCCCCCATGGAGCATGGGAACGCATTTCCGGAGGCTCCGCGGATGAGATCACTCTACGCTGGAATCGCGAAGCGTATGAACACATCCGCCTGAAGCCTCGCATTCTAGTGGATGTGTCGAAGCTCGACACGCGCGTGAGGCTGTTCGGGCAGGAACTACCGTTCCCGATTTTGCTCGCACCTACTGGGGGCCAGCGATTCATCCACCCTGAGGGCGAAGTTGCCGCCGCGCGCGGAGCCGCCGCCGCAAACTCTATCTACGTGATCAGCAGTAGTGCTTCCATGAAGGTCGAAGACATTGCGAGCTCCACAAAAGGTCCGGTCTGGTTCCAACTGTACGTGCAGAAGGACCGCGCATTTACCCGCGACCTGGTGCAGCGCGCCGAAGACTCAGGCTGCCGCGCTCTTTGCGTTACCGTCGATTCGCCTACGTTTGGTACTCGCAATCGGGAGGATCGCGCCAAGAAGGAGTTGCCTGAGCGCGAGCTGCCCAACCTGAAGGGCAAAGATTATCTGGACCCGACCCTAACCTGGAAGGACATTGACTGGTTGCGGTCGTTTGCGCGCAGGCCCGTGCTGCTTAAAGGCGTTCTGAATCCCGACGACGCAGCGACCGCCGTGAAGGCTGGAGCCTCAGGCATCATCGTTTCGAATCATGGTGCACGCAATCTCGATACCGTTCCCGCCACCATCGATGCGCTTCCGTTGGTGGTCGAGAAGGTCGCAGGCCGTGTGCCGGTGCTTGTGGACGGAGGCATTCGCCGCGGCACGGACATTATCAAGGCGTTTGCGCTCGGCGCGTCGGCGGTGCAGATCGGCCGTCCCTACTTGTGGGGTCTGGGGATTTCCGGAGCGGAAGGTGTCACCCGCGTGGTCGAGATTCTTCGGAAGGAATTTGAAATCGCGATGGCGTTGACTGGACGCCCGACTATCGCGAGTATCGATCGGTCAGTCTTGTGGTAGGCGGCATGACGAAAAACCCTTCAATAGACCAATTGGACTTCCGATTTGGGGCCCGAACAACGACAAGGACCCGGCCTCAATCCTGCAAGGGGGCGATTTCGAGCAGTTCGCAAGGTCTTGGCACACAAGAAAGCCCGTCGTGAAGGGGCTACGATTACGCTTCGTCCGCTTCTCCGGTGATGCTCTAACCCAGGGTGTGATCAATACAAGAATTGATGACGTACCCGTTCGCATCTACAGCGTGGCCAAAACAATTGCCGACTGCCTTAAGTACCGCATGAAGATTCGCATACGCCTCGCGATTCAAGCACTGCGAGAAAGTGTTCCTCAATGGAAATGTAGCCGCGAAAGGCTCCAGCATTTCGCGAGACACTGCCGCGTAAAGAAACTCCTTCAGATTGCCTACGCGCGGCTCTCGGCGAATCTTCAGCTTGGCTCTATGCCCCCCGCCTGCACTCAAGGCTAGCGAGCGTCTACCCGAAACCGAGCCGGCGCGTTCAGGCCAGAAGCTGCGCTCGACTGGATGGCAATGCGCGCGAGGAATGTCTCGACATCCTTTCTGCAAACGTCGGGGGCTTGGTACCACATTTGGTGTCCGGCGTGGGGCAGCACGATCGTTTCTCGGTTCGGGAGCAGGCGCGCTAGTTCTTCGGTAATGAGTCCCAGAAATGGGTACGATTTGGCGCCGGAAAGCAGCAGCACTGGAGCGGTGATCTTTCGAATCGCCGGGGGCTCGATATTGGGGAAGAGAATCCCAGTCGTCATCATCAAATCCCACTCGTGCGCATTGCGCAGCGTCTCCTGGCGAGCCGATTCCGACATGTTGTCCCACCCATGGGGATCATTAAAGACGTAGTCGATAAATGCCGCGATCCCGGCATCGCGATCGCCTCTGCGAAACGCTTGCTGCATAGGCGCGACCATTCTCCGTTGGATGTCTTCAAACGTTGCCTTGCCGGTCTGCGCTTTATCGCCCGGCAGATGGGCCAAAAGAGAGATAGCGGGCGGCTCAGCCAAAACAAGAGCGTGAACAAGTTCCGGGTGTTTTACTGCCAGAAACAACGCGGTGAGCGCGCCGTAGGAATGGCCGATCACCACGACTTTGCCGAGATGGAGTGCGTGAATGAATGCCGCAAGGTCCTCCGCATCAACGACGGCCGAATATCCGGAGCGGGCCGGATTGATATTCGGATAGTTGTACCGTCTGCTATAAGCGATCACCCGATAATGCTCAGCGAATGGGCCGATCTGGTCTGCCCAATACCCGCCATCGCTCAACGACCCGTGAACAAAAATCACAGGCGTTCCTTTGCCCACTTCCACGTAGTGCAGAGTGATGCCGTGCCCAATATCGACCGTTCGAATGATCGGCGCCTCGGCGTTCGGTAGAGCGACACCGTGGCCCAAGAGCAGGGCGAGAAGGATCGTTACAATTACAACGCGTATAGTCCCGACGGAGATTTGTGGCACAATGGTTTCCTTTCCGTCCGCATTGGCGAGTTTGTTCACCATGCCACAGAGGCGCGGGCAAGCTTGGTCGCATGACAGGCGCTCACGTCGTATATTGGCGCCATTCTATGGTGCCGGTGAGAAGGAAAAAATGGAAACGACCTACCGTAAGTTCCTAGTAGCCGGAAGTTATCACAGAAACCGTCTGGTCGTTTTAACCGAACGGCGTTGCCGCCGCAAAGCAATTCACTTGCTTCCAAAACTTCGTCAGACTTCGGCATGATCGGGAAGAAGAGGCGCAAAAAGGGCGCCAAAATGTGTCCTTTTGCACGCCGGTTCCCAGATTCACCTCAGGCACTGGTGCCTGGCGCTCGTCGAACTTGGACGCGACAGACTTGAAAGTCATCCAAAGCGCCGGAAACGCTCCCAGTAATCAGGCCAAGACATGCGCAAATTCCTACAAAGCAGAATGTCGGGATGGTCGCGCGACTCTTCGTTTTCAACACCAAATGGATTCGTATTTTTTCCGGCCACAACGCAACTGCCAAAGAGTTTTCTGCCCTCATCCAAGTCGAAGCCTGCGAGGATCACAGTTTGCGGTAGCCGTGGGTCGTATCCGCGATACCAGAAGGAATTTGTTAGGCTCATCGCATGAGGCAGTCCAAGCGCGGGACCGTAGAGATTCAGAGCGCCTGCTTCTCCATAATTCCCGGTGAGAATCCCGGTGTGCTCACGCTCTTGTGCAGACAATGAGCTATAGACGTTGGCGACGGAACGGGCCAGGTCCGGCCAGCCAATCTCTTCGCGAAATTGATCATGCACCTTGCTTGTTATCCTCCAGACGCGGGACCCGATGGGGGCAACCGGCATCACAAGCAGCACAAAAGCAACTCCTCCGACAAGAATCGACGCCCATTGCACGCCGTATGCGAGTCGAGACGATGTCGGGCGCGACCTGCCGAGCAAGTCTCCAAACAGGACGCTGCCTCCAGCAATCAACATCGGATACAGTGGCGCAGTGTAGTAGGAACGTGAGCCAGCCAACGCGAATAGTCCAAAGCTGACGACGAACGTCCAGCCGAGAAAACGATAGCGCCGGCCTTGCTGGCGAACGAAATAGAACCATAAGCCCAAGATAGTCAAAGGGGCAGTAACAAGGTTTACGCAGGTCAGAAGTTGTTCTCGGAAAAATCCGCTGTATCGGCCCTGCCGCAGGTCGCGGGCGTGTAGATGGGACAAGAACTCCAGAGATATGAAGTGATGTTGCATCTGCCAGATAAGATTCGGCAGAAAGACGAGAATGGAAACAGCAACGCCCATCCAAAGCCAGCCGCTGCGCAGAAAACGTCGAGCGGGCGTGAGGAGCACCGTACCAGCGATGCCGAGAGCGAGAAAGCCCATCGTGTAACGCGTCTCCATGCCGAGGCCCAAAACCGCGCCAATCGGTACCCACCAGCGCGGACTTTCTGACTTCAGCAGCCGAACGAGAAGATATGTAACCGTAACGCCCCAGAGATAGTCGAACGAGACGTATTGGAATACTGCACCTTGTATAAGAGAAACGGGAGCGATTCCCGCGGCCACTGCAGCAAGTACTTGGACACGGCGGTTTCCGCCGAGTTCCTTCGCAATCAACCCGGTCAGCACCATGATAATGCTCACGGCGATTGCGGCGAAGACGCGAAAACCGATGAGTGAAGTCCCGAAGAGGATTAACTCCAAGCGGCCGATGAGCGGCGTAATTGGCGGATACGCTACAAAGCCCCAATCGAGGTGGCGTGCGTCGTCGAGGGTCTGGAGTTCATCGCGGTGAAAGCCGTACTGGCCATTCGTCGCGATGTGGAGCATCATACGCGCCGCTGCGACCAGAACCAGTACACCGAAGTCTGAGCGAAAAAAATCCGCGATTCGTTTTCCCATAGACCCGGAATCTTCTCCGATGCGGAGGACCAGGGCCGGTGGTCACCAATGCTTAGGAAAGAACACAAGGGCCACAAACCACGGCCAAATCCGTGAGCGCGCATTCCGGGCAGCAGGTATTATGCCAGCACGTTCCCGGCATTGATTCGGCCTTTCTATTGGCAGAATAACGAATACAGGCGCAGACATACCTTGTCAATTGATGTATGACGGGCAAACAGGAAACTATCGATCACGCCATGCCGTCGTGAGATCTAGGCAGGAGTCTTGGCGCAACTCTCTCAAATCTCCACTGCGGGATACAAATTCGGACGGTTGCGCAGGTTCGTGAAAGGAAATTTTGGTTGCGAACAAGACCGTTGTAGCTCCCGAACTGTTTCGCGCGAACTAAATTCAGGACAAATAAATTATGCGAGCGCCGCATGCTTCGAATCCGGGCTAGGTTACGGCAAAATTGGTTCCGCACCCACCGTTTCCCCGCGCCATCCATTCTTCAGCAAGCGTTCTGCGCCAATGCCCGCATAGATTACGATCCAGGGCATGAGCGCGAAATGATATCTGGCGTTACCAAAATAAACTAAATAAACGAAAGTAAAATAAAGGACCAGGTACAAGCCGATACGATAACCCGTAAAGTTGCTGCGCACGATTGTGGGAATAGCAAACAGAAAAAGCGCTAAGACGGCGAAGTAATAGCCTTCTGCAAATATCCGCATCCCGAGATACGCAGCCTCGAACGGACCGCTTCGATTCTTTAGCATTCCCAGGCTGTAATAAATGCCGTCAACGTCAGATAGATAGGTCGCTACCAGTTTTTTCGGCCACAAGAGAAGAACCCTGCCCGGATGATGGATGAGGTAGTCGCTGGCCACACGCTTTGCTCTTTCTTCCCGCGCCAGCTCCCTTCCATCGAAAAGATTCGCTTCGTTTGCTCCGAGATCCCCGAGCAGGGACCGGACGTTCTCATCCCAGATCTGCCTTCCCGTTGCATATGGGTTGTTTCCGATCATCAATACAATTCCGCCGTTAGTCGAAAGCAAGGGTTTGCCAAAAATTAGATAGTTCCGGACTAGCCAGGGAGCGCAGACAAGCAGCACGGCGGTGTATACCAGGATCCCCGCCTTTAGCATGGCCCTTTTCCCCCACAGGAACACAAGCAGGAAAATAATCGGCACGAACACAGCCTGCGTCTTAGTAAGCGTGGCTAGCCCCCATACAGCACCGGAAAGTGCGCTCCATCCCGGCCGTCCCTGAGCAAACACAAATAGTACGGCACCCAGCAAGAGCAGGCACTGAAACAGGATCTCTGTCGACAACAACGACGCAAACGCAGTCTGGTTCGGATAGAATGCCAGCGCGCAAACCGCAATTCTTCCCGCGCCCTCGGAGTGAAATACCTTCTTGGCAAGAACGTACGACATCCAGATCGTCGCTGAATACAAAACAACGTTTGCCAATTTGCCTAGGAATTGTATGGGACCGAACAAATAGAACAATCCTCCGAGAAAAAGGGGATAACCCGCCGGCCAATATGCCGTTCGGATTCCGTTCACGGAATATCCTCTCCCGGCAGCGATGTCCATTGCTCGCTGGTAATACCAAGCAAAGTCGCTAACTTGGTCGGCTCGGACAAGCCAGATCCAGAGGAGTCTTAGAAGAACGCCCGCTGCCATGCAGCCCGGGACGAAGTATCGGTGGTTGAGCAGCGTCTCGATTTTCTCGCGCAACATTTGCAGCTCCTTCAGTTGTTAACTACCCTCGGTCTTTCGTCACTCGACTCGTTTTTTCTCTGAAACACCAGGAGCTCATGCCCGTACCAATATCGTGTGACGTCTTCTTGAACGATGACACTCATTTGCAGCTCTCCGGCCCACTGTGCCACCTGCTGAATGGGCACATAGTTGATGAATTCCCGGGCCAGGACCAGGTCGTGGAGACGATTCATTTGTGCCTTCCACCACGGACGCAGGCACATGTCCTTGTAAACCATGACTCCGCCGTGCTTGACTTTCGATACTGCCCGAGCGAAAAACTCCTGCTGCGTTCTTGCTTTAACGTGATGGAGGACATCAACCAGGAAAACGACATCAAAGGTTCCCTCGGGCCATATTGCCGTTTTAGGAATCAGGTCAAAGGCTAGTGTTACTTTCGGATTTAAGACCTTTGCACGCCGAATCATCGTCTTTGCGGCTGCAATTGCCCTCAGCGAGACGTCCAGTCCTCTGCCTCTAAATTCAAGCCCTACTCCGGCTGCCAAACCCAAGAGAAGTCCCGCGCCACAACCGATATCCAGAACGTAAGCCTCATTCGATATGTACGGTATCAACTTCTCGAAAGGACAAATGTACGGCCTCCAGCACTGGAGCTCTCGCAAAAGCAAAGGAGAACCTCGATATAACGTCCTCGCGATGTCGGAGAGTTGTCTGGCCGTAATCTGACTGAGGTCGTTTTTGTTGATAGCCGCTCTCCAAGGATCTAGTCGAGGGTTCCCTTTGGATTGACCAGCTTCCAATCTGTCTTCGGATTGCGTCCCTACTTTACGGTCCTTTACTCTGCGATTCCGGGGATACCGAATGGGCAGGTCATCGCAAGCAGAAGAGCGACGAAAATTACGATCAGCGTGACGTATGTCGCAAAGTCCCTAGCTACAAAGAGGATTGGATCGTCTGACATTCTCCGACGCATCGTTTTCAACCATATTCTGCCGATCCAATAGAGTAGCGGCGGCAACATCAACCAAAGCCACGCCGGGTGCGGATAAAGCAGCCGCACACTGTCACTGCTGATGTAGAAACTCAATACCAGACAGGCTATATAACCGCTGACGGCCCCAAAACTGGCAATGATCGTTGTGTCCGCACTCAAGTAGGCGCGGCCCGATGCTCCCCCTTGCTCGGCGACCGTGACATGCAGCATCTCTGTTACTCGCTTACCAAAAGCCAAGCTCAGAAACAGGAACAGTGAGAAGGCTAGAAGCCAGGGTGACACCAGAATCGAGGTTGCAGTCCCGCCTAGCATGATTCGCACGGTGTAGAGCAAAGACAGGACAATCACATCTGCGAGCAGCCGTTGTTTGAGCCAAAAAGTGTAGGTGAGTGAAAGGGCAGCGTAGAACAACAACACCATCGTAGCGGTTTTTGGCAAAGCCAGAGAAACACAAATTCCCAGTGCGAAAAGAAGCGGCCCTAGCACTAAACCAATGGGGATGGACAAGTCTCCGCTGGCAAAGGGCCGCCGACGTTTCACTTCATGATTTCTGTCTGTCTCAATGTCTGCGAGATCGTTTATGACGTAAATGGACGACGCGGACAAGCTCATTGCGATAAATGCAATCGTCGCTTTCAGGACTAGACTGAGATGCAGAATATTGTGGGAAGTCAGCAGAGGAAGGTACACGAGCGCGTTCTTGATCCACTGATACGGCCTGATGACTCGCAGCAGAGCTGAAAACGTCCCGCTCGTTTTCGGCAACACCATCTCTACATTGCCCTGTTGCGCCGACGCTTTCTGGACGCTGCGTGAAGCGTTGACGACAATCGCGTATCGTGCTTGGTTCCAGATCGGAAGATCGTCACGCGAATTGCCTGCGTAATCAAACCCTCGCACTCCGAAGCGCTCGACTAAGGAGCGCGCTTTGGCGGAGCCTTTCAAATTGACAGTGCCATCGCTTCCGAGAACTTCCTCCGAGAGGCTGAGTTGCTTTGCAATACGCCGCACCATTTCTTCGTCCGAGCCGCTGCAGAGCACGACTCGTCGTCCCCTCGCGCGTTCGGCCTTGAGATACTCCAATAACTGTTGATGAGCGGTCAGGTGCGCATTTTTCAGCGTCACACTTCTCGCAAGCCGGCGTTTCAAGTGGGGCTTCCCCCGCATCAACCAAAATGGCACCAGCGGCAGGAGAAGCGGCTTCTGTTTTGCAAAACTAAGAAAGCTTTCATACAGCAGATTCGTGCGCAGTAGCGTGCCATCTACGTCCACACAAAGGGCGGGCTCTCCGAGCTGATTATCTGCCGCCTGGCCTGGGAGGTAATTCATTTTTACCGGCCCACATCTATTCTGCGTTTTTGGTGCGGAGAACAGCCTATTCCAAAGCGCTTATCAGTTCTTTACCACCTGGGAGTCTTTACCACCTGGGAGATTTTTCAAGTCCCATCTGAGCGAGTGCCGCCGCCTACTGCAAGGGCCAAAGCTGGCATCATTCATCGAAGAGTACCTTATTGTACCTCAAGGAAAGAAGTACCTCTAATCTCTTTATAGGGCTCTCCACTACAATAATTTGGACGTTCAGGGCTGCCGGGCAAATGGACGGTTTGCCGACGCAATATAAAGGGCGCCCCTTTTGGAGTAGGTTTTGAGTGTTCGGCTCAACCCCTCCAGAAAGGAACACCCTTTTATGACTAGCACCAAATATATCGGCATGGATGTGCACAAGGAAAGCATTTCCATTGCGGTGAGGAATGATGCAGGAAAGATCGTGATGGAATGCGTCATCGAGACGAAAGCCAGCATGATTCTGCAGTTTATCGATGGGCTGCGCGGTGACTTGCACCTTACGTTTGAAGAAGGAACCTCGGCCGCCTGGTTGTACGACCTGCTGAAACCGCATGTGACGAAATTGGTGGTGTGCGATCCGCGAAAGAATGCCTCCATGAGAGAAGGCAACCAGAGTGACAAGATCGACGCCCGCCGGTTGGCCGAGTTGCTGCGCCTCAACCATCTCCATCCGGTCTATCACGGTGAACACGGCCTACGAAGTCTGAAGGAACTGGTGCGCAGTTATCTCACCATCACCAAAGATCTCGGACGGGTCATGACGCGGGTGAAGGCGATCTATCGCAGTTGGGCCATTCCTTGTAGCGGCAAGCAGGTCTATGCACCGCGCCATCGTGCCGAGTGGCTCGGGAAGATCGGTGAACCGGGAGTGCGCCGGCGGGCCGAGTTTTACTACCAACAACTCGATGCGCTGCGGACGGTGCGTCAGCAAGTGCGGCGGGAGCTGTTGGCGGAGGGCAAGAAACACCAGGCCTGGAAACGACTCTGCCAGATTCCTTCGATCGGTCCGATTCGTTCAGCCGTACTGCTTGGCATTCTGTAGGACGGGACCTCTGAGATTGGTGAAGCAAGCAATTCCCGTGGTCCCGCTTCTCCTTTGACAAAGTCAATGGTCAGAGTATCCCGTCCTGTTCGCCGAGAGAAACGGAGCAAATGTCCCATAACGTAATCATCGTCTGCATAGTTCATCAGGCTCGTAAAGGAATGCCCGATGTGTGCGCCACACTTTTCAGTACCTTGTAACGAGCCACCCGTACACCCGCTTCACTTCTCGATGCAGGACAAAAGTAGGCTATCGCTGGGAACCATTGAATGCAAAGAGAAATCGGCCGAGTTCCTGAAATGATTTCGTCTCACTGCCTTCCATCTGATTAACGCGGAAACCATCCATTTGAATTAACTTATCAGGTACAATACGAGTTAGGAGACGTACATGACGATCGCCTCCGATCTCTTGCAGCAACATATCCAGACGCTCGTTGATGACAACGAGCGATGGCAGACGCTGATCGCCGATGACATTTTGTGGGAACTTGCCTACGCGCCCGCTCTTGGCCATCCGGCGAGGCTATCAGGTCGGGCAGAAGTGGTTCGTCATGCAACTTGGTTCTTGGGCGCAGTGGAGAATTTTCGCTTTTTTGACCTCAAGGTCTATCCCTTCGCCGATCCCGAAGCCGCAGTCGCCGAAGTCAAGGGGGAAGGATTCATCAAGTCTACGGGGCGCGTCTATCGCCAGGACTATGTGGTGTTCTTGCGCGGTACAGGCGGAAAAATCGCCTTCCTGCGCGAATATTTCGATCCCGTGCGTGCGGCCAAGGCCTTGGACACACCGATACTTGGTCTCGAATCCTGAGGACAAGCGGCGACTGAAAACTGGCTTTCAATGTACGATAATGCGACTAATCGGGCGTTACTGAGTCTCATGACTACTGTAGCAGGCGTTGCGCATACGCGGCTCAGTGTTAGACTCTTGCCAATTGAGGCAACGAGGCGATGCCAGACCACGTCGGCACTAGCCAGGTGATTCGCTTTGCTACGTTTGAAGTTGACCTTCAGGCGCAAGAACTGCGCAAGGGCGGCTTCGCGGGCGAATTCGTCCGCAACAGCGCGCAGATGGAGTGGAGCGCCGCAGGGGGGGATTACACGTTTGTTTCGGATCCCATTGCGACTTCCTCCAGTTCATTTGCCGAAATCGGCCACGAACGGAACGGATCGTTCTTCCCGTAGACAAACGTCCTTGAGCCATCAGTCAAGGATTTGACGCCGTGCTTTGGACGTGTGTCGCGGGTCTACGCTCCCGCCCTCTATCCCTCTAGGGCTTTAGTCGGCTGTCGAAGAGGATTTCCCCTCGAGCGGTTGGGCGAACCTCGCATGAATCGGTTTTGTTTCTGGGAGCATTCTAATAGAATCTGACGCGGCGGTGAGATAGCGTTGGGTCCAAAGCGGGAACAAACACAGTTTAGGTCGGTGAGGAGGGCAGAATGATGAAGAAGGGATTTGGCGCAGCAGCCACTGTAGTCCTACTGCTATGCGCAGTGTTCCCGTTGGAGTACGGAAGAGCACAAGAAGGATCGCCGCTGCGCGGCCTTCGGGTGAAGGTGCATTATAAAGGGTCGGGTACGGTAGACGAAAAGCACAAAATTTTGGTGTTCCTTTTCGATTCGCCAGAGTTTGGGCACAGCAACGTGATGCCGTTTGCGGTGATGAGCACGAGCTCCAAAGATGGAACGGTGACGTTTAGCGATGTGGCCAAATCACCCGCTTACGTAGGAGCAGTTTATGAACCAAGCGGAAGTTACGCCGAGCGACAAGGACCGCCTCCGCCCGGTTCGTCGCTGGGGATGTATAGCAAGACGCCAGGCCAGCCTGCACCTGTGAAGGTTGAAGCAGGAAAGACTGCCAATGTCGAGTTTACTTTCGACGACACGGTAAAGATGCAGTAGACGCAGTCACTCGACAATTAACTTGCCTTGCGTATTGGGATTGCAACTCCCGATTAGTCGCGTTCGCGGACAAGTGACCGAGTCGAACGATTTGCAAGGCGGGCATCGGCTGCGGTGTTCCTCTCCTTTGGAAATTCACTTCTCCACAATCGGCGTTAATCGGGAGTTTGGCGAATCCGCCGTTTCATTGTAGGTCGATTATCACGCTGACGTCGGTGCACACGGGTACAGGTTTGCCCGCGATTCTCGTCGGGGCATAGCGCCAACGCTTGATGGAATCGACGGTTTGCTCGTTGATGACGGCGGCGTTTGGAAGCTCGGGATGCCACAGGCGCAGGACGCGGAGATGGGTAACTTTGCCTTCAGGGTCGATTTCAATTTTAGCGAACATCGTCGAATTCCGGGATACGCCACCGCGAGGGACGGCAGCGAGTATTTCTTTAGCGGACATCGAAACCGGAAAGCCAGTGAGCCCACAATCGTCAACGGCCGGAGTGCTGTTGCTCTCCGAAGGCTCGAAAACAGGCGGCGTGGTTCTGGCCATTGGCATCGGCTGCGATTCCGGCTTAGGTGTTGCTTGGCAGCCAGCTATAACGGCAAGCACTGCCAGTGATAAAAGAAGCAGTGAAAACACCCGAGCCGGTTCCTTCACGCATCCTCGCTGCCCGACTTGCGCTCTGAGGATTAGACACCGGGAATGGCGACTTGGCTCCGAAAAACCCAACGACGCGTTTCCATCTGGTCAGCAGAAGAAGCCACTCTCGATAGAGGCTAACTCCTGATAGTCGCGAAACGGGAAAAGCTCCCCGCGCCAAAATCAACTTTGACGGTTTGCGCGTTTACCAGGCATGTTAAGTATGGCTTTTCACAGTTCCGCTGTTTCGCGCTTCCTAAGAGAAGACAAATCATAACTATTGAGAAGGAGCAAAGTGGAGTCCGGGCAACGTGCGCTTTGGTAACCTCCGAAGAATTGGATTGTTCAGGGAAACCAAAATTGTCGATTCTGATCTGCGTTAAACGACGATAAGATGTGGAGGGTTCGGCCCCGCGGAAGTCGCGAAGGTCCAGCGTCGTGCGAAGGCGGGGCGAAACCGAGATTGGAAACTGCGGGCACCGCGGTTCAGGAAAATAAATCCAAGGAAACGGAGAAAATCATCATGGGATCAAAACCGACGCATGAACAAGCGCAACTTCACCTTCAAGTCTACGACCAGCGGAGGGAAGCCAAATTACGCCAGGCACGTGATTGGTTCGGCAAAAACTACATCGTGAATAATATCGACGACGCTATGCGGATCGCGCCGATGGGAAGCGAAACCGGAGCGTATGTTGGAATGGTGATCGGCTACTGGGAGCAAGCCTGCGCGTTGCTCAACTACGGACTACTGCACGAGGATCTCTTCTTTGAGACCAGCGGCGAGTTCTTCGGAGTGTGGGAGGCACTTAAGCCCGTCGTTCCGACGTTTCGCGAGCGTTTTGTCAACAAGCAGATCCTTGCGCACCTCGAACAGGCGGCGAAGCGCTATGAGGCGTGGTCGGAACACCGCAACCCGGGTCATATCGCCGCGATGCGGCAATTCATGCAACAGATGCGCGGTCAGGCAGCATCAGCGGCCAAAGCCTGATTCGAGCGGCGATTCGAATTGATGTACGGGCGGGACGCGCCGGG
>WNGH01008822.1_pt1 | contig 26874 bp, 30 predicted proteins | sample 5400631 | NCBI WGS metagenome assembly WNGH01 (sample SAMN13153373, study PRJNA577476) | soil metagenome | isolation source: 115 cm soil or saprolite under Garry oak tree replicate 1 | place: USA:California | collected 2016-06-15
GAAGCGCGACCGCGCAGCAACGCGACCGCGCACCAACGGGACCGCGCACAAAGAAGTTGGCGAGGCGACGGGTCGCGGTCCACTCTGGACGCCGTGAAAGCCTGGGGCGGCGTCACCCTGGTGATCATCGCCGCCGGCCTGATCCGGTTGCGCCTCCTCGACGTGCCGCTCGATCGCGACGAGGGCGAGTACGCGTACATCGCTCGCCTCCTCCTCGCGGGCGCGCTGCCGTACGCGAGCGCCTGCAGCATGAAGCTGCCCGGCATCTACGCCGTGTACGCGGGAGTGTTGAAGACCTTCGGGGAAACTCCGGCCGGCATCCGCCTCGGCCTGACGCTGGTGACCAGCGCATCGACGGTGTGCGTCTTCCTGCTGGGACGGCGACTCCTCGGCCCCTGGCCCGGTGTCGCGGCGGCGGCGACGTTTGCGGCGCTCACGCTCAGCCCGGCGCTCCTCGGCACCGCGGCCAACGCCGAGCACTTTGCGGTGCTGCCCGGCTTGATCGGCCTCCTGCTGCTCCTGCGCGCCGCACCGTCCGGCTCGCGCGGAGTCTGGCTGGCGGCGGGCGTCCTGTTTGGCATCGCGCTCGTCATCAAGCAGCACGCGGTGTCGTTCGTGCTGTGCGCCGCGATCTATCTCGCGCTGGCGCACGCCCGGCGCGCGCTGGTCTGGGTGCTCGCCGGAGCGCTCGTTCCCGTCGCCGCAGTGTCGCTGTGGTTCGCCGCCGCTGGAGCGTTCCGCGAGCTCTGGTTCTGGACCGTGACCTACGCCTCGGCGTACGCATCGATACGCTCGCCGGCCGACGGCCTCAACGTCCTTCCCGAGATCCTCGGGATGATCGTTCCGTTCTGCTTCGTCGCGCTCATCCTGGCCGGCGTGGGCGCCGTGCTGACCGTCGGGGATCGTGACCTGCGCCCGGTCGCCCGTTTTCTCGTCCCCTTCACGCTCACGTCGTTGCTCTCGACCGTGATCGGCTTCTATTTCCGCCCGCAGTACTTCCTCTTGCTGACGCCGGCGCTTGCGCTGCTCGCGGCCGTTGCCGTCCGCGCGCTCTCCGAACGATTGAGGCCACGGCTGGGCGTCGCCGGTGCAGCCATCGCGGCGGCCGTCCTGCTCGTGGCGGTCTCCCATATCCTGTGGGCTCACCGCGCGGTCTTCTTCGAGCTCGGGCCCGACGCAGTGGCCCGCGCGATCTACGGCGGCAATCCATTCCCGGAGTCGGTGGCCGTCGGGCGCTACCTGAAGGCGCGCACCGGAGCCGACGACCGCATCGTCGTCATCGGATCCGAGCCCGAGGTCTACTTCTATGCGCGCCGGCGCGCCGGTACCCGCTACATCTATATGTACCCGCTCTTCGAGAACCAGCCCTACGCCGCCTCCATGCAGGACGAGCTGATCCGCGACGTGGAGACAGCGGCGCCCCGGTTCGTCGTCTACGTCAACGTCCCCACGTCCTGGCTGGTCTCGCCGGCCGCACCCCGGCGCATGCTCGAGTGGTTCGAGGGCTATCGGCAGGCTCACCTCGAACAGGTGGGACTCGTGGACATGCTGACGCCTCAGCTCACGCTGGTCTACTGGGACGGGGACGCCCACGGAAAGACGCCGCGATCGAACCTCTGGCTGGCCGTCTACCGGAGACGCGACGCCTCGTGAGCTCTCGACCGTCCAGCCACGGGACACCGCCGCTCGTCGTGCTGCGTGGCGTGGAGAAGACGTTCAGCTCGCGCCAGGGCGCCGACTACGTCGCCGTCCGGGGTTTCTATCTCGAGCTGGCGCGCGGAGAGTTCTTCTGCCTGCTCGGCACCAGCGGCTGCGGCAAGACCACGATCCTCAACATGATCGCCGGGTTCGAGAAGCCGACGGCCGGCGTCATGGAGCTGGAGGGGAAGCCGATCGCCGGCCCCGGCCGCGACCGCAGCGTGGTCTTCCAGGGCGACGACTCGCTCTACGACTGGCTCACCGCGCTCGAGAACGTCGAGTTCGGCCTGCGCATGCGGGGCGTCCCGAAGACGACGCGCCGCGAGCAGGCCCATCACTACCTCGATCTGGTCGGCCTCACCGGTCAGGAGGCCAAGCACCCGTCCGAGCTGTCGGGCGGCATGAAGCAGCGCATCCAGATCGCGCGCGTGCTCGCCAACGAGCCGAAGATGCTGCTCATGGACGAGCCGTTCGCCGCCCTCGACGCCCAGACCCGCGCCGTGATGCAGGAGGAGCTGCGCAAGATCTGGCAGGCGACGGGGACGTCGGTGCTCTTCATCACGCACGACATCGACGAGGCGATCAGCCTGGCCACGCGTCTCGGCGTGATGTACGCGGGGCCGGCCTCACGGCTCAAGGAGGTGGTGGACGTGGAGCTCGAAGGCGCGCGCAACCGGACCGACGACCGCTTCCTCGGCTACTACCGGCGCGTGTACGGGATGATCCGTGAAGAAGTGGAAGTGGCGCGGCGCCGGGAGCGCCCGGACGGGCCGCGATGAGGCGGCTGCGCGAGTACGGCAGCTACGCGATCGGTTTCGCCAGCCTGTTCCTCCTCTGGCACGTGGCGGCGGTGTACCTCGTGCAGTCGGCGCTGTTCCCACCGCCCGGCTCGGTGATCGCGCGCGCCGTCGCGCTGTTCCGGGACGGTACGCTCGTCGCCAACGTCGCCATCAGCCTCCAGCGCATCCTCACCGGGTTCGTGTGCGGCTCGCTGCTCGGCATCCCGATCGGCCTTGCCATGGGCAGCTTCGCCCCGATCCGGCGGATCCTCGATCCCTACACGGAATTCCTCAGATTCATCCCGGCCGTGGCCATGATCACCGTGGCGGTGATCTGGTTCGGGATCGGCGAGACCTCCAAGCTCTTCCTCATCATCTATGCGACGGTCTTCGTCGTCGTCCTCAACACCGCGGCCGGCGTGGCCAGCATCGCGCGCAACAAGATCCGGGCCGCCCAGGCGCTCGGCGCCACGCGCTTTCAGATCTTCTGTCACGTCGCGCTCCCCGCGACGGTGCCCTATATCCTGACCGGGATGCGCCTGGCGATGACCAACTCCTTCGTCACCATCGTGGCCGCCGAGCTGGTCGCCGCCAACAACGGCCTCGGCAAGATGCTCTGGGACGCGCGCCTCTACATGCTGGTGGACGACATCTTCGTGGCGCTGCTGGTGCTGGGCTTGCTCGGCTTCGTCATCGATCGTATCTTCCGCTGGTGCATCTTCCTGTTTGCGGGGCGGTACTCGCCGGTCGTCTGACGGTCGAGGGGCCGGGCCCGAGAAAGGCTCCGCCATGATCGTCGCTCGCTTCGTGCTCGTCCTCGCCCTCGTCGTGGCCATGGCCGCCGGTGCGGCGACCGCCCAGAGCCCGGCCCGGATGGTGATCGCCACCGGCGTCGATCCGGCCTTCTCGCAGTTCTACGTCGCCCAGGAAGCCGGCCTCTTCAAGAAGAACGGCCTCGACGTCCAGATCAACACGGGGCCGTCGGGCTCGGGGATGGTGGCCTTCCTCGTCGGCAACCAGATCAACGCCGGCTACGGCGCGGAGCAGGCCGGGATCACGGCCCACACCATCGACAAGAACGTCGTGATCGTCGCCGAGGGCACGACGCTGCTGCGCTGGTTCAGCATCGTGGGCGGCAAGAACGTCAACTCGCTCGACGACCTCAAGGGCAAGCGGGTGGGCATCGCGCCGGGGACGGGCAGCGAGGTGTTCTGGCTGGAGGTGGTCAAGCACCTCAAGCTCAACCGGGCCGACTACACGATCGTCAACGTCGAGGCGCCTGAGATGGTGGCCGCGCTCGAGCGCGGCAACCTGGACGGCTTCGCGGTGTGGGAGCCGTGGCCGACCCGAGCGATCATGAGCGTCAAGGGCGCCAAGATCGTGCGCGACTCGCAGGGCATCTTCACCGGCCGCAACTTCATCTACATGAACCGGGGCTGGATCGAGAAGAACCGCGACGCCGCCGAGCGGTTCATGACGTCCATCGCCGAGGCCAACGACGTCATCAACAACCACCGGGAAGACGCCACGCAGATGGTGTCGAAGTTCCTCAAGCTGCCGCCCGAGATCACCCGCGAGCTGATGCCGAAGCTCGCGTTCCCGCTCGCGCTCACCAACGACTCGGTGGCCAACGTGAACATCGCGATGGACCAGCTCATCAAGATGGGCAAGCTGAAGCAGCCCGTCGATCTGCGCGAGTACGTCTATCCCGATCTGCTCCGGAAGGTCCGCCCGGCGAACGTGACCCTGACGCTACCCAAGTCCTAGCGTCACGGACGGGCGCACCACCAGCGCCCAGCCGAGCTGTTCGAGGGTGACGTCGACGTCCTGCTCGCGCCGATCGGTCCGGCGGCGCTCGGTGCCCGCCGGCTCGTCGCGACGGCGGCGCTCTCGGAACCGACGATCGAGGATGACCGTGACGCCATCCATCGAAGCCACACGCTCCTGGACCATCTCGAAGCGCGCGGCGTTCTGCCAGGACATGATGAAGAGGTATCGAGCCATGCCGCGGTGAATAGCAAAAGTCGAGCCCGACCCGTCGACCCGCGAAATTCGCGAGGGCCCGAACGTCCCGCCGCCAGGTCGTAAAGAAACTCGACAGCGGGCACGCCGATTGCTCGGTAGCTCGTTTGGAGGACACTGGCCATGGCACAGCGGATGTTCACGACCCTGGTCATCGTTGCAACGGTCTTCACAGTCGCCATCGGGTGCGCCCGCACCAGCGCCCGGACCCGCTCGACCCCGGCGGCCTCGCCGTCCAGCGCGTCGACCGATGTGGCCGGGACGTGGCGTGGATCGGCCTGGGAGCTCGCTGGCGGGATCGCCGCGGCGCGGACCGACGCCACCCTGCAGCTCAATCCCGACCAGACGTGGTCGGCACGGTGGAAGACGAATCAAGGCAAGGAGCAGACGGCGTCGGGAACGTACACGACGTCGGGCAATCGCGTCTTCCTCAAGAGCTCGTCGGGTCGCAGTACTTCGCTCGTCGACCGGGGGGACGACCTCTACGGCATGCTCGACAGCGCGGTGCAAGACCTCGACGTCCAGCTCGATCTGAAGCGGGTCCGGTAAAGAAGAGAACGGTTCAGTCGGGCGGCCGGCTCACGACGGGCGCCGCGGCCACGCCGTCCGCCTCGAGCTTCGCGGCGACGCGGAACAACGCCGACTCGCGGAAGGGCGCGGCAACGAGCTGAACGCCGAGCGGCAACGCGCCCGGCGTGACGACCGGGACCGAGATCACCGGCAGGCCGATGAACGACAGCGGCTGGGTGAACACGCCGAGGTGCGAGCGCGTGGACACGAGGACCCCGTCGACCGTCGTCGTGCTGGGCGCGCCGATCGGCGGCGCCGGATAGGGCGTCGTCGGGGTGAGCAGCACGTCGACGTCGCGGAAGATCTCGGCGACGCGAGCGCGATACCACGCCCGGAAGCGCTGGGCATGCGCGTAGGCGGCGGCCGGGACGAGCGCGGTGGCCAGGAGCCGCGGGCGCGTCATGGGATCGAAGTCCTTGGCCCGCATGCGCAGATCACTCAGGTGCAGGTCGGCGGCCTCGACGGCCGTGATGATCATCGCGGCGGCGCGGGCCCGATGCGCTTCGGGAAGCGTGACCCGAGTTGTCACGTCGAGCGCCGCGGCGACGCGTGCCACGGCATCGAGCGATTCGGCGCCGGCCAGCGCCGAGAAATGACCACCCGCGACCGCGATCCTCACCCCCGCCACACCTCGCTGAAGCTCCACCACGCACGGCTCGGCCTGACGCTCGGCGCAGACCTGATCGGTGGGGTCCGGCCCCTGGATCGCGTCGAAGGTCAGGGCGAGATCGGCCACCGAGCGTGCGAAGGGGCCGACGTGATCGAAGGACGACGCCAGCGGAAATACGCCGGCGCGCGAGACGCGCCCGAATGTCGGCTTGAGGCCAAAGATCCCGCAGAGCGCGGCAGGCACCCGGATCGAGCCGTTGGTGTCCGTGCCGAGGGAAAGCGGCACGAGCCCGGCGGCGACGGCGGCGGCCGAGCCTCCCGACGAGCCTCCCGCGATTCGCGTCGGGTCGTGAGGATTGCGCGTCGGGCCGTGGTGCGTGTTCTCGGTGGAGAAGCCGTAGGCGTACTCGTCCATGTTGGTGACGCCGACCAGGATGGCCCCGGCGCGGCGCAGCGCGGCCACCGCCGTAGCGTCGCGCGTGGCCGGGGCGCCCTCGGCCTCGATCTTGGCTCCTGCCACCGTCGTGACGCCGGCGACGTCGAACAAATTCTTGGCCGCGAACGGCACGCCGGCGAGCGGCCCGGGGTCTGCGCCTGCAGCGATCCTCGCGTCGAGCTTCGCCGCCTCCGATAACGCGTCGTCGCGCCGTACGAGCGTGAAGCAGTTGAGCCCGCGGTCGCGCTGCGCGATGCGCTCCAGGGCTGCCGCCGCGACGTCGCGAGCCGAACGCCGGCGAGAGCGAACGTCGGCGGCGATGGCTTCAGCGGTCATCGCAGCGCCATCCGCCATCGCGGCGTCGCTCATGGCCTGAACACGGGAGCGGGGTGAACGTCCTCGGGCAGCGGGAACTCCATCACGAGCTGGGCGGCGCCGAGCAACACCGCCAGCGCCGCAGCGACGTCGGGCCGATCCGTGGGATCGATGCGCAAGCCGACCTGCGCGGCGAGCCGATCGACGTCGGCCTCGGTGACGCGGGGGAGCGTACTCACGTCGATCTCCCGGCGCGCGCCGCGACGTAGGCGCGCCAGCCGCCCCAGCGCGTGATCTCGACCTGGCCCTCGCAGAGCGCAGGCTCACCGAGGACGCCGAGAGTCTCCTGGCCATCGGAGAGGCTGACCTTGCCGACGCAGAGTCCAGGCGGCTCCTGGAGCAGCACCTGAGCGAGGCCGGCGGCCGGGACGTCCCACACCTCCACGGCGATCGCGGCGCCGCCCTCCTTCACGCGGATCATCGCGGGGTGGCGGTCGCCGATCGACCAGAGGCGATAGTGCGGCACCGTCGTCGTCTCGCGCACGAAGCGCGCGCCGGCGGCGAGCAGGTTGCGGTTCAGCTCGAGCCCGCGCATCAGCGTGCCGTTCACGGCCAGCGGGACGCTCACGCTCATCGCCGGGCGATGACGGCGACGGGCCCGCCGCCGCTCGGCCCCTGGTGCTCGGCCCCGCCCGAGACGTAGACCATGGGGTCGCCGATCACCGATGCGATCACGCCGCCCACGACGGCGCGGGCGTGACGCGTGTGGTTGATGTCGGAGTCGTCGATCATCGTGTGGCGGCGGCCGCGGATGCGGCCGGTGGGCGACGCCTCGGCCTTCGCGTAGACGCCCACCACGCGTCCGGCGCCGTCACCGTCACACCCGGCGGCGCGCATCGCGCGCCGGACGGCGCCGGCATCGATCGCGTCCTCCATCACGTCGTGGCCGATGACCAGGTCGCTGGCCGAGCCTTCCGCGTTGCCGAGCACGATCAGCTCGCAGTGGGACAGCTCCACGCCCGCCGACGTCGAGGCGACGCGCGAGAAGAGGTCCCAGCGCTTGCAGACCACTGCGTCGTTCACCGCGTCGCGCTCCACCTCACCGAGCGCCAGCGCCACGCCGAGCGCCGAGGCTCCGCGCGAGTAGCCCATGGAGCCGTAGGTGCTCGTGGTCGCCACGCGGAACCCGCGAGCGGTGGCGGCGGTGATCGCCTCGGCCGTGAGCAGCGGGCACTTGATCTGGACGAAGTGGACGTCGGCGATGTTTCGGATGGACGCGTCGGTCATGGCCGCTCGTACCGCCGTCTCGACCTCGCGGATCTGGACCATCGTGCCGAGCTCCTCGGGCTTGAACACCCGCGTGCTGGCCACGCCGGCCACGAGCCCACGCCCGGGGCGCGGGGTCGCGTCGACGTCTCGTCGCACGAAGACCGTCACGTGAGGCGTGATGATGCCCTCGGTGCCCCCGGACATGATGAACTGCACGCGCGAGGTCACCGCGTCGGGCGTGGTGCCGAGCCGCGTCGCGAGCAAGGCCGCGTACGCCGCCGTCGAGAACCCGCGGCTCCAGTCGTTCACGCAGCCGTTGCCCTCGGTCTTGCCGAGCACTGCGATCACGTCGCGGGCGGACACGGTGCCGTCGTCGATGAGCCGGGCCAGCCCGCTGACGTCGTCGGGGCCGGCGGTGGGCAGCCGATGGATCTCCATGCGTTGCATCGTCGTCTCCTCGAGAGCGAGTATCGCAGCGGCGGATCAGTTGTGCCTGGACGGCGTCACGACGACGGGCGATCGCGCGCGAACGCGGTGCCGATGGCGGCGGGCAGCTGGGCCGTGCGGCCGAAGCCGGCGAGCATCGCGAGCGACACGACGTACGGCGTCATCTGGATCACGTACGAGCTCACGGGCAGCCGCAGCCCCTGCACGCGGAGCTGGAGCGCGTCGGCGGCGCCGAAGAGCAGGCACGCCAGCAGCGTGCCGAACGGCATCCAGCGGCCGACGATGATGGCGGCGAGCGCCAGATAGCCGCGGCCGGCGGTCAGTCCCATCGCCGAGAGCACGGCGCCGCCCACACCGGCCAACGCCCCGCCACAGGTGACCGCGAGCATGCGGACGCGGAGCGGGTCGGCGCCGCCGGCAAACGCGGCGGCGGGATTCTCGCCGACAGCGCGCAGCGTGAGCCCCGGCCGCGTGCGCACGAGGAACACGTAGATGGCGACGGCGGCCGCAAGAGCCACGTAGGTGAGCACGGGCTGGCTGAAGAGCACCGGCCCGAGCACGGGCAGTGACGCGAGCCCGGGCACCGGCATCGCGGCCAGCGGCGAGACGCGGATCGTCGGCGCTTCGCCGTGGCCGAGCAGCCCGCGCAGCAGGAAGCTCGTGAGGCCGACGGCCAGGATGTTGACGGCGAGGCCGGTCACCATCTGCTCGGCGCGAAAGCGCGTCGTGGCGACGGCCGCCAGCGCGGCCATGGCGGCGCCGCCGAGGACGCTCGCCGCGACGCCCGCCAGCATCGAGCCGGACAGGAACGCGGTGATCACGCCGGCGAACGCTCCCGCGAGCATCATGCCTTCGAGGCCGACCGCGAAGACGCCCGCGCGCTCGGAGAGAATCCCGCCGAGCGCCGTGAACACGAGCGGCGTTGCGATCCGGATGGTCGCGGCGAGGAACTCGGTCACACGCGTCGCCGGCCGGCGGTCAGTCCCATCGCCGAGAGCACGCGGCGTGGGCACGCCGACGGCGCGCTGCATGGCGACGGCGCCGGTCTCGAGGAATCCGAAGAAGAGTCCGGCCGGCAGCACGGCGAGCGGATTGAGGCCGCCAAGGAGCGCGATGGCCACGGCGTTGAAGCCGAAGCCGTGGGCGAAGCCGTCGATCAACCGGTAGTGCACGCCGAGGACCTCGATGGCGCCGGCGAGACCGGCCAGTCCGCCCGAGAGCAGCATCACGGACATGAGCGCGCGCGCCGGTGAGATCCCGGCGTAGGCCGCGGCGGGAGCGCTGGCACCGAGGATGCGGAGCCGAAAGCCGAACGGCGTGCGCCAGAGCGCGACGTGGCCGACCGCGACGGCGGCCAGCGCGATCAGCACGCCGACGTGCAGATCGGTCCCGCGGACGAGCCGCCCCAGCCACGACGCCGCGGGAAGGAGCGGAGACTGGGGAAAGCCGGAGCCGGGCTCACCGAGATCGCCTTGCAGAACCTCGCTCACGATCAAGAGCCCGACGAAGTTCAGGAGCAGGGTGGCGAGGACCTCGTGGACGCCGCGCTTGAGCCGGATGCCGGCGGCCAGCCCGGCCCAGGCTGCGCCGGCCAGCACGCCGCCGCCGAGCGCGCAGAGCGTCGCGATCGGACGCGGCGCCGGCACCATGTGGAGCGCGACCCAGGTCGCCGCCAGCCCGCCGAGCGCGAGCTGGCCCTCGCCGCCGATGTTGATGACGCGCGCGCGAAAGCACAGCGCGATGCCGACGCCGGTGAGGGCGTACGGCGTGGCCCGGTTCAGGCCGACGGCGATGCGGTCCCACGAGCCGAACGCGCCGTGGGCCAGCGACCAGTAGGCGAGCAGCGGGTTCTTCCCGGCGGCGACGATCAGGATCCCGGTGACGCCGAACGCGAGGAGCACGGCGAGCAGCGGCGGCGCCAGCGCGCGCACGGCGGCGAGGTCGACGCGCCGGCTCGCCGGCGGCACGTCAACGCGCCTTCCGCCCGTAGAGGGCGGCGGCGTCGGGCGACTCGCTCAGCGCGCCCGCCATCATGAGGCCCAGGCGCGTGATGTCGACGGCGTCTCGACGCATCACGCCGGCGAAGCGGCCGCGGTACATGACGGCGATCCGGTCGGCGACGACGAGCGCTTCCTCGAGCTCGGTCGACACGTAGAGCACGGCGCCACCGCTGGCGCGGACGGCGAGCACCTCGTCGATCACGAAGCGGGTCGCGCCGGGATCGAGGCCCCGAGTCGGCTGCGCCGCGACCAGCACGCCTGGACGGCGAGTGAGCTCGCGGGCCAGCACGAGCTTCTGCTGGTTGCCACCCGACAGCGTGCGCGCGGCGACGTCGGGGCCACCGGCCCGGATGCCGAAGCGCGCGATGCGCTCGGTCGCCGCGGCGCGCATGGCGCCGAAGTCGAGCCACGGTCCCCGGCGGAACGGCGGCCCGTCGCAATCGCGGAAGGCGAGGTTCTCGCTCACGGTCATGTCGCCGACCAGGCCCGTCGTATGACGATCGGCGGGGATGTGGGCGAGCCCGGCCTGGCGCCGGCCCGTCACGCCACGAGCGGTCACGTCGGCGCCGTCGACGAACACGTGGCCGCGCGTGGGGCGACGCAGACCGGCGATCACGTCGACCAGCTCGGCCTGGCCGTTGCCGTCCACGCCGGCCACGGCGAGCACCTCGCCGCTCCGGACGGAGAAGCTCACGCCGCCCAGCCGCTCGACGCCGGTCGCGTCGCTGGCGACGAGGTCGGCCACCACGAGCCGCTCGGCGCCGGCGGCGCCCTCCTCGCGCGCGATGGGCGCGCTCACGTCGCGATCCACCATCATGCGCGCGAGCTTGGCGCGGTCGGTGTCGGCGGCGCGCGCGCGGCCGGCCACCGCGCCGTCGCGGAGGACCACGACCTCGTCGCACACGGCGAGCACCTCGCCGAGCTTGTGGGAGATGAAGATTACCGACCGGCCCTCGTCGCGCAGCCGGCGCAGGACGTCGAGGAGGCCGCTGACCTCGGGCGGGCTCAGGTTCGAGGTGGGCTCGTCGAGGATGAGCAGCTCGGCGCCCCGGAGAATGGCCTTCACGATCTCGACGCGTTGCTGGCCGCCGAGCGGCAGCGCACCGACGCGAGCGTCCGGCTCGAGGTCGAGGCCGTACCGGTGGCTTGCCGTCCGGATGTGCTCGGCCACGGCGGCCGGCCGCAGCCAGCGCCCGGCGGCGTCCCAGCCCAGCATGACGTTCTCGGTAACCGTCATCGCCGGCACGAGCATGAAGTGCTGGTGGATCATCCCGATGCCGGCGGCGAGCGCCTCGCGAGGGGTGTGATCGGCGAGCGGCCGCTCCTTGAACGTGATCGTGCCGGCGTCGGGCCTGACGAGCCCGAACAGCACGTTCATCAGGGTGGTCTTCCCCGAGCCGTTCTCGCCGAGGAGCCCGAGGATGGTCCGCGGCGGGACGACGAGGTCGATCCCACGGTTGGCGCGCACGGAGCCGTAGGACTTCGTGATACCGAGCATGCGGAGCATCGTTGCCCCGTGCGCGCCTGGATCAGTCGAGCGCGGGATCAGGCGCCGCCGCGCGCGTCGTCCTTGGTCGGCTTGATCTTGATCTCGCCGGACGCGATCTTCTTCTTCACCGTCTCGAGCTCGGCGGCGACGCCGGCCGGCACGGCGGGATTCAGCGAGCGGTCCGTCGAGTACCGCAGGTCGGCGCCGGCCGTCGGCGTGTTGTAGCCGTACGGGATGTAATTGCCGTTGAGCTTGCCGGCGCGCAGCTCGGACACGGCGGCGACGTAGATGTCGCCCCAGCGCTCGTCGATGTTCGTCAGCACGCGCTCGGGCGCGATGGCCGTGTGGCCGACCGAACGCCCGGCGGCGAACACGCCCTTGTCCTTGGCCGCCTGGATGATCCCCGCGTGCCCGGCGTTGAGCTTGCCGCCGATCACGTCGGCGCCGCCCGCGATGAGCGAGAGCGCGGCCTCCTTGGCCGCGGCCGGATCCTCCATCGACTGGAGATAGATGATCTTCACCTCGATCTCGGGCCGCACGCTCTTGGCGCCGAGACGGAAGCCGCCCATGCTGGCGACCATGTTGGGCAATCCCTCGAGCCCGGCGACCGCGCCGATCTTGCCCGTCTTCGACATCCGGGCGGCCAGCACGCCGACCAGGTACGCGTACTGCTCGTTGGCGACGTCGAGCGAGATCACGTTGTTCTGACCACCCGAGCCGGAGCCGACCAGGAAGGTCGTCTTCTCGAACTCGGGTCCTACGCGCTGCGCGGCGGACAGAAAGCGTCCGGAGTGGCCGATGATCGGGCTGAAGCCGCGCCGGGCGTAGTCCTTCATCGCCTCGACGTGGTCCGCGGCCTGGACGTTCTCGGAGTAGGCGATCTCGACGCCGCGCTCCTTCAACCTGGCCAGGCCGGAGTAGCCGGCGGCGTTCCAGCTCTGATCGTTGATGCTGCCCGGGAGCAGCATCGCGACCTTGCCCGCCTGTGAAGTGGCGCCGCCGGCGCCGAGCGTGAGCGCGAGAACGGCGACGACGAGAGCCACGGGGTACCGTCGCGACATGGCGTGTCCTCCTCTGGAGCTGAGTGATCCAGCAGGGCCTGCGGAGCAAGGCCTACGGAGCAAGGCATATACCACCCCCAACGACGGGAAATCAACACGATGCCGTGGGACAGCGGAGCGGGCGCGCCCGGACGGTGAGCAATCGTCTTCGTCGTGCTGAACTTTGGGGCAGGGAACGTGCGTCGCGTCGGCGCGCTGGCGCGACGCGAGAGGAGGAGCTAGGCCAGCGTCACGCTTGCGTCGACGCCGACGGTGCGCAGGCGCTCACGTCGCGGCGCGGGCCCGCGCGGTGCGGGCGCCGGCGGCGCCTGCTCCTGCGGCGTGGACTTCTCCGGCGTGATGGCTTCGGGCGTCGTCGGCGGCATGATCGTCGTGCAGCTCGCGGGAGCGAGCACGAGCATGCCGAGCGCAGCGATCGTCAGGACGCGATTCATCGGTCGAGCGTAGACGGTCCGAGCGGCCGAGTAAATCTGACGATCGGTAGAGATCTCTATATCGCGCGGCATAGGCGGCTCGACCAGCGCGGGCCGTGATACGCTCACGCCTCGATGCCGTACGTGCCCGACATCATCCCGCCCGACGACGTGGTCGACGATCCGCGAGTCCGTCAAGCGTTACGTCCCCGTGAAGGCCTGAGATCGTCGTGAAGCAGGGCTTTCGCGATTTTCTCGGTGCGCTCGAGGCCGCCGGCGAGCTCAAGCACGTCAAGAAACCCGTCGATCCGCGGCATCTCTCGGCGCTGGCCGCCCAGGCCCGGGAAGCCACGCTGTTCGAGTCCATCGCGGGCTACCCCGACTGGCGAGTGGCCGGCGCCCTGGTCTCGACGCGCAAGCGTCTGGCCCTGGCGATGGGCTGCTCGGAGCGCGACATCGCGCCGCGCTTCGAGAGCGGCATCAAGAATCCGATCGAGGCGCGACTCGTCAGGGACGGCGCGTGCCAGGAGGTTGTCTGGGAGGGCGACCGCGCCGACCTCACGTCGATCCCGATTCCCCTCATGCACGTCAAGGACGGCGGGCCGTACATCTCGGCGACGCTGGTCGTCTCGAAGGACCCCGAGTACGGCCGCAACGTCGGCTCGTACCGCATGATGTACCGCACCCCGAGGGAAACCGGGATCGACCTCGTCTCGCCGTCCGACATGCGCCTCTACTACCAGCGCGCGCTCGATCAGAAGCGGCCGCTCGAGATCGCCGTGGCCGTCGGCGTCCATCCCTACGAGATGCTCGCCGCCTCGTACAAGGCGCCCATCGACGTCGACGAACTCGCGATCGCCGGCGGCCTGCACGGCGCTCCGGTGGAGCTGGTGAAGTGCCGCACCGTCGACCTCGAAGTCCCGGCCGACGCCGAGCTGGTGCTGGAGGGCGAGCTCTTGCCCATCGGCTGGACGACCGACGAGGGGCCGTTCGGCGAGTTCAGCCACATCACCGGCGACGTGAAGTGGAACCCGGTCTTCCGCGTGAAGTGCATCACGCACCGGCGCGATCCGATCTTCTACATGCTGCAGATGCCGTGGGAGAACGACTGGCTGGCCGCGCCCGTGATCGAGGCGGCCGGGCTGCAGGCGCTCCGCGTGGCCAGCGTCCAGCCGGTCGCGATTCGCGCGCCGATCGGCGGCTGCTGCTACTGGACCCTGGTGGCGTCGATCAAGAAGCGGCCGGGTGAGGGCAAGAACGCGCTGCTCGCGCTGCTCTCGGTGGCCGAGGTGAAGCTCGCCATCGTCACCGACGACGACATCAACATCTACGATCCCGACGAGCTCGACTGGGCCATGACCTTCCGCGTCCAGGCCGACCACGACGTGCTGGTGATCCCGGGCGCCCGCGGCAAGCACATCGATCCGAGCGTCAAGGCGTGGGCGCTGGGCAAGGGCGGGTTGCCGACGACGGCCAAGCTCGGCATCGACGCGACGATTCCCGAGGGCGTGCCGCGGAGCCAGTACGAGCGCATCCGCTACTTCGCGAAGGACGCCGTCCGCCTCGAGGATTACCTGTGAGATCTTCTGTGCTGGGGGCCCCGACATGGCCCCCAGACCCCCAGCGCTCGGACGCGCCCCGGCGGGGAGTCCGAGGGGGCGTGAGCCCTCTCGGCTCGAACCAGCCCCGTGGCGCGCCTCGGGTTCGCCACGATCAATGAGCCCACTGGCTGCGCGGATCGTGGACGAGCTGCGGGCGACGCCTCGACACTTCGCCGAGGTCGTCGAGGCTCACCCCGACGTGGCGTGGCGCGAGTTGTTGAACGCCTGGGGAGAGGTGCGTGCCGCCGGCGTCCTCGGCCGCGAAGAGGACGGGCGTTACCGCATCGGCTGACAGATCAGCGCGAGACGCGCGCGCTGCCCAGGTAGCTCTTCTGGACGTCAGGGTTGGCGAGGAGCCGCGCGCTCGTGTCGGACAGGACGATGCGGCCCGTCTCGAGCACGTAGCCCCGGTCGGCGAGCGTCAGCGCCAGTCGCGCGTTCTGCTCGACGAGCAACATCGTCAGCCCGCTGCGCTTGAGATCGGTCACCACGTGCGCGACGTCCTGAACGAGCAGGGGCGCCAACCCCAGTGAAGGCTCGTCGAGGAGCAGCAGGCGTGGGCCGGCCATGAGCGCGCGTCCGAACGCGAGCATCTGCTGCTCGCCGCCGCTCAGCGTGTTCCCGGCCTGGCGGCGCCGCTCGCGCAGCCGGGGGAAGAGCGAATAGACGCGCTCGAAGCGCTCCGTGATCCGCGCGTGATCCCGCACGAGGTACGCACCGACCCTGAGGTTTTCCTCCACGGTCAGCTCGGGAAAGATCCGTCGCCCTTCCGGCACCTGGACGATGCCGAGGCCGACGATCGCCTCGGGCGCCAGCGTGTGGATCGGCGTGCCCTCGAAGCGGATCGACCCCGTCGTCGGGCGAAGCAGCCCCGAGATCGAGCGGATCGTCGTCGTCTTGCCCGCGCCGTTGGCCCCGATGAGCGTGACCAGCTCGCCGGCGTCGACCCGCACCGACACGCCTCGTAGCGCGCGGACGGACCCATAGGCGACATCGACGCCGTCAAGCTCGAGCACGCTCGTAGGTTCCCAGGTAGGCCTCGACCACGGCGGCGTTCGTCTGGATCTCGGCGGGCGTGCCCTCGGCCAGGTTGCGTCCGTAGCTGAGCACCGTGATGCGATCGCAGGCCTCCATGATGAGGTCCATGCGGTGCTCGATGACGAGCAGCGTGATGCCCTGCTGCTGGAGTCGACGGATGAGCCCGAGCAGGTGATCGCACTCGGCCGGGTTCATGCCCGCCGCCGGCTCGTCGAGCAGGAGCAGCCGAGGCGCGGCCACGACGGCGCGCGCGATCTCCAGTAATCGCTGCTGGCCGTAGCTCAGCTCGGGGAAGATGCGCAGCGTCTGGAAGGTGCGGCGGATCCCGAGCCGCGCGATGCGGTAGGGCGGGCTGCCCGCGATCTCGCCACCGGCGAAGCTGATCGACCCGGCGGTTGGCCGGAGCACGCCGCTCAGCACGTTGACGAGCGTGGTCTTGCCGGCGCCGTTGGGGCCGATGAGGCCGCGCACCTCGCCGGCACCGATCGTCAACGACACCGCGTCGAGCGCGGCCAGGCCGCCGAAGCGCTTGGTGACGTGAGCGCGGAGCAGGCTGGCGTCAGCCACGGTGAAGCCGCCGGGCCAGCGCCGAGGGCAGCCCACGCAGCCCGTCGGCGCCCAGGGCCATGAGCAGGACGAGCAGCACGCCGAAGAGGATCAGCCGATACTCCTTGAAGGCGCGCAGGTACTCCGAGGCGAACACGATGATCATGGCGCCGATGATGGCGCCCTCCAGGCTGCGCAGCCCGCCCACCACGATCATGATGAGGACGTTGATCGATTCGGCCAGCGTGAAGTCGTTGGGGTTGAGATAGCGGTTGAGGTGGGCGAAGAGCGCGCCGGCCAGGCCCGCGGTGAACGCGGCGATGACGAAGACCTTGCTCTTGTAGAGCACGGGATTGATGCCGGAGGTGACGGCGGCCTCCTCGCTCTGACGGATGGCCTCGAGCGCGCGGCCGAAGCGCGAGCGAGTGAGGCGGCGGAAGGCGAGATACGTCCCCGCGACCACGGCCAGGCCGAGGAAGTAGAAGCGGAACTCGGTGTTGAAGACGAGCGGGCCGAGCTGGAACGGCGGGATCCTCATCATCCCGAACGGCCCCTCGGTCAGCCACTCCTCGTTGAGGATGACGGCGTGGACGATCACGCCGAAGCCGAGCGTGGCCACCGCCAGCTCGTTGCCCCGGAGCCGGAGGATCGGCACGAGCGTGAGGCCGAGTAGCGCGGCCACCACGCCGCCGGCGACGAACGACAGCTCGACGGGCAGGCCGAGCTTCCGGACGAGGATCGCCGACGTGTAGGCGCCGGTGCCGTAGAACGCGGCGTGACCGAGGGAGAGCTGGCCGGCCGATCCGACCAGGAGCTGCAGCCCGAGCGCGAGCACCGCGTAGACCAGTCCGAGATCGACCACGCGCAGGAAGTAGCGCTGGGGCAGGAGCCAGGGCAGCGCGAGCAGGAGGACGGCCAGCGCGAGGCCACGGAGCCGACGGCGCCCGCGCTCGCCACCGCCCATGCCGCTACGCCCCGCCCATGCCTGCTACGCGCGCACGCGGCGACCGAACAGGCCGGAGGGCGCCACGAGCAGGATGGCGATCATGACGCCATAGCCGAGCGCGTCCTTGTAGCCGGAGGAGATGAACAGCGCGGCGAACGTCTCGATGACGCCGAAGACGATGCCGCCCACCATCGCGCCCGGCATGCTGCCGAGGCCGCCCAGCGTGGCGGCGACGAAGGCCTTGATGCCGATGACCTCGCCCATGTTGAAGCTGGCGAAGATGATGGGGCCGAGCAGCGCGCCGGCGGCGCCGCCCATCGCCCCGCTGATGGCGAACGTGTACTGGATGGTGCGGTCGATGTCGATGCCCATGAGCCGCGCCGTCTCACGGTCCTGGGCGGCCGCCCGCATGGCGATGCCGACGAGGCTCCTGGTGAAGAAGAGCTGGAGCGCCACCATCAGCCCGCCGCCGACGAGGAGCGGCGCGAGGAACTGGGGCGGAAGGCGGACCGGCCCGAGCATCAGCGCGCCCGATCCGTAGATCGTGGGATAGCGGATCGGCTCGGCGCCCCAGACCAGAATCGCCCCGTTCGAGAGGACGATCGAGACGCCGAGCGTGGCGATGATCAGGTTGATCACGGGCACGTTGCGGCGACGGATCGGCCGGTAGGCGAAGGCGTCGAGGGCGAGCGAGAGCGCGGCGCACAGCACCATGATCAACGGGATGGCGACGAGGTACGGCACGTGGAGCGCGCTCACCAGCGTCACGCCGGAGAGCGCGCCCACCATCATGACCTCGCCCTGGGCGAAGTGCAGCAGGTTCATCGCCCGGATCAACATGTTGTAGCCCAGCGCGATGAGACTGTAGATGCAGCCCATGGCGATGCCGCCGATGAGCGGATCGAGGATCATCGTTCAGGGCATGGCCGCCACGAGATCCACCTCGACCAGGCAGCCGGGCACGAGCAGGCCGGTCGTGCCCACGGTGGTGCGCGGGGGCGGCGTACCGAAGAACTCCTTCCACACCTCGTCGAAGGCGCCGAAGTTGTTCAGGTCGGTGTGGAACACCTGCGCCTTGACGACGTTGTCGAGCGAGGTGCCGGCGGCCTTGAACGTCCGCGCCAGGTTCTCCAGCACGTAGCGGGTCTGGCGCTTGATGTCCGAGCCGTAGAACGGAAACGCCGCGTCCACGCGGGCGGCGGCCGGCACGCCGGACGCGTAGTCGCTGGCGATCTGACCCGCCGCGAACACGAGATCGCCCACGCGCGTGGCCGGCGTGTAGTGGGCGAGCGGCCGGGGAATGTCGGGGACGGCGATCTGCTGGGCCCGCGCCGACGGCAGCGCCGCGACCACGTCGATCTCCACCAGCGTGTCCTTGACGAGCAACCCGGTGGTGCCGACCGTCGTGCGGGGTGGCGGCGTCGCGAAGAACTCGCGCCAGACCTCGTCGAAGCCGAAGAAATTGTCCAGGTCCGTCACGAAGACCTGGGCCTTCACCACGTGCTCGAGCGAGGTGCCGGCCGCCTTCAGCGTCTTCACGAGGTTCTCGAGGATGTAGCGCGTCTGTCGCTTGATGTCCGACCCGTAGAACGGGAAGGCGGGATCGACGCGGGCCTCGCGCGGCACGCCGGTCTTGAAGTCGCTGGCGAGCTGCCCGGCGGCGAAGACCAGGTCGCCGACGACGATCGCCTCGGAGTAAGCGGCCAGCGGGCGCGGCCCGTCGGACTTGATCACGCGCCCGGGCGCCTGCGGCATGGTCGCGATCAGATCGATCTCGACCAGGGTTCCGGGGACCAGCAGCCCGGTCGTGCCGATCGTGGTGCGGGGCGGCGGCGTGGGGAAGAACTCCTTCCAGACCTCGTCGAAGGCACTGAAGTTCATGAGATCGGTGTGGAAGATCTGGGCCTTCACCACGTGATCGAGCGAGGTGCCGGCGGCCTTGAAGGTCTGGGCGAGATTCTCGAGCACGTAGCGGGTCTGCTTCTTGATGGCCGAGCCGTAGTAGGGGAACGCGGGGTCGAGGCGGGCCTCGGGGGCGACGCCGTGCTTGAAGTCGCTGGCGAGCTGACCCGCGGCGAAGATGAGGTTGCCGGCACGAGCAGCCGGCGTGTAGAAGGCCAGCGGCTGGGGAATTCCCGGCACGGAGACGTTCATTCTGGGCACGGTGGCTCTCCTCTCGCGTTGCTCGCAGGCGTCGGCGGACGCCCGGGTGCGCGTGAGAATAATCTGTTTTCCTGCGCTTTTCCACGAGCGAGGGAGGGTGCTCTATACCGGCCGATATAGAGATCCCTATCCCGGGTTGTATTTTCCTCGCGTCCTGACGCTCCTACACTGCCCGGCAATCGACGTTATCGCTGAGCCGTCCTCGGGGCGAAACCGAGGCAGGGGGAAGGGCTCTCATGAGGGAGATGATCTTGACTGCTCCGACCGACCAGGTGCCACCGTTGCGCGCCATCGTGGAGGCCTACATCACGTGGGGGCTCACGCGGTGCGGAGGCAACGTGGCCGAGGCGGCCGATCTGCTCCAGGTGTCGCGCGACATGGTTCGCGACTGGGAACCCGCTACGCAGCTCGAGGCCGTTCGCATCGTGGCGCGCGAAGAAGTGACGCCATCCCCCGACCCGACGCTCGACGTCCCCGCACCCGTCGAGGGCGACACCTTCGCTCCGACCAGTCACGGGTACGTGCTGCTGTGATGCCCGGATCAAGGGGGGAAATGACGATGACGAGAACCGAGCGGCTGCTGAGTGCGCTCGAAGTCGAGATCACGAACGTGTCGAAGCTCGAGCACGTCCTGGCCCGGACACGCGTTGTGCTTCGCGAGCATGCGACCAGGCTGAGGCTTGGTGAAGACCCGGAGATGGTGATGACCGCCCTGCGGCTTCACGTGCCGCCGGAGACGAGCCTCTCACTGCTGGAGCGCGTCGATCCCGTGCTGTCGATCGGCTTCGTGGACACGTCGGACGACGGCGGGTATCCCGGCGGCGCCTGAGCGCGGCGCCCCGGGGCGCCGCCGTTATGCGACGTGCGACTCGGTTCTTCCGACGGGGCCGGACGGACGCAGGAGCGTGAGCTTGGGAGACTGGCGTCGAGCGCTCGGCAGACAGGCCTCGTGCATCACGTCGTGTCCAGCCTCGGCCACGTCCTGACCGGGGAGGATCGGTTTATCGCAGATCAAGCAGACCGGCTCTCGACTTGCCATCACCCTGGCCCCCAATCCACCGGGCGACTCGCATCGCGCGAGTTAAACGAGTGTCGAACGATAACACGAAGATGTCGGGCCGGCTAGCACTTCTGAAATCTGAGTCGGTGGATAACGGTGGATGAATCAGCCGACGGCCAAATTCCCACGTGGTTTCAACCACGTGGGGCATTTAACCGTTCGCGTCCGAGTCGGCGACCAGACCCTTCCACACCGCGTTCTGGGCCAGCGCTTCCTGGCGGCGCTGCTCATGGGCGGCGGCGACCGAGACGTTGGTGGCTCGCGTCCACTTGTCGAGGTACTTCACCCACGTCGACAGGCGGGCCGCGTCGCTGGTGAACAAGATCCCCGCGCGGTGAAAGGAAACGAGCGTCGGCTTGCAGAGCATCGTCGCATCGTGCTGCTGGCCGAAGTGCTGGATCCACTCGGGGGTCGGGCGCTCGCTGATCGAGACGCGCCACACCGTCTGGAATCCGAGGTTGTCAACGGCCATCGGTCCTGACACCCGCATGATTGCCTGAGGGCCACTCCGCCGGCGGTTCATTGTCGTTAGCATGCCCCGGCTATGTGCATGGCGTGTGCCACCCCACGGTTCGCATGGGCAGTCCCGACGTGATCGGTCGCAAACCGAGCCCTCGCTTGCACTTTGTTGTGGACGACGACATAAACGAAAGAAAGACGGCCATACAACGAATGGGAGGGCGCCGCGTCACTCCGACTCGCGTCAGACGCGGCCGATGCCATCGGCGCCCAGGCTGTCCTCGACGCTTGCCGGCTCGACGCCGGCGCTCTGATAGTGCGCCCGCGCCGCAGCCACGCCCGCGCCCGGCTGAGATCGGAAGCCCTCGTCGCGTAGGACGTGCTCGAGCGCGGCGAGGCAAAGAAGCACGTTGCGCCGCGATGCGGAATATCCCATCGTACCGATCCGCCAGATTCGACCCTGGAGCTGACCGAACGCCGCTCCGATCTCGATCCCGAAGTCCTCGATCAGCCGACGGCGCACGCGGAGCTCGTCCACGCCGTCGGGCACCACGACCGGCGTGAGGAACGCGAGCCGTCGCTCCGGCGGCTCCTTGCCGAAGAGGGCGAGCCCGAGCCCGCGAACTCCCGCGCGGAGCGCATCGCCGTGCCCGCGATGCCGGGCGAAGCGCGCGGCCCGGCCCTCGTCCTGGAACGCGCGCAGCGCCTCGCGAAGACCGTACACCATCGCGGTCGGCGCGGTGTGGTGATTGAAGCGCGCCGGGCTCCAGTAGTCGGCGAGCTGAGCGAGATCGAGATAGTTGCTCACGACTTTGCGCGTCCGGCGACGGATGGCGTCCTCCGCGCGCGCGTTGTACGTGATGGGCGAGAGACCGGATGGACACGACAGGCACTTCTGAGCGCCTGCGACGGCGACGTCCACGTCCCAGCGATCCACCGCGACCTCGCATCCGCCGAGCGTCACCACGCAGTCGGCCATCAGCAGCGCGCCGTGCTCGTGGGCCACGCGGGCGATCGCGTCGAGCGGCTGGAGCACGCCGGTGGAGGTCTCACCGTGCACGACGGCCACCAGCTTGGTGGGCGCCCGGCGCAGCTCGGCGGCGATCGGATCGGGCTCGAGCACGCTGCCCCAGGAACCACGCACGGCGGAGACCACGGCGCCGCAGCGCTCGGCGATCTCGATGAGCAGCAGTCCGAAGCGCCCGCACTCGCCGACGACCACACGGTCACCGGGCTCGACGATCGACGTGATGGCGGCTTCGAGCGCGGCGCGGCCGGCGCCCGAGACGGGGAACGCCCGCTCGTTGCCGGTCTCGAAGGCGAAGCGCGTGAGCTCGGTCACGTCGTTCATGATCGCGGTGAACTCGGGATCGAACTGCCCGAGGAGCGGCGTGGACATCGCACGCAGCACGCGCGGATCGGCCATCGACGGACCGGGGCCCAGCAGGATGCGGGGACCGGGCAGGAGCTCTCGCATCCCCTGACGGTACCCGAAGCGGTGATCCGCTTGCCAGTCCGAGAAAAATGGGCCAGAGTGCTGGCCGTGTCGCCGTCCTCCGCGGGCGCCGCGTCGCTCAAGGTCACCGTTGCCCAGATCGAAGGCATGGACCGCGCGGCCTTCGTCCACACGTTCGGCGGCGTCTTCGAGAATTCCCCGTGGGTCGCCGAGCAGGCGTGGGCGGCGGGGCCCTTCGCGGACGTCACGGCGCTGCACGCCGCGATGTGCGACGCCGTGCGAGGAGCATCGCGGGCGCGGCAGCTCGCGCTGCTCGGCGCCCATCCCGATCTGGCGGGCCGGGCCGCCCGCGCCGGCGCGATGAGCGCGGCGTCGGTGGCGGAACAGGCCTCGGCCGGTCTCGATCGCCTCACCGACGACGAGTACGACCGCTTCACACGCCTGAACGCGGCCTACACGGCGGCGTTCGGATTCCCGTTCATCATCGCGGTACGCCGCCACGACAAGGCGGCGATCCTGGCGGCGTTCGAGCGCCGACTCCTGAACACGAAGGACGTCGAGATCGCCACGGCCCTCGAGCAGGTGTGCGAGATCACGCGGCTGCGCCTCGACGCTCTGGTTGCGCCGTGATGGCGCGCCCGACGCGCGGCCTCACGACCCACGTGCTCGACACCGCGCGTGGACGTCCGGCCGCCGGGCTCCAGCTCGAGCTGGCCGTGATCGAGCCCGGTGGTGGAGCCCGAGTCTTGAAGGCGGTCGCCACGAACGCCGAGGGCCGCACCGAAGAGCCGTTGCTCGCCGAGGGCGAGATGAAGCGCGGCCGCTACCAGATCACGTTTCACGTCGGGCCGTACTTCGCCGCAGCCGGAATGGCGCTGGCCGATCCACCGTTCCTGGACGAGGTGCCGGTGCGGTTCGCCATCGCCGACGTCGACGCGCACTACCACGTGCCGCTGCTGGTCTCGCCCTTCGGCTACGTGACGTACCGTGGCAGCTGAGGAGGCCGTCATGACGCCATCGATCGATCGCCGGACGTTCGTGCGGGGCGGCGCCGCCCTCGCCATTGCCGCGCTCACGCCGGTTCCCGCGAGCGCGAAGGACCAGCTCGTCGTCGCGACGTTCCCGGGCACGTGGAACGAGGTCCACCGCGAGATCCTCGCGCCCTATTTCCAGAAGAAGACGAACGCCGACGTGACGCAGACGATCATGCTGGCGACCGATCAGGTGGCCAAGCTGGCGGCCACGCGCGGCCAGCCGCCGTTCGACGTCGCCATCCTCGACGAAGGGCCGACCCTCGACGCCGTCAAGCAGGGCGTGCTCGAGAAGTACCCGGCCGCGAAGTCGGCGCACTTCAACGAGCTCGGTCCACCGTTCCGGAACGAGTGGGGCCCCGCCATCTCGATGCAGGCCATCGGCCTCGCCTACAACCCGAAGAAGGTCAAGACGGCGCCGCGCTCGTGGGACGACCTCTGGAACCCGGCCTACAAGGGACGCGTCGGCCTGACCGCGCTGAACTCGAGCCTGGGCATGGCGTTCATCGTTGAGCTCGCGCGCTTGAAGGGCGGCAGCGAGTCGAACCTCGAGCCCGGCTTCCTCGCGTTGCGGACCCTGTTGCCCAACGTCGGCGCCATCTCGGCCAACCTGGGGGCGCACTCCGCGCTCATCCAGCAGGAGCAGGTGGACGTGGCCGTCCACAACTTCAACTTCATCGAGACGCTCAAGGGCAAAGGCGTCGAGGTCGACTGGGTGAAGCCGGAGACCGGTGCGCCGGCGTGGCGGACGAACCTCCACATCGTCAAGGGGGCCCAGCGGCCCGACCTCGCCTTCGAGTACATCGAGGGCCACATCACGCCCGAGGTCCAGGCCGCGATGGCAAAGCCGCCGCACTTCGTCATTCCCACCAATCGCAAGGTCGTCCTCAGCGGCGCCATCGTCGACAAGGTGGCGCGGACGCCCGACGAGCTCACGAAGCTCGTCTTCCACGACTGGACGAAGATCAACGAGGTGCGCGCCGCCGCCATCGAGCGCTTCAACCGGGAGATCAAGCTCTAGTCGTGCCGGCGCGGAGCGACGGCGAGTGGCGGCTGGCGCTGCCCGTCGCCGCGTTCTTCGCCCTGTTCTTCGTCGCGCCGCTCGGCGTGCTGTTCGTGGTGAGCCTGTTCGCCGAGCCGACCATGCAGACGCTGGCCTTGCGCCAGTACACACGTTTCCTCGGCGATCGCCTGCACCTCGGGATTCTCGTGGACACGCTCGTGCTCGGCGTCAAGGCGACGCTCGTGTGCCTGCTGCTCGGCTACCCGCTGGCCTGGGTGATCGCCCGGGCCCGCCCGCGGGTGCAGTCGCTCCTCGTATTCGTGGTGATCCTGCCGCTCCTGACCAGCGTCGTCGTCCGTACGTTCGCCTGGATCGTCATCCTCGGCCGCCAGGGCATCCTCAACAAGACGCTGCTCGCCGTCGGGCTGATCGACGAGCCGGTTCGGCTCCTCTTCACCGAGCCGGGCGTCGTGATGGTGCTCGCCCAGGTCCAGCTTCCGCTCATGATCCTGCCCTTGCTGACCACGTTCCAGCGGATCGATCCGCACCTCGCCGACGCGTCGGCGGCGCTGGGTGCCGGGCAGTGGCGAACGTTCGCCCGGGTGATCGCGCCACTCAGCCTGCCCGGCGTCGCCGCGGGATGCGTTCTCGTCTATGCGGCGTGCGTGACGGCCTTCGTGACCCAGACCCTCATCGGCGGCGCTCGTCTGGTCTGGGTGCCACTCTTCATGTACCAGCAGGCGACGGGCGCGAACGACTGGCCGTTCGCGGCCGCGATCTCGATCGTCTTCATGTTCGCCGTGCTGTTCGTCGTGGTGCTGATCAACGCGGCCGGGCGAGGCCGGCGAGCGCTCGTCCATGGCTGAGCGGCGGCGCCTCGATCTCGATGCGCTGTCGTTTCGCGTCGTCGTCGGGGCGCTGTCCACCGCGGCCGTCGTCGTCCTCGTCGCGCCGACGGTGATCGTCCGCCTCACGTCGCTGACGGCGTCGGCCGCGCTGAGGTTTCCGCCCGATGGGCTGTCCTTTCGCTGGTATCGCGCACTGGGCAACAGCCTCTACGTCGCCGTGGTCGCGACGGCGGCGTCGGCCGTCCTTGGAACGCTGGGAGCGCTGGGGATCGCGCGGAGCCGCTCGCGGTGGGCCCGCGCCCTCGACGCGCTCTTCATGTCGCCGCTGCTCCTGCCCGCGCTGGCCTTCGGCTTCGCCGCGCTGATGGCCTTCAGCCTGGCCGGGCTCCGGCTGTCGTGGCTGACGCTGGCCATCGGCCACGTCGTGGTGTGCGCACCGATCGTCGTGCGCACGGCCGTCGCCGCGCTCGCCCAGCTCGATCCCGCGCTGCTCGAGTCGTCGGCCAGTCTCGGGGCCGGCCGGCTCTACACGTTCCGGCGGGTGACGCTGCCGCTGATCAGTCGCGGGATCGCCGCCGGCGCTTTTCTGGCGTTCATGGCCTCGTTCGACAACGTCCCGGTGTCGCTCTTCCTCTCCGACGCGAGGACCGAGGTCCTGCCCATCCACCTCTGGCAGATCATCGAGACGAACCTGGACGTGCGAGCGGCCGCCGCCTCGGGCGTGCTGATCGTGTTCACGCTGCTCGTGATGCTGCTGGCCGAGCGCCTGGCCGGGCTGAGCCGACAGCTTCGCTGAGGTCGCCCGCACGAAGCGGGAGCTCGCGAGGCTAGCGGACCGTCCCTCGGGCGGCCACCGGCCAGACCGCTTCGACCCGTCCGTCGCGGACGCCGTAGAGCTCGTCGACCATGTTGCTCACCACGCAGCAGTGATTCGGAACGACGTGCACGACGTCACCGACGGCCGGCCGCTCGCGGCACGGTGAGAGGTCCACGATGCCGTGCTCCTCGGAGAGGTTCGTGACGGCCGCCTCCGGATATTCGAGGACGTGGCCGTAGCCCTTGACCGTGTATTGATCCGACGTCAGCACCTTCGTGCCGGCGTCGATGACGGCCCTTGTGGGCGTCGGGCGGCTCACCACGGTGGCGCGCACGCGCATCGCACAGTTGTCCCAGGTGGCCGTGCCGGAGGCGACGACCATCGCGTCGTTGAAGATGTAGGTGCCGGCCCGGTGCTCGGTGAGCATCGGGATCTCCTGGGCGCGGAACAGACTCGGCGTGCCGCCGCCGGAGACGACCGGCACCGGGATGCCGGCGCGCTTGAAGAGGTCGAGCGCGTGGGTGAAGAACTCGCGCGTGCCGGGATCGCGGTTCGGGAACGTCATGAGTCCTTCGAACGCCAGCCGCGGCAGCTTCAGAGCGACACGCGCCAGATCGAGCGCCGCCTCGGGCGTCTGGACTCCGTTGCGGCCGAAGCCGGTGTCGCACTCGATCAGGAATCTCACGTCGGCGCCGTGACGCGCGCCCGCCTCGGACAGCTCGCGCGCGACCACCTCGTTGTCGAGCACGACGGCCAGGCGGCGCAGCCGTGCCGCGAGCGCCATGAGTCGATCGGTCT
>WNGH01001116.1_pt1 | contig 26872 bp, 24 predicted proteins | sample 5400631 | NCBI WGS metagenome assembly WNGH01 (sample SAMN13153373, study PRJNA577476) | soil metagenome | isolation source: 115 cm soil or saprolite under Garry oak tree replicate 1 | place: USA:California | collected 2016-06-15
ACGCTGCGATGCAATTCCCGGGTGGGCCGTTTCGTCCGAAGCAGTGGCACCCGGTCCGGTGAGATCGATCTCAACCCGGCGGGGGCTAGCCTCCTCCGCAGCGTTCGGAGAAGAAATGGGCCGCCGGCCAATGCCGATGGCGAAGGCGAATTCCTCGGCAGCTTCGGTGGGATTATTTTCGCAATCCGCCTGCTCAAGTTCGACGTATAAGGCCGTCGCGGCCCGGTGCGAAGCGGCAGGGGCATGAACCGCGCTAGCTTCGCACTCGAGGTCTTCAAATTGGAGCGCGCCCTGATGCACGCTCGGATGCAACCGCTTGTGCCGCGCGCGATAGGCTTCCACGCGCCGAGCCAGCTCGCGCTTGCAAGCAGGGTCAAGGGCAAGGTTCCCCTCGGTTGGCGCCCCGTGCTGCGGGGACGAGGGGAGAGTTTCTTGAGTGGGACTCAGAGGCGCATCGCAGAAGCAACACAGAGATGTCCGTGCTTGCTGTACCGCGCCACACTGCGTGCAAGTTTTGATCACCGGTCCGTTTTGCGCTGCGGACGGTTCCACACCCGATGCACTCGGGGGGACGCGGAAAGTCTAGCACGAGCCTTGAGGGAAGGAAGAGCATTCGCACGGATGTGGCGTATCGAATAACCGGGGATGAAAAAGAGAAGACGCCGCGCGGAAATGCTCAGAAATGATCGGACATCTGTTGGGCCATCAAATTACGGCTGAAGGCAATACGGTGGTCCAGCGTCACAGCGGCAAAATAGGCGCAGCCGCCGCGCTCCCGCTCGGTCCACGCGCCGACATCGGGAAACATTCGCGCGAACGTGAGGCGCAGAAGATTCAGAAGCTCGTAGTACGCATGGATGAAACGAATAGGAAGGCGGTCTTCGCGCCGCTCCGGACAGAGCTGCACGAGTTCGAGAATGCGGTCGAAATCGTCACCGCCCACGCGGGCGTCAACGATACCGGTGACGTCGCGGGTCTGCACCGAAAGCACCTGCGTGCTCGAGGAAGCGATGACCGAGCGGCAGTAGAAAATGAAGAACTGCAGCAGGGCAATCAACGAAGCCGCGAGAATGAGTCCGGCGATCATCGGTGCGTCACCACCGTAGCAAGGCGAGCCGGCACCAGACGCGCGTCGGCAGGAGTTCGCAGCAGCGTATAGGTCCAGGCGGCCGGAAGCCAGATGCCGATGAGCTGGGTCAGATAGACGAGTATCCCGGCGTGTAAACGGAGGTTTACCACGGCGTAGTTGGCCGCAAAAGCGCTGAAGTGAATGCCAAGCGATAATACCAGTTGAACGAGTTGCGTACGGCTTTCGCGCAGCTTCAACATTGCGCCCCAGAGGACGTAGGTGAGAACCAAGCCGACAAAATAGAGGTTTTGCGACATTTCGGCAACAAACCGAGTCATCAGCTTATTATTGGCCTCATGTACCGCCAGATACGAAAAAAGGGCCGTCCCGGCCAACAACAACGAGGCGCCGAACCGCAGATATCGCTCGGCCCCCATCTCATCAAAAACATGTAAGAACAAGTGCAGCACAACGAAATAAAGACAGATCGTCAGTAGAGCGTCGCCATAATAGTAATAATACATGTACTCCTTAGAGGTAAATCCGTAGTGGGTGAGAACCCCCACGCCGATGACACTCTTGAGCAGGCGAACACCCACATAAAGACCGAGAGGTAGATACCGCCGGAGGGAATGTTTAGCAAGCGCACACACTATCACGCTTGCTTCCAGGAGGGAGCAAATGACCCAAATGAAATATTGAAATGGACCAGGCACTGTTCTCGTTTCTGCGCCCTGGTCCGGCTAGCGGCCTATTTCATACGACTTAGAAGACCCTAGCGTCTACCAGGGCATCGGTACCGGCATTCCGCCGTCCTTGGCCACCATTACTGGCGCCGGGGACGAGCCGTTAGCCGTCACCGACTGACTCCCAAGAGCGTTGCGCAAGCCCATTGCACCTGTCAGGACGAGCATCACAAAAGCGACTACTGCAAGCCGCCTGTTCATAGAGCCTCCGAGTTCGGACTACTACAACAGAGGCACTATGGCAGCTTTCTCGCCGTCAAGCAAAAAATTTCATAGGCTTGTGCCTAAACGGTATACACCCTCGCTCCTTGGCCTGCCGGAGGTTTTTTCGCCACCCGGCGAGCCAGTCGATTCCAGCTTTCGGCGATGAGGATAGTTTTTGCGGTATGTGCGGTCAACGGTACGGAAGTACTAGAACGGCGGAACTTTTGCTCTACTCGTCAACACCCCGAGTAGCTTCAAATTGTGAACACGCCCCGGGAGTATGCTCTTCTTCTCCTTCGAGTTGCTTGACACTTTCGCGTAGGACTCCTTACCATGGTTGGGCATCGTGCCGGCGTAGCTCAGTGGGAGAGCGAGGGTCTCATAATCCCTAGGCCGTGGGTTCGATTCCCCCCAAACCTTCCGAGTTGTCCCCCGGGTCCACACGTGCGTTTGAACGAACCTTCGGCGTCTCGCTCCAGTTCGACGCACCATTGGAACGCCCTTGAGGCTTTCCTTGAATAACCTGAAGCAGTCCCCGGCTCTGGTCCTGGTGAATCCTGCCGCGGGAGCGGGCCGGGCGAAGGCGGCCGCAGCGCGCGTGGCCGCTTATTTCAGGACGCAGAGCTTTGCCGCTGAGTTTGTCGAGCCGCCCGGGGCCGCGGAACTCGAGCGCACCGCGCGCGAAGCTATGCAATCCGGCGGCCGGCTGGTGGTGGCCCTGGGAGGCGATGGAACATTTCAATGCGTCGCCAATGCCGGGCTCGGAACGGATGCGGTTCTCGGCCTGCTGCCCACGGGCGGAGGGAATGATTTTGCTGCGGCGCTGGGAATTCCCGAAGATCCGGTTGCCGCGGCGCATGCAATGCTTCACGGGACGCCGCGTGCCGTGGACGTGTTGCGCGCGCGAACTTCCGAGGGGCACACGCGCTGCTACGTGGGAGGGGGCGGCCTAGGGCTCGATGCAGAAGCAGCGCGCCTGGCGGCGGGACCTTTTCGGCGTTTGCCGGGCGCAGCGCGCTATGTCGCTTCAGCGCTCCGGGCGCTGGCTTCGTTTCAGCCGCTCGAGGTCGAAGCGGAGCTTGACGGCCAGAGTTCGCGCCGAGTCCACTCGCGCGCGCTGTTTGCGACCGTAGCGAACACGCCTTCCTACGGCGCGGGCGTCAAGATCGCTCCCGATGCGCGCGTGGACGATGGCCTGCTCAATCTCGTTCTCATCGGCGCGCTCACCGTGCCGCAGGTCCTGGAACTGATTCCGCGCATTCTGCGCACCGGCGATTTACGCATGCCGGAGATTCAGCGCTTTACCGCGCGGCGAGTGTGCTTGCGGGCCGGGAGTCCTGCCACCTTCCACGGCGACGGAGAAATCATCGGCGCCGCTCCCGTGGAGGTCGAAGTGGTCCCGGGGGCGATTCGCATTCTCGCGCCGAATCGGAGCGCGGGAATATAGAGGAATTACTTTTCGGGACGCTTGCGGTCAAGTTTCAGGCTGAGGACGATGTCTTTGCGCGAGTCGAAGCTGGAAACCGTTTTTGTGATCGAAGTGACGCCTTCTTTTTCGGCGTGAATTTCGTAGTCCACGTTGGGGTCAAGCCCGCTGAACCGGTAGCCGCCGTCCTCACCGGTGATGTGTGTGGTGACGCCCTTGGTGCGCATGTTTTTCAGGAACACGATGCCGCCGGACAGCGGGTTTTCCGATTTGTCGAGGACCGTTCCATGAACCGCGCGCAATTGCGCCTCGTGTTTTTTATCCTGCGCCGATGCACAGGAAAAAAAAGCCAGCGCCGCGAGCAGAACCGCCCAGACGATTCTCGAAACCGGCGTCATTTTGATTTTCCTCGGGGGGCAGGCACGAGGCGGAAGACCAAGTCTTCACGGTCGCCCGCCTTCGCGTCCACAGTTCGTGTCTGCCCCTGAAAGCCCTTTGCTAGAACGATAATCTGGTAGTCGGCGCCTTGGGGCACGCGAATGGCGAACTCTCCGCGCCGATCCGACCGCGCCTCCCAACGGAATTTTACCTCGGTCATGCGGCGGACATGCAACTCGGCTCCTTCGAGTGAAAAGCCCTTCTCGGTAAATACTGTTCCAATCAAGAGAAAATCGTGCTCGTGGGAATGCTTTTTCCTTTTCTCGTTTTTCTCCGGTGTCTGAGCAGTCTGTCCGGCAGGCGGGGCCGCGGAGGGCTGGGGTTCCTGGGACTGCGCGGCAAACGCGGGCGGGCAGGAAAGTCCCGGCGCGGGCGGAGCGCACCCTCCGACGAAAAGCCCGGCAAATGGGAGTATCCAAGTCAGCTGCGAGGATATCCTCACAATCGTTACACGGCCCACATGGAGAAGCGGATGCCGGCGGAGTTGTAGCGGCAAGGCATTCAGCTCACCTCTTCTTGTTCGTCTTCCTCTTCTTCCTCGTCCCCTTCCTTGTCGTCCTCGTCGGCTTCTTCGCTTTCTTCTTCGTCGTCGAGATCGTCGGAGATGAGGATGAGATGAACGGGGTGGACCTGCGTCACCTCGAGCTCGGACTCGCACTCGGGGCAATTCAGAATTTCGCCTTCTTCCACTTCGTCTTCATCCACATCAATCTCTGCGGCACACTCGGGACACCGTACCACGGTCCTTCCTCCTTCGCGGAATTCGCACCGCGCCACGCGATCGGCAAAAAGACGCAGACCTTTCCCCGGCTCGGCGTATTATATACCGCCGCGTGTAAAATCCGGGTAAACGCGGCGCCGCCGGGAGCGCGGGCGCGCGTCTCGGGGGCCAGGACATTATTCCGATTCGAGCGATGACTTCCAAACGAGAATTTCCCGAGCGGCCTGTGGTGGGCGTGGGCGGCGTGGTGATCGAAGACGGCCGGACGCTGCTCATCTGCCGCGGCAACGAACCGCTCAAGGGGCGATGGTCTATTCCGGGCGGAACGCTGGAGCTGGGTGAGACTCTGGTCGAAGGCGTGGCGCGCGAGCTCTTGGAAGAGACCGGGCTGGAGGTGCGCGTCGGCCCGCTGATCGAAGTTTTCGAGCGGATCTCTCCGGGAAATCCTCCGGACGCGAACTCCGCCACCCCTGCGGAGTCTTCCGGGCCGCGGTACCACTTCGTGATTGCCGATTATCTTTGCGAGCGTATCGGCGGCCAAGTGCGGGCCGGCGGCGACGTCACCGATGTCGCCTGGGCGCGGCAATCCGAACTCGCTCCGTACAACCTCACGGAAACCGCTACGCGCATCCTGCAAAAAGCCTTCGCCATGGCGCGGAAATAAGAACGGGCGCGCGTCTGCTGCGCCAAGGCGGCACCGCGCCAAGCGCACAGGCGTGGACGCTTGCCCTACCGTGCCTTCAAGATTTCGATGTGGTCCGTGAACGCTCAGGCAAGCATTTCGGGGACTTCCATTTCTCGGCGGCGGAACGCGGCGTCAAAAGCCCGGACAACGCGGGGATCAAAATCCTTGCCCGAACCTTTCAGGATGATGTCGCGCGCGTCAAACGGCGAAATGGCCTTGCGATAGGGGCGGTCGCTGACCAGCGAATCGTAGGCGTCCGCCACGCCGATAATGCGCGCTTCCAGGGGGATGTCTTCCCCTTTGGTGGGGTGATAGCCGGACCCGTCGAACTTGTCGTGATGGGAGAGGATGATCGGCAAGATGCGCCGCAGCGACCCTCCCACCGGGCTGAGCAAATCAATTCCCTTGCGAACGTGGGACTTCATTTCTTGCATCTCCTCGTCGTTCAAGCTCGCGGCTTTGTAAAGGACTTCGCGGCTGGTTTCGAGCTTGCCGATGTCGTGCAGGAGCGCGGCCACGCGGACGTCTTCGATGCGGTCGTCGGAGAATCCCATGTGATGCCCGATTTGCGCGGCATAGACCGAAACGCGGTAGGAGTGGTTCTGGGTGTATTTGTCGTTGGAAACGAACTGATTCAGGATTTGCAGCACTCCGTAGTACGTGCTCCGGAGCTCTTTCAGAGCATGCACCTCTTTTTCGTGAAGGGTGCCGGCCGCGTAAGCCGTGATCAGCAGGAAGCCGCCCCAGATGGTGAGGTCGGACCACGCCAGCAGGTGTTTCAGCTCAATTCTCGCACTGCTCGCCAACGTCACGGGATTAATCGTATTGATCCACCCGACAATCAGAATCGAAGCCAGGGCGGTCTGCACGGCGCGGCGCCGGCCAAAGTAGTAGGCCGCAAAAATCGTCGGCAGGTTGTAGAACGTAAGGACCAGCCGCTGGCCCGACACAAAGAAATTGATCACGCCGGCAAACGCGATGATCGTGAAAACCAGGAGCAGCTCTTTGTTGGTGTCCGCCATCCTCTCAACAAACTTATTGCGCATGTCTCTTCCCCTGCTCATTCGTTCCGCCCATTGCCGAAAGGACCTTTTCGCGAAGAGCAGTAGTCTACTGCTTGGGGCCTTTGCCGTCCATGGGGCTTCCGGTCGACTCGACAATCGAAGGGCTTAGGACTTCTGTACTAGCGAGGTCCGAGCGGAAGAGATAGGGAAGAACATGGGGAGGTTTCGCCGCGGATAGACGCAGAGTTGAATCGGGATGCGCGTCAAAGGTATCCGGTTCCCATCTCCCTGGCGAACCGGCCGGGATCCCCCTCCCAGGTGATGCGGGCGTGCTCCAGGACATAGACCCGGTGCGCGTGCGGCAAGGCAAAGGTGACATTCTGCTCGCCGAGCAGCACGCTGATGGGCGTGGTCTCGCGCAGCCGTTCCAATGCCTTGGAGAGCTGCTTCAGGATCACCGGCGCAAGGCCAAGCGTGGGTTCGTCGAGGATCAAGAGTCTGGGTTGCATCATGAGCGCCCGCGCGATAGCCAGCATTTGCTGCTCGCCGCCCGAGAGCGTGCGCGCGGCCTGACCCTGGCGGGAATGCAATACAGGGAACAGCTCAAACAGCCAGTCGAGCTGGCGAGTGCGTGACGCGGCGGGCAGGTGCTGGCCGCCGAGATCGAGGTTCTCTCGCACCGTCATGTCGCCGAACAGCTCACGCGTCTCCGGGCATTGCACCACGCCGCGGCGCGCGATGGCTCCGGCGGTCACGCCATTGAGGTCGCGCTTGTCGAAGTGAATTTTTCCCGAATAGGGGACGAGGCCGGAGATGGCGTTAAACAGGGTGGTCTTGCCGGAGCCGTTCAGCCCCACAATGGAGACGAACTCGCCCTCCCGCGCGTGGATATTGACCTTCTCGAGCGCCTGCGCCTTGCCGTAGAAGACGCTGACCTCCTCCACCTCGAGCAGCGGCGGTTTGTGGTTCGCTGTCTCCGCGCGGTGTTCCCCTATTTCGATCTTGCCGCCGAGATAGACTTGCCGCACCGTCTCGTTGCGCATCACGCTTTCGGCGGTGCCTTCGGCAACGCCTTCACCGAGGCACATGGCGAGCACGCGGTCTACCAGCGCCGCCACGCTCTTGACGTTGTGGTCCACCAGCAGCACGGCGCGGCCCTCCTCGCGGAGACCGTGGATAAGCTGCGAGAAGGCGCCCACCTCGGCTGCGGTAAGACCCGCGAATGGCTCATCGATCAGCACTACCTTAGGATTTCGCGCGATCGCTTTGGCCATCTCCATCCGGCGGAGATCGGCGAAAGCCAACGCCGAGGGATGCCGGTGCATCACCGCGCGGAGCCCGACGCGCTCGGCGATGGCGCGCGCATTCACATCCACGCTCGGGTCGGCCGCAAGCCGCAGAAGAGAATCCGGCAGAAGCGCGAGCTTGATATTCTCCAGCACTGTTTGCCGACGCAGCGGGCGCGAGCTCTGGAAGACAATGCCGACGCCGGCGCGGGCGATGCGGTGCGACGGCCAGCCGCGGATATCCACGCCATCGAGCTTCACGATGCCCGCATCGGCGCGCTCGATCCCCATGATGAGCTTGATTACCGTGGACTTGCCGGACCCGTTCGGCCCGATCAGGCCTAAGATTTCTCCGGCGCGGATGTCAAAGCCAATTCCCTTCACCGCTACCAGGCCGCCGAAGCGCTTGGTCAAGCGACGGACCTCCAAGCGAACAGCGCCGCTCACTTCCCTTCTCCTCTGCGGAGGGCGTGGCCGAGAAGGCCATCGGGGAAGAACAGAATCGCCGCCAGCGCCACGGCCGCCACCACAAAGGTGTTGAGCTGGCCGAGCGGGCGCAGGACTTCGCCGGCGGCTATCAGGAAAACCGCTCCAAGGACGGCTCCGAGGATGGTCCGCCGCCCGCCGAGCACGGCGGCGATGATGATCTGCACGCCGATGGAGATGTCAATCAGCGTGTCCACCGACGCGGCTCCCATGTAGAAGACCAGCATCGCCCCGGCCATGCCGGAGAACACGGCGCTGATGCAAAACGCCGTCAGCTTGTGCTTGGTGACGTTGAAGCCCAGCGCCTGAGCCTCGATGGGATCCTGCCCGCTGGCCTGCAGGATCAGCCCCATCGCCGAGCGCGACAGTCCGAACAGCACGATGGCGCAGAGCACGAGGAAAGTGAGCCCGTACCAGTAGTTGGTCGCGGCGTTGACGGAGAGCACGTCCGGCACGGTCATGCCGATTTCTCCGCCGGTGACGCCGGCGAAGATTACGATGGCGTTCTGCAACAGGAGCACGGCGACCAGCGTGACCAGGCCGAAATAAGGCCCGCGCAGCCGGAGCGCCGGCAAAGCCAGCAGCAAGCCGCCAAACAGCGCAGCGACTACCCCCGCCGCCACACACACGGGAATCGCCAGGCCAAACTTGTTGTTCAGAATGGCGGCGGTGTACGCACCCGCGCCGATCAGGAACGTCGGGCCAAAATTCACTTCCCCGGCGAAGCCAAACAACAGGTCCCAAGCCATCGCGAATACGCCGAAATAATAGCCGGCGGTCAGGACGCCGAGGACGTAGACGGAAAGCCAGAACGGCAGCACCGCCGCAACGGCCACCACAGCAACAGCGATCCAGAAGAGCCGCGAGTGCAGCAGAGGAGCCATCGCCATCCCCCTCTACCGCCGGCCCAACAGGCCCCGCGGCCGGACGTAGAGGACCAGCACGAGGAGGAGGAGCGCCGGGATCGGACGCAGCGTCGGCGCAACCAGATAGGCGGTGAGAGTCTCCAGATAGCCCACCATGTAGGCGGCGAGCAGCGAGCCGGAAACGCTGCCGAGACCGCCCACAATCACGATCGAAAAGGCGCTCGCGGTGAGCTGGCCGGCATTGTTGGAACTCACGCCGAGGAAGGAGGCGAGCAGCACGCCGGCGAGCCCGGCCAGCACGCCGTAGATGCTCCAGACAACCAGGTAAACGCGGGATAACTCGAAGCCCAGCAGGGTCAGGCCGCGCGGGTTGATGGAGGCGGCGAGCAGGGTCTTGCCGGTGCGCGTCCGGTTGACCAGCAGCCAGAGAAGCCCGATCACAAGCCAGCACAGCACCGCAATCAGGATCTCGTTGAGCGGCGTGCGTACGCCGAGGATATTTGCCACGCCGCTGATCATGGGCCGCATGGTCACCGGATTATCGGTGAGCAGATAGGCCATGCCCGCTTGAATCATGATGCCCCACAGCAAGGTTCCGGTGAGGACGAAGATCTCGGCCTCCTCGTGCGGGATAGCGCGGGAGCGTTGGATCGGCCGCACTACCACAAGATAGGTGGCGTAGGCGCTGATGAGTCCTGCCAGGACACCGGTCAGCGTACCGCCGTAGACACCCAGACCGAGTTCGCCGGCGCTCAGCCACCCGATCATGCCCGCCACCACCATGATCCCGCCATGAGCCAGGTTCAGCACCCCGGAGACGCCGAAGATCAGCGTGAAGCCCACCGCCCCCAATCCATAGAGGGAGCTGATGACAAACCCATCAATCAGGATTTGCCGTCCGAGCATCTGTCCTCCCCTTGCAGGATCCGCTTAGCAGGCCTTAGATAGTTTCGGGCCGCGACACTGGCCCGCGAAGCACCAGAGCGCGACCCGTCCGATTGCTGTGGACCGCCGCTACCTGGCGGTGGCATGCTGCGGCAGCTTGATGAATGACGGGAAGGTGACCTTCGCGTTGGCCTTGTCCGTCGGCCAGAGAATCATCTGCTTCCCGTTCTGCCACTGAATGCTCACCCCAGTCACGAGGCCTGGCCCGTATTTCAGCGCGTGCGTGAAAAGGTCATTGCGGCCGTAGAACTGCTCGCGGCCGATCGTGCCCACATAATCGGTCTTCTCCAGGGCATCCACCAGCTTGTCGGGATCGGTGGAGCCGGCCCGCTTGATGGCCTCGGCGATGACGTGGATCATGTCGTAGCTGGAATAGCCGCAATAGGCCGGCGATACTCCATACCGTTTCGCGTAGGCTTCGCTAAACTCAATGGTCGTTGGCGTCAGTGCCGCTCCGGCCGATGCCGAGCTGTTGGTAATCACTCCTTCGGCAGCGCCATTGGTGTCCTTCCAGAAAGCGCTGGTGGTGGCCTGCGAACTCTGTCCGGCCATGGGGATGGGAACCTGCTGGTCGTGCCATTGCACGGTCGGCTGCACGCCGACGTGGCTGATACCGGTGATGATGATATCCGGATGTTTTCTCTCAATCTGGCTGAAGATCGGGGTGAAGTCAGCGGTGTCGGGGTTGAAGCGGATGTGGTCCAGCACCTCCACACCGGCCTTGGGCAGGCATTCGAGGTAGCGGGCATCCAGCGGCGTTGTCCACGCGGCATCCTCGCTCATTACCACCGCGGTTTTTACGTGCAGCTGGTTCACCAGGACATCGCGTGAAAAGTCGCAAACCGACTGAGCAATGAATGCCGACGTCAGCCAGCCGTGAAAGGTATATTTGTACTGATCGTAGTCTTCATGTATTTTCTTCGAAATTTCGTTACTGGCAGCCCCCGGCGTGATGAACGGCATGTGCAGCCTTGCCGACCAGGGTTCGATGGCCAGCACTACCTCGCTGATGTAGCTCGCGACCACTGCCACCACGTTGTCCTGGCTCACTGCCCGCTGGAAGGCGCGGACACCGTCGGCGGCCGAAGAGTGATCGTCGTAGGTGATGACCTCGACCGGGCGGCCATTGACTCCCCCTTTGGCGTTGATGTCATCTGCCGCCATTGCCGCGGCCTTGGTGAGGGAGGCCCCGGCGACGGACGATTCCTCGCCGATGACCCCGATTTTGATGGGCTCCGGGGCCTGCGCGGAAAACCCCAGCCCCAAGCCGAGGGCCAGTGCCAGTGCTGTGCCGCCCAAGATTTGGCGGTGCAGCAGACGCGCGCGCGCTTGCTTCGATTGAGTCATAGGAGTGTTCCTCCTCGCAACGGCGAAGGCGCTTGTGGCGAGGCATGTTAGGCCGCACCGATGGGTAAGTCAACGCCCGGGGGGACAGGGTCACAGCTACGAAGAGGCTGAAGGAGTGGAGAACGAGTGGTTCGCTCTGACAGAAAAACTTGCAATTCGTTCCCTGTATCAGCGGACAAATGGATAGATCTCGTCAGCGATCCAATAATTTTCCACAACAATTGCAAAGAGCGTTCCTATCAGCCACAATCCCCAGCGTCGACGCCTCCAGGTGATGCTCAGAGGTGAACCCTGCATTGGAATGTCCACGAGGTAAGCGGCGCAGTAGCAAACGTTAGCCAGTAACGCGAGCGTTGCGAAGATCAGAAATGAAGGCAGGGTTAGTGCCGCGCGGAAATGGGGCCAAGTCGCCACAAGCCAGACAGCAGCGACCGCGGTGAGAACAAAGTTATAGACAAGGCGACGTGGCTCCCAGAATTGGATCGCATCGGCGAGGAGCCCTCGAAACGAGCCCGGTGGCGATTTGCCAAAACCTTGTGATTGAATTGGACTTGCGGTTTCCATGTGAGTCGCTATATTCCGGCGCCGAGCTGGAACCACACCTTCTTGTGCAGCGGACTGTTTTCGTGGCCGACCAGAACATCTTCGAGACCGTGCGCGTCGGCGATGAGCAGTTTCGGATTGCGGGCGTCGCCGGGGATGTCGAACACCAGGTCGGTGAAGTAAGACTCTCCCGGCCGCAGCGGCGCGGTGAGGGGTGTGGTCCGCCCGCGGGTCCGCTCGAGCGCGGCCTGCCCTTCGGGTGACGGCGCGAATTCGCGTCCGCCATCCACTGCCAGGACCACGCGGCGCGCGCTCGGCGTCAGCGGGGCATCCCCGCGGTGTGCAGAAATCGTGCGCTCGTCAAACCGCGTCTTCACCCGCACAATCACAAAACGCCCGGCGGCGGTGCGCTGCTGCAGTTCCGGGCCGAGCGTCTTGGCTGTCGAAGCGTCTTCCACCGAGTAGGCAATATGGCAATCCACCTCGCAAAAATATTTTTGTTCGCCGCGAGCCAGCACGTATTCCGGGCTTACCAGAGAATCCCCGAGCAGTAATCCTGCGTAAGCCGCAGCGATTGCGGCAGCAGCAATCACGCTCCATTTCAGGACGCGGAATTTCTTCCGCATCAAACCGTCCAAGGCCACGAGGCCCGCGAGGCCCAGCATCCCGCACGTTCCCAGGAAAAGCAGTATTTGCAGTTGCGCAAAACGCTGAACGTAACCCACGATTCATCTCCTCCTTCGGTCCGGCGCCGCCCCCGAAAGAGCCAGGGCCATTCCAGAGCGGCCCCGCAGAACGACAACAACTTCGCGCTAGCTCGCTTCGGCGGCGCCGGGCAAGCCTCCGAAATTCCGCTCCCGGCGGTGAAATTCGCCGACCGCGGCGGCCAAATCCTCGGCCCCGAAATCCGGCCACTTCTTTTCGACAAAGATCAGCTCGGCGTAGGCCGCTTCCCACAACAGAAAATCCGAGAGCCTCTTCTCACCGCCGGTGCGGATCAGCAAGTCCACATCCGGGGCGGCGTCGCGATTCACTTCGCGGAGCATCTCGGCAAAACTATCGAGCGAGAGCGATGTGACTTTGTAGAAGCGGCACGCGGCGCGGAAGATGGCTTCGCGTGCAGAGTAGTCCACGGCAAGACGGAGATGCAGGGTGTTGCCGCCCGCGGTAGCCTCTTCCGCCGCTTCCATCACTTCCCGCAGATTACCCGAGAGACGGTCGCGGCGCCCGATGATGCTCAAGCGCACGCCGTGGGTGACACAATGGGTGGTCTCGGCGAGCAGATACTCGTGCAGCAGGCGCAGGATGCCGTTCACCTCCGCGGGCGGACGCTTCCAGTTGGCCGAAGAGAGGGCGAAGAGCGTGAGCGTCCCGATGCCGAGGCGCGGCGCGGCTTCTACAATGCGGCGAACCGTCTCCGCACCGGCGCGGTGCCCGGCCGTGCGGGGCAACCCGCGCGCGACTCCCCAGCGGCCGTTGCCGTCGGAGATGATGGCCACGTGAAGTCCGCGGGACTGTTCTTCCCGAGGAAGCGGGAGTTGCGTAATGGGAGATTGCAGGTGCATAGCTTGGTCCGTTTCTCCGCCGCAAAAACTATGTTGTGAACTGCTTTACGACACAAAGCGTACGGGCAAAAAAATTTTCCCGCGAAGCCTACCGCTCCCGCGTCGCCCGGATGAGCGCTTCCATGTGATCCAGATATTGCTCCAGCCCGCGCCGCCCCGCCGCGGTCAGCCGGTATTCGGTGCGCGGGGTGCGCCCGGCAAACGACTTCGTGCACGCGATGTAGTTCGCCTCTTCCAACCGGCGCGCATGAACGCTCAGGTTGCCGTCGGTGGTTTTCAGCAGCGCCTTCAGCTCGTTGAACGTGAGCGAGTCATTCACGGCCAGCGCGCTGACAATTCCGAGCCGCATGCGTTCGTGGATGAGACGGTCCAGCCCCGCCGGAACGCTTTCCTTCGCAGTGCGCGCCGCGCCCCATCCCGGCTCGCGGATCTTGCCTTTGGACTGTTTTTCGTGCGCCAGTGCTTCCGCCTTGCCCATAATTCCTCCTAACCGCCGTAGCGCCGCGCGATGATCGCGCCAAACAAAATCTGTAGAACCCCGAAACCTGCGGCCATGAACAGGTCTCCCCAGCGCTCCGGTGAAACCAGCGCGACACCCCCCAGCACCATCATGCAAAGCCCCATCACCGGCACGACACGCACAGAAAACGCGCCACCGGTCACGATGGCCGTCCCGTACAGCAGCAGCCACATGCCTGGCAGAGCCGCGATCAGGCCGGCGTGAAACAGCACTACCGTGAGCAGCGCGCCGACAAACACCGGGGGTACGAAGCTCAGCGCAAACTTGCGGCCTGGGCCGGAGAATAGCGGCAGGCGCGCGCGGCCCGCCTTGCGCGCTGCTGCAGTTGCGGTGATGGCGACGGCCACAAACGCTTCAGTAAGCCATACCAGAAGCCAGCGGTTGGGCGTATGTTGCCTCGCCGCCAAACCCGCAGCAACCAGCGCTGTGCAGCCCATGGCCAGTCCGCCCCAGCCGGGCACGGCGGTGAATTCGCCGGCGCGCTCCATGGCTTCGCGGATGTAGCGGAGATTGTCGGCAGCGCGGGCATCGAGCCGAATAGGCTCGGGCGAGCGCGAACGGAGCGGGCCAAGCGAAGACATAGGAAGCGACAGGATAGCATGAGGCTTCCGTGTGTCAAGTACTTTGTGGCACAAAGTTAGGTCTCCCTTAGGACCAGCGCGGCCCCGGCCGCAGGAGGGTTTCGGCTGCCTAGTATCTTTCGGTGTGCCCGGGAGTACGCATACCCCTTGACGGCGGGGACTTTTCGAGTAAACTGCCTCTTTCTTTCCATGGCCACGGCACAAATTTCGGTTCCGGCCCAGCAAGTCTCGCGCGACGAGACATTGCACGACTTCGACTTCCCGCAGCGCGAAGCGGCATTTTTCTACGGATTGTTCCTGCGCGGTCATTCTGCGGAGGAACTTCGCCGCGACATCGAGGTGCCTGCTGCCGTGCTGGTCAAATGGCATCGCGAAGCCGAACGCGAGCCCGGCCTGCGCGATGTTTTGTCGCGCATCGTGGAGTACCGCCGCCACGTTCTCGCCATTTTTGAGTCCCTGGTCGGCTCAGACTCGGCCACTCAGCGCGTGCAATAAGCCTCCCGCCTGGAGCTTTCGTTATCTTCCCCCCACGGGACCGCAGTGGGAAGCCTGCCTAAGCCTCCATCTCAGGCAACCCTTGTCCGCGCGGTTGAGTCTGAGGTGTTTATAGGGGCAGAGTCCAACTGGGGCAGGGGTAATCTCCAATTGACGACTACTTGTCCAAAGGATAGAATCTGGCCTTCCTAGAGGTTGAGGTGTCATTATGAGTCGCCTGGAACGTATTGTCCTTGCTGGGTTTCTCGCCGCGGGGGTGGTTGTTGTGCCGCCCCCCGCGCATGCGGGCGGCGGTCAGGACAAGAAGCCGGAGCAGCTTTCGGAGAAAGAGCGCAAGAGGAAGGCCAAGCAGACTCTCAAGGAACTCGATACCCCTTACCGAAAATGGCTGGACGAAGAAGTGGTTTACATCATTCAGCCGGAAGAGCGAACCGCTTTTCTCCAGCTTTCCACCAACGAAGAGCGCGAACAATTCATCGAGCAGTTCTGGCAGCGGCGCAACCCCAATCCGGATCTCGCCGAAAACTCCTTTAAGGAAGAACACTATCGTCGCATTGCCTACGCGAACGAACGCTTCGCTTCCGGCATTCCCGGATGGAAAACGGACCGCGGCCGCATTTACATCATGTGGGGCAAGCCCGATGAAGTTGAATCGCACCCGGCGGGCGGCGCATACGAACGGCCCATGGAAGAGGGCGGCGGCGAGACATCCACCTATCCGTTTGAGAAGTGGCGCTACCGCTATCTCGAGGGGATCGGCAACGACGTCAACCTGGAATTTGTGGACCCCAGCGGCTCCGGCGAGTACCACCTGACCATGGATCCTTCGGAAAAAGACGCGCTGCTGCACGTGCCCGGCGCCGGCCTGACACTGCTGGAGTCAATGGGCATGGCCAACAAGGCCGACCGGTTCACCAACACCGACGGCACGAACCTCGGGAAGAGTCTGGGCGGCCAAACCGCCAGCATGAACGAATTCAACCGGCTTGAGCTCTATTCCAAGATTCAGCGCCCGCCGGAAGTCAAGTACAAGGATCTGGAAGCCATCGTCACCTCGCGAATTGTGCGGAACCAGATACAGTTCGACTACCGGTATGACTTTTTGCGCGTCGCCGGCGATACCGTGCTGGTTCCCGTTACCATCCAGATTCCCAACCGCCAGCTTACCTTCCAGAATAAGGACGGTGTGCACTCGGCCACACTGAACATCTTCGGCCGGATTACTACGCTTACCGGCCGCGTGGTGCAAACCTTTGAAGATCCGGTCAGCAGAGACTTCCCGGATTCGCTCTTGGAAGCCTCGCTGAAACTTCATTCCATTTATCAAAAGGCAGTGCCATTGCGGCCGGGCCGCTACCGCCTGGATATCGTCATCAAAGACGTGAATAGCGGCAACGTCGGGGTCATCAGCACGGCACTGCCCGTGCCGCGCTATGACGACGATACGCTTTCCGCCAGCTCGCTGATTCTGGCCGACCAAATCGAGCCCGTTCCGCTCAAGCAAATTGGCACCGGCCAGTTTGTGCTCGGCTCCTCCAAAGTGCGGCCGAAGATGAACGCGGAGTTCATCACCAGCGAGAAACTTGGCATCTACATGCAGCTGTACAATCTCAAAGTGGATGAAACATCGCACCGGCCCAGGGCCTCCATCCAGTACAGGGTGACCAAAGGCGGCCAGGAAGTCTGGGGCATCACCGAGTATTCCGACCAACTGAAACAGGCCAGCGACCAGATCACCATCGAGCGGCAGCTTCCGCTTTCGCCGCTGGGTCCAGGCAAATACAAGCTGGAAATCACGGCCACCGATCAGCTCAACAACCAGAAGATCTCGAAGACGGCGGAGTTCACGGTGAAAGCCGCGCCAGAGGTCAAGGCCGCGGCATACACTACGCCAGGGAGGTAGCACGTCGTGAAGGCGCTGCGATTCCTGTCCGGAAGCTTTAAGGGTCTGGGCCCCGGAATCCTGGTGTGTCTTTTCGCGGCGATGCCGGCGTTGGCTGCGCCCCCGCCGTCGAGTTCGGCCGGCGCCCTCTCCGGCGTCGTGTTCGACCTTTCCGGAACGCCGCAGATGGGCGCGACCGTCCTGCTCCTCGGCGAGAGCGCTCATGCGACGCCGGTCACTCAGCTTCTGACGGATCCGCGCGGCGTGTTCTCCGGCGAACGGCTTGCCCCCGGCTATTACACGGTCCGGGTGACCCTGGCCGGTTTTCTTCCCACCATCGAACGCCATGTGCGCGTGGCGGCGCACTTGACCACGCTGGTCAAGATCGAACTCGATTCCGTCTTTGCCTCGCTCGACCGCTTGCGCCGCCAGCCGGCCAAACAGTCTGACCCCGATGATTGGAAATGGGTCCTGCGAACCGCTTCGAGTATGCGCCCGGTGCTGCAATGGACGGACGGCGAGAGCAACACAACCCAGGATGCGACTCTGATTACGGAAGGACAACAGCGTCCCCTGCGCGGCCGACTGGAACTTACCAGCGGCGGACGCCGCCCTGGCTCCGTTTCCAATCTTGCCAATTCGCCGGGGACAGCCTTTGCCTACGACCAGAAAATCGGCAATGTCAGCCGGCTGCTGCTTGCCGGGCAAATGAGTTACGAACATACGGCTGCCGGGGGCATTGCCACGGTATGGCTGCCTTCCGGGTCACTGGACTCCGGACCGCAGACCGCGCTTGCCCTGCGCGAATCAAAGCTCGGACCCTACGGCCTTACGTTCCGCAGCCTGCGGATGGGCCAGTCCGGGAAAGTCGCGCTGGGTGACCGCTTCACGGTTCGATATGGCGCGGAATATCTCCTGGCTGGCATGGCCCGTTCGACATCGGCGATTCGTCCGCGCGGCGAAGTGGACGCCCGGTTTTCTGAAAACTGGCGCGCAGCGCTAATCGTTGCGGCAGAGCCCGGCACACCAGCGGATTATTCCGGGGACGACGAAGAGCGTTCCGCGTTGTTGCAATCCGCGCTGAATCAGCTCGACGCATTTCCGGCGGTGCTCTGGCGCAGCGGCCGCCCGGTACTGGAAGGCGGCTGGCACAAGGAACTGGCGCTGGAACGCGGCATCGGCGAGCGCGGCACTTTGCAAGTGAGCGGCTTCCGCGACGATAGCCGCCATGTAGCCATCTTTGGCCGCGGCGCGGCCTCCAATCAGGATTTCTTCCAGGACTTTTTCTCTGACCTTTTTGCCTATGACGGTGGCCCCTCAAACTCTTGGGGCACGCGGCTCACTTTCAAGGAAAAAGTATCCGACGCTCTGGAATTCTCTGCGGTTTACGCCTACGCCGGCGGTCTTTCGCTGGTCGACGCGGCTTCCACAGGGGACCTACGCGATGCTCTCCAGACCCGTTATCGCAGCAGCTTGGCGGCCCGCATTTCCGGACGGGTGCCTCGTCTGGGAACCCGTATGGTGGCGAGCTACAAGTTCGTGGATGGGCCCCTGGTTTCTCACCAGGATCTCTTTGGGGAATCGCAGAATCGGATTGACCCGTATTTGCACGTGAGTATCCGCCAGCCGTTGCCGCATGCTTTGTTCCTCGGGCGGGTACAAGCGCTAGCGGATTTACAAAACCTGCTTGCGCAAGGCTATACGGCAGTCGCCGGCCGGGACGGCCAGGTGATGCTGCTGCCCGCAACACGCGCTTTCCGAGGTGGGCTGAGCTTCCAGTTCTAAATCTTCAGGCGTACCAGAAAGTGAATAATGCATTCCATAAATCATAGATTTTTCGCGATGCACTTTCAAGTGAACCGTAAGTTCTTGTATAATAGACATATATTGGAGCCGGGATACACTGGCTTTATGGAATTCGACGTGCTCCCAAGACCTTGAGACGTGAGCGTGGGTGAGTCCAAGCCATGAACCAGAGCTTACGCAAGAGCCTCGGTGCGGTGGTTTTGGCGCTGGCCACTCTGGCCGCAGTAATTTTCGCCATTCTGAACTTCGATCAGCGTAACCGCTACGAGACTCCGGACGATGGCGTCACCTGGTGGGACTCTGCACAGGGAGTTGAGGCGTGGCATGTTGCCCCGGACGCGCCGGCAGCACGCGCCGGAGTCAAGGCAGGAGATCACCTGGTCGCAGTCAACGGTGCCGAGGTGCATACCGCAACGCAAGTCACCCGGCGCCTGTGGCGTGCCGGGTTGTGGGCCCAGGTGCGCTACCGCCTGAACCGGCACGGACTCGAATTTGAAACCTCGTTGGTAACCGCCCCGGCGGCCAAGCCAACCTCCATCGAGAACCCCCTCCGTGTGGTCGGGTTACTCTATTTGTTCATCGGACTGTTTATTTTCATCCGGCGCTGGAACGCCCCGCGGGCGATCCACTTTTACGTCTTCTGTTTGGTGTCGTTCATCCTATATTCCTTCCACTACTCCGGAAAATTGGATGCCTTCGACTGGATAGTTTATTGGTCCAACATTGTTGCGACGTTGCTGGCTCCCGCATTGCTGCTGCACTTTGCCCTGGTCTTCCCCGAGCGTGCTGAATCGCGCCTGCATTCCACGGGGAAGGTCGCCGCGGTATATGCGGTTCCGGCGACGTTGCTGACGGTCCATTTGCTTGTGGCTACGAGCGCCCTCGGATTTTTGGCCTGGCCGGGGTCGCGCCTAGTTCTCGCCCAGCTTGAGCTGGGTTTTCTGGGCGCGTGTTTCCTGGCTGCCGGATTCATCTTTTATTTCAACTACCGCCGCGCGCCCTCCGGTGTCTTGCGACAGCAGTTGAAATGGCTTACGAGGGGAACGCTTGCAGGCACGGCGCCCTATCTCCTGTTCAACATCCTGCCCTTCCTGGCGGGCATCAACCTGCGCGCGTGGATGAACTATTCCGCTCTAACGTTGGTGCTCATTCCGCTGTGCTTCGGTTATGCCATCATTCGTTACCGCCTGATGGACGTGGACATTATCTTCAAGCGCGGCCTGGCGTACACAGCGGCCACCGCAGGCGTCGTCGGCGTGTACTTCGGATTCGTCGGCCTGATTGGCTGGGTGTTCCACGCGGCTGTGCCGAGCGGAGTTGCCGGCGAAATTGTCGCCATCATGGTTGCGGCTTTTTTGTTCCAGCCGTTCCGCGACTGGACGCAATCCCGCCTGGACCGCTTCTTCTACCGCGACCGCTTGAACTACCGGCGGACGCTGATCGAATTCGGCCGGACCTTGACGAACGAAGTGCGTCTCGACCCGATGCTTGGGTCGGTGATGGACCGTCTTTCGCAGACGCTTCTGGTGGACCGCGTCGCCGTGTTTATCGAGGAGGGCCAGACCGGCCGGCTTCGTCTGGTGCGCTCGATGGGCATCCGTTTTCATGACGCGCTCGATCTGAGTTTCCTGCGGCCGGATCGTCCGGAACTTGCCCGGGGCTACCTCTTTTACGAGTCGCCGCGCGCAGCGCGCGAAGAGTCAGAATCGGCCCGTCGAAGCCTGGAACAGCTTGACTTGAATTATTTCATCCCCTGCCGCATCCGCGAGCACACGGTTGCGGTGCTGGGCTTGGGCAAGACCGTGGACGGTGATTTTCTTTCGAGCGACGACGTCGAGCTGCTTTTCACGATCGCCGGTTACGTCGCCATCGCGCTTGACAACGCGCAGCTCTATAGCTCGCTCGAACAGAAGGCCGTCCAGATCGAGCGGTTGAAGGACTTCAGCGAAAACATCGTTGAATCGCTCAGTGTCGGCGTGCTGACGGTGGACCTCGAAGGCCGCGTCGAGTCCTGGAATACCCAGCTCGAAGACCTGATTGGCGTTTCCCGTCAGGACGCCGTGGGCCGTAAACTGGCGGAGGTGCTGCCGCAGGATCTGGTGGCCGAGATCGCCTCGCGCGAGTCACAGGAGCGGGTGACGGGAGTTTACAAACTCCGGCTGCAGCGCGCCGGAAAACCCCTGCTGGTCAACGTTTCCATCACGCCGCTGGTCAGCAAGACCGGTGAGCGCATCGGCCGGTTGATCCTGCTGGACGACGTGACGCAGCGCGAGCAGGTGCAGGAGCAAAAGATCCAGAATGAGAAGCTGACGTCGCTTGGGCTCCTGGCCGCAGGCGTGGCCCACGAGGTCAACACGCCGCTCGCCGTGATCTCCAATCACATTCAAATGCTGGCGCGCCAGCTTCCGGGAGATGACCCGCGCCATACCTTAATCGAGAAGATCGTCAAGCAGACGTTCCGGGCGAGTGAAATCGTCAACAATCTGCTGAATTTTTCGCGCACCGGCGCGGCGGAGTTCGCTCCGGTGAACCTCAATCAGGTGGTCGAGGAAACGCTGTCGCTCGCGGCGCATCCGTTCAAGACTTCGCGCGTCAACGTCATCAAGCATCTCCAGGACGACTTGCCGGCGGTGCTGGGCTCGGCCAACCGCCTGCAGCAGGTCTTCCTGAACCTGTTCCTGAACGCGCGCGATGCCATGCCCTCCGGCGGGATTCTGGAAGTGCGTACCGGCTCGCAGAACGGCAGCATCGAAGTCGAAATCACCGACACCGGGGCCGGAATCCCGCGCGAAAATGTTCACCGCATCTTCGACCCGTTCTTCACCACCAAGGGCAGCGGGCGCGGGACGGGGCTGGGCCTCTCGGTAAGCTACGGCATCATCAAAGAACATGCCGGGAGAATTGATGTGCGCTCGACCCCGGGGAAAGGCACGTCGTTCCACTTGGAGTTCCCTGTGGCGAGAAAGGCGGTCCATGCATAAAGGATCGATCCTGGTTGTAGACGACGAAGCGGAGATTCGCGAAGGCCTCGAGATGCTGCTGTCCTCGGAGGGTTACGGCGTCGCCAGCGCCGAAACCGGAGACGCCGGCCTCGCCAAGCTCGAAGAGCAGCCGTTCGATTTGCTGCTGCTGGACGTCAGCCTGCCCGACCGCAACGGGCTCGAACTGCTCCGTGAAATCCGCCGCCGCGACCCGTTTCTCTCGGTAGTGCTCATCACCGCCTACGGCTCGATTGACATGGCGCGAGCCGCGTTCAAGAGCGGCGCGCAGGACTACATCACCAAGCCGTGGTCGAACGACGAACTGCTGGTGCAGGTAGCGCAGGCAGTCGAGTCCCGCCGCCTGCGCGACGAGAATCTTCAACTGAAGCGCGCGCTCAAGCAGCGCTTCAATTTCCCGAACATCATCGGCAAAAGCGAAAAGATGCTGGCGGTGCTGGACCTGGTCAGCCAAGTGGCGCCTTCGCGCTCGACGGTGCTGATCAACGGCGAAAGCGGCACGGGCAAGGAGCTCATCGCCAAAGCGATTCACTCCACCTCGACGCGCGCCGACAAGGCGTTCGTGCCGGTGAACACCGGCTCGATTCCCGTGGACCTCCTCGAATCGCAGCTCTTCGGCCACGTGAAGGGCGCGTTCACCAGCGCCATCGCTTCCAAGAAAGGCCTTTTCGAAGTCGCCGACCAGGGCACCATCTTTTTCGACGAGATCTCCACCATCAGCCCGGAAACGCAGGCCAAGCTGCTGCGTGTCATTCAGGAGCGGGAATTCATGCGCCTCGGCGGCACCGAGCAGATCAAGGTGGATGTGCGCATTCTTGCGGCATCGAACTTGGATCTGTTGAGCCTGGTCCGGGAAGGGCGCTTCCGCGAGGACTTGTATCACCGTTTGAACGTCATCGCCATTCAGCTTCCGCCGTTGCGCGACCGCCGGGAAGACGTGCCGCTGCTGCTGGCCACCTTCCTCGGACGCTACGCTCAGGAAAACGGCAAGCCGCCGCGGCGCTTCACGTCTCCGGCGATGAAGCTCCTGGTGGATTACGATTGGCCGGGAAACGTGCGGGAACTCGAAAACGTTGTCGAGCGCGCTGTCGTGCTCTCGACTCAGGAAATGATGGACGTGGACTTGCTTCCGGAAAACGTTCGCAGCAAGGAAATTGTCCGGGGCGTGCGCTTGCAGCTCTCCGAATTCGTCCCTGCGCTTCCCGGCGAACCGGGCTCGCGAACCGGAGCCGATAATTCGCAGCCTTCGCTCTTTCAGATCATGGAAGAGGTCGAGCGGCGCATCATTGTGGACATGCTCGAGCGCACCGGCTGGAACCAGACCGAAGCCGCCGAAAAATTCCAGATCCCGCTTTCGACGCTCAATCAGAAAATCAAACGCCTGGGAATCGAAATCCGCCGCCGCACCGGTGCCCGCGGAAACGGCTTGGACGACGCCTACTCGTTCGCTGCCGGAAAGTAATCTGCCGTATCTTGCTCACGGCTTGCTTGGACCGCGAAACGCACGGCCTGATTTGAAGAGACGGACAGCCATGTAGAAGGCACTGGCTGAAAGCACTCCCGGGACGAGGACCCCCAGCACTTCCCCCAGCCAAGCTCCCTTGAAAAACCGCAAGCCCGCGATCCCGTTGAGCGCATACGCGAGGGCCACCACGCCTGCCAGTGCCGCCAGAACTCCGAGGAGGAAGGAAAATACTCGATTCACCACGGATACGCTCCCGGTGTCCGTTTCTCGTCGTGCCGCCGATCCGGCGCGACCTATTCTACGCGCTATTCGTATCGCAAGGCGACGATGGGATCCACGCACGTGGCGCGGCGCGCGGGGAAATAGCACGCGAGCGCTGCGACGCCCGAGAGAAGCAGCGCAACAGCGCCGAAGGTGAGCGGGTCTTTCCCGCTGACTCCGAACAACAGCCCGGAAACAAAGCTTCCCAGGGCCAGAGCGATGAGGACTCCTGCGACGGCGCCCATCAGCGCGAGTTGCATTCCTTGTGCCAGCACCTGGCGCAGCACCTGCTCAGGCCGCGCTCCGAGCGCCATGCGGATGCCGATTTCGTTGGTGCGCTGAGAGACCGAGTAGGCCATCACTCCATAGATCCCGATGCTGGCGAGCGCCAGAGCCAGGAGCCCGAATACGCCAAGGAGCACCGCGCCCATGCGTGGAGCCCACAGGCCCTGGTCGAGGACCTGCCCGACCGTGTTGGCGTTCGTGAAGGCAAGGTTGCGGTCGAGTTGCTGCACCTGCCTGCGCGCGGTTTCGAGAACGGCCTCGGGATTTCCCGTGGTGCGCACTATGAGCGCGCCAACCGCAGAATACTGCTGGCGCAGCGGTACGTAGGCGGTTGGCTGAGGGTCCTGACTGATCTGCAGAACGACAGTGTTCCCGACGACTCCTATGACCTCATAGGGCTGGGCATCGGCAAAAGTGTAGAACCGCTTGCCGAGGGCTTCCTGGCCGGGCCACATCATCCTGGCCATGACCTCATTTATAATGGCGACCTTGGTGGAGCCTTCGCGATCGAATTCAGTGAATCCCCTGCCGTGCAGGAGGGGAATGCGCATGGTATTGAAGTAGCCGGGGGTCACGTTGTCATAGTTAACCAAAGTGCCGCGGTCATTGGGGTTGGTCTGTTCACCTTCGCGGAAGGTGGTGCCAGCAATGGCGGCACCGAACAAGCCGCCCGAATTTACCGCAGCGTCGGCCACTCCCGGAACTGACTTAGCACCCTCGACGGCTTCATGGATAAATTGCTGGCCGTGGGCGGCATCGTAGCGGAGCGCGCCCAAGTCGAAAAAGAACTGGAACAGATTCTTGGTTTCGAAGCCGGGGTTGATCTGCTGCGCATTCTGCATGCTGCGCAGAAACAGCCCAGCACCCACCAGCGCCACAAGCGCAAGCGCCATCTCTGAAATCACCAGCAAACTGCGCAGGCGGTTGTGGGTCCACCCGAGCGTTCCGCCGCGGCCGCCGGTTTTCAGCATGGCGTTCAGGTCGGGGTCGGACGCCTTGAGCGCCGGGATGATTCCGAACAGAAGGCCGGTCAGGAGCGACGCTCCGGCGGTGAATCCGAGTACGCGCGCATCGAAGGAAAGGTCCACTGAACCCTCGGGGAGAAACGGCGGCCGGAAGGACCACAGCAGGCCGCGGCCCCAATAGGCCACCAGCAGGCCCGCGGCTCCGCCAACGAGCGAAAGCAGCGTGCTCTCGGTGAGAAGCTGGCGCACCAGGCGGAAGCGTCCCGCGCCGAGTGCCGCGCGGATGCTCATCTCTTTCTCGCGCTTGGCCGCCTGGGCTAGGAGCAGATTGGCCAGGTTGACGCAGGCAATCAGCAGGACGAGTCCGACCACGCTCATCAGAACCGCGCCGGCGAGCGTGAACTGCTGCCGGTTGTTGATCCCCAGGGCGGAGTCGGTCAAAAGCGCGAGTTCGACGGTGCGGCCCTGATTTTCGCGGGGATACTGCTTTTCCAGCGCGGCCGCGATGGTTTTCAAGGCTGCTTCGGCCTGCTTCAGAGTGGCGCCCGGTTTGAGCCGGCCAATCATGGAAAGCCAGCGGAAGCGCCGGTTGTTTTCGAAGTCTTTGGCCGGGCCGGAAAGGACGTAATCGCGCATGCTGATGGGAATCCACAGAACGTCAGGAGGAGCAATCGCGAGAGGTCCCTTGAAGTTAGGCGGCGCAACGCCAATCACCGTGTAGGGCGTGGCGTTCAACATGATGGTCTGGCCGATCAAACCTGGATCGGCGCCGAAGCGCCGTGCCCAAAGCCCGTAGCTCATGACCACGACCGTATTGGCGCCCACCTTCTTATCCTCGTCGGGAAAGAACGTGCGGCCCCGGAAAGCCTTCACGCTGAGCACATCAAAAAAGTTCGCGGAGACGAGGTAGCCGTTCAACTGCCGTGGCTCCGTCTGGCCGCCCCAATTCAGGGGCAGGGCAAAGTTCGTCGCGGCGGCGAAACCCGAGAAGACCGTGTTCTGGTCGCGGTAATCGTTGTAGTTGGGGAGGGAGGAGCCTGTAAGCTGAAAGGTCACGTTGGCGTTCACCGTCTTGGTATCGTGGGTGAAAACCTCCACCAGGCGCGAGGGTTCCTCGAGCGGCAGAGGATGGAGAAAGACGGCGTTGATAATCGTGAAAATTGCCGTGTTGGCGCCGATTCCCAGGGCGAGAGACAAAATCGCCACCACCGTGAAACCTGGGCTTTTGAGCAACACTCGCGCCCCGGTGCGCAGGTCTTGCCAGAACGTCTCGAACATGTTCACCCCCGGCGACACCCCTGACTATTATAGTCACGAACGCCTGATTGGTAGGACGCAGCAGGCCGGGATTTGTTACTCAAAACCAGCGGGGAGATTCACGGTGTCAAGGGGGAGGTCAGCCTTGTCCGAGGGGAAGAAAATATTGTGTCCCTTTGACGGGGTCCTGGAGGCGGCGAAGGAGTTGCTGGAGATCGGCGTTGCGATTGACGAAATCAATGTCCGAAGTATTGATGACCAGCAGATCGGAAGCGGAGTAGCGGAAGAAAAAGTGTTCGTAGGCGCGCACGACCGCTTCGAGGTATTCGGGTGAAATCTGGGTTTCTTCGCGAGCACCCTTCTTGGCGATGCGTTCCCGCAGAACTTCCGGCTTGGCCTGGAGATAGACAACCAAGTCGGGTGGCCGAAGCTCGGCAGCAAACCGTTCGAAGTAACGGTCGTAGAGCTTCAATTCTTCGTCGTCGAGATTCAGGTTGGCAAAGATCTTGTCCTTCTCGAACAGGAAGTCCGCCAGCACCGGCCCGGGAGCTTCCACGGCGAGCGCTTCGTGCAAGCGGCGGTGGCGTTCCATCAGAAAATACATCTGCGCGCGGAAGGCGGCGCCCGGCTTTTCATTGTAGAAATCGGCGAGGAACGGGTTGTCCTCACAATCGAAGACGCGGCGGGCGTGAAGGCGCTCGGCAAGAACCTTCGCGAGGGTGGATTTGCCGACGCGGATGGGACCCTCCAGGACGATGAACCGAGGGGGCCGGAAAGCCGGACCGGGCGGCTCACCCGGCGAGTCTTTGGACTTCCTCTTGGCTGCCGACGGGGGACCCGATTGGCGCTGCATCGCGCGGGATTATAACAGACAGAGAGACGAGGAAAGCCCTGACGGGCTTGAAAAAGCCGGTACTAGCCTTCTGGTACTTCGGCCCGTGGTCTTACCATGACTCGCGAACCATTACGATTGAAACCATTCACCCATCGCGTGCCACTTTCTAAGAGCTTACTCTTGCGTGAGG
>WNGH01004265.1_pt1 | contig 26865 bp, 23 predicted proteins | sample 5400631 | NCBI WGS metagenome assembly WNGH01 (sample SAMN13153373, study PRJNA577476) | soil metagenome | isolation source: 115 cm soil or saprolite under Garry oak tree replicate 1 | place: USA:California | collected 2016-06-15
GGACCCGACCCTGGCCCGGAGGCTGGCTCGGCTGGCGCGCATCGTCGCGGTCGGCCTCGACGACGAACGCGGACTCGACCACGGCTGCTGGAGCGTCCTGCGGGCAATGTACCCGCGTGCCGACGTGCCGACCGTGCAGCTCAGCCTCGATACCTCCCGTCCGGCGGCCTTCCACTACGCGCTGGCGGGGGAGCTCGCGGCCCTGCGCGACGAAGGGGTGCTCATCGTCGGCAGCGGCGACATCGTGCACAACCTGGGGGTGCTCGACTGGAAGCGCGAGGGCGGCTACGACTGGGCGGTCCGCTTCAATGACGAGGTCAAAAGGAGGATCCTGGCTCGCGAGCACGCCCCCCTCGTGGCCTACCCCGATCTCGGGCCCGACGCGCGCCTGGCCGTGCCGACGCCGGAGCACTACCTGCCGCTCCTCTACGTCCTCGCGCTCCAGGAAGACCGGGACGAGGTCGCCTTCTTCAACGACGCGATCGTGATGGGGTCGGTCTCGATGACCGCGCTCACGATCAGCCAGTCCGGTCGATCGCCAGATCGAGATGCATCCAGATGATCCTCGAGTAGCGGAACAGGATCGGCGCGAGCGGAACGAACAGCGGCAGCGCCGCCGCCAGGATCGCCAGATCGGACCAGCCCGGAAGCAGCAGACCCAGGATTCCCGACACCGCGAGATAGGCCGGTATCGCCAGGGCGTAGCTCACGTACATGGCGCCCACGAAGTAGCCGGGCTCGCGTTCGAACACGTGCCCGCAGACCGGGCAGGCGTGGTGCATCGTCAGGAGCGAGCGGAAGGGGCGCCCCTCGTGGCACTTCGGGCAGCGCTGCCGCGCGATCGAGAGGATCTGGGTCCGGAGCGAGGACGAGGACACCGGGCTCGGATTATAGTCTGCTTGACGGGGCGGAAGCGCTGCGGCTACGCTGGCCGCGGCGTACGGTGAGGGACGACGATGAACTGGTATTACGCCAGAGAAGGGCGCCAGGTCGGTCCCTTGAGCGAACAGGACTTGAAGCTGCAGGTCGCGGCGGGCGTGATCCGGGCGGACACGCTCGTCTGGCACGAGGGGATGGGCGGCTGGCAGGCGTACGGCTCCGTCGCCTCTGGAACGGACGCCGGCGCTCCCGCCTCCCGCCCGACCTGCACCCAATGCGGCCGCGCCTTCGCTCCGGAGGAGATGATCCGGTTCGGCGACCGGTGGGTGTGCGCGACGTGCAAACCGGCGTTCGTGCAGGGCCTCAAGGAAGGAGCGATCGCACCGGAACAGTTCAGGTACGGTGGGTTCTGGATCCGCTTCGCGGCCGTGCTCATCGACGGGATCATCATGGGCGTGGTCGGCTTCATCCTGCAGTTCCCTCTCTTCCTCAAGATGATGACCGCGCCGCAGGAGACCGGTTCGTTCAGGTGGCTCGGCCTGCAGATGCTCCTGAATCTCATCAAGTTCGTGCTGTCCCTCGGCTACGAAACCTGGTTCGTGGGCGCGTTCGGCGCCACGCCGGGGAAGATGGTCTGCGGCCTCAAGGTCGTGATGCCGGACGGGAGCGGGATCGGATACGCCCGCGCCCTGGCGCGCTTCTTCGCCAAGATCATCTCCTACCTGACCCTGTGCATCGGGTTCGTCATGGCCGCGTTCGACGACGAGAAACGCGCCCTGCACGACCGCATCTGCGAGACGCGGGTGGTGAAGTCGTAATGCTGCTCTGCACGGCCTGCCGGGCCTCCCTGTCGATGGAAGCCCTGGCGGGCCCGGGATCGGTGCGCTGCCCGGGGTGCGGCGCGACGCTCGAGATCAGCGTGTTCCCCGCCCTGTACCGGCCTCTCGAATCGGGCCGGCCCGGCGAGACGCTGCTCACGGACGAGGAATCGGCGTGCTTCTACCATCCGAAGAAGCGCGCCGTCGTTCCGTGCGAGTCGTGCGGACGCTTCCTGTGCGCGCTGTGCGACCTGGACCTCAACGGCACGCATTACTGCGCGCCGTGCCTGGAGAGCGCGCGTGGGCGGGGCGCGTTCCCGCGGCTGGAGAACCAGCGGACCTGTCACGATCGGATCGCGATGGCCGTGGCGCTCTACCCGCTGCTCCTGTTCTTCTATCCGACTCTGGTCACGGCCCCGGTCGCGGTGTTCCTGTCGGCGCGCGCCCTGCGCGCTCCCGGCAGCCTGGTGCATGGAGCCAGGATCCGGTGCGTCCTGGCGATGCTCATCGCCTCGGCGGAGATCGTCGTCTGGGTGCTCATCTTCAACCTGATCGTCACGCAGATGCGGACGGCGAAGTGACGGCGCCCGGCGCCGTGGAATACCGGCGTCTCCCCGGCAGGGGACGGACGCCCCTCGGCTCCGACAGTCTCTGGATCGGCGAAGACCACCTGCTTCTCGTCGAGCTGCGCGGATTCACCGAGACCTACCGGCGGTTCTACTTCCGCGACGTGCAGGCGATCATTCTCCGGAGGACCGATCGCGCCGGCAGGGTGGCCGTCCTCCTCGGAGTCCTGGGACTGGTCTTCCTCGGATTCGCCGCGGATGCAGGCCCCGTGTGGAACGTCGTCTGGGGCGGCGTCTCCGGTCTTCTGTTCCTGGGGCTCGTCGTCAACGTGGCGCTGGGACCGAGCTGCAGCTGCATGCTGCGCACGGCGCTCCAGACGGTCCGGCTGCGCCCGCTGGGGCGCCTGCGCAGGGCGCGCCGCGTGCTCGAACGTCTTCGCACGCACATCGAGCTGGAGCAGGGGACGCTCACGCCCGACGACAGGCGGGCCCGCGCCCGGGAGGCGGCCGATCAGGAGGGCTTCACGCCCGCGGCCGCGCCCTCCGCGACGGCCCCGCCCGTCGCCGCGCGGCCGCCCATCGTCGGCCGGGAGCGCACGACGCGGCACGACACAGGGCGGGCGCACGAGGCGCTGGCTTACGCCCTTCTGTTCTCGGCGGTCGCGGGCGTGGTCCCGGTTCTGTATTTCCACGTCCTGCTGAGCGTGGCGCTCAGCGTGGTCTTTCTCGGCCGCATGGCCTGCCTGGTCGCGGCCCTGGCCCGCCAGCACCACAGCGATCTGCCGGCGTCGATCAAGACCTTCGCGTGGACCGCGTTCGGATTCGAGGTGGCGATCATGACCCTCGGGATCGTCACGGGTGTTGTGATGGTGTTCAAGATGCTGGAGTCCGGCGCCCTCACCCCCCTGGCGATCATCGAGCGGGTACGGAGCAACTCCCTTTACAAGGTGTCGGCGTTCCTGAGCAGCCTCGGCTGGCTGACTCTCGGTGTGTGGGGTCTTCTGCTGCACAGACGTCTCGCTTCGACGAGAAGGAACACGTGGCAGACGCTCCCGACCTGACCCGGGCACGCTGCGTCGTGCACGCGCGGAGGGAGGCGGCGGCGCGCTGCCCCGAGTGCCGCCGGTTCTTCTGCCGGGAGTGCGTCACCGAGCACGGCGATCGGGCGATCTGCGCCGCCTGCCTCGAGCGCCTGGCCGGGGCCGGGGCGGAGCGCGGGCGGAAGTCGTTCCAGGCGGTCGCGCGCGCGGGCCAGATCCTTCTCGGGATCTTCGCGGCGTGGTTCTTCTTCTACATGGTGGGCGAATTCCTGTCGTCGCTCCCAGACGCCTTCCACGAGACGTCCCGCGGTACGGGCGTGCCGGGCCCTCCATGAGACGCGGGTCCGGCCGGGCCGTGCCATCCCCGGGGGCGATCGAGGTCCTCGACGAGTCGTTCCACCTTCTCCGCACAGCACCGGCCGGGGTGCTGCTGTCGTTCTACGCGGGGAGCGTGCCGTTCGTCCTCGGATTCCTGTTCTTCTGGATGGACATGGGACGGAGCACCCTGGCGCGCCGCCACGTGGCCGAGGACGCTCTCCTCCTGGCCGTGCTTTACATCTGGATGAAGTCCTGGCAGGCCGTCTGCGCGCGCGCGCTGCGGCGCCGGCTGGCCGCACGTCCGGAGCCGCTCCCGCCCTCCGCGTGGGCCCGGCACCTCCTGACGCAGGCGGCGCTGCAGCCGACCTCCCTCTTCGTCCTGCCGTTCGCCGGTTTCATCCTGCTGCCGTACGGCTGGGCCTACGCCTTCTATCAGAGCCTCGCCGTCACCGGCGACGCCGCGGCGGCCAGGCGGCACGCGGCGCTCTGGCCGCGACAGAACCACGCGATCCTCCTGATCCTGTTCCTGCTGGGATATTTCGTCTTCCTCAACGTGTCGGCCGCCATCTTCATGACCCCTTTCCTGCTCAGGACGCTGTTCGGGATCGAGACCGCCTTCAGCCGCAGCCCCGCGGCCCTCTTCAACACGACGTTCTTCCTGATCGCCTGGGGGCTCACCTATCTGGCGGTGGCCCCCGTCGCGAAGGCGGCGTACGCCGTGCGCTGCTTTCACGGGGACTCGCTGACGACCGGCGAGGATCTCAGGTCGGATCTGCGCTCTGTCTCGAAGGCGCCGCGGCGCGCGGCCGCCATCCTCCTCCTGCTTCTCGCCCTCGACGCGGGGGGCTTCACCTCCGGCTGGTCCGTTGCGGGGACGGGCCCGGCGGCCCCCTCGCGGAACGTGCCGGCCGACGAGATCGATCGCGCGATCCGGCAGGTGATCCGGAGACGCGAGTTCGACTGGCGCAGGCCCGAGGCGCCGCTGCCGGAGGAGAAGAAGGGGATCCTGACACGCTTCTTCGAGGACGTCGCCGACACGACCCTGACAGCGCTCAAGTCGTTCTTCGGATGGGTCGCGGACCTGATGGAGAGGCTGGTGCGGCTCGCGGGTCGTCGCGCCCGCCCGGACGGGAGAACCGGCGAGGGGATGGGCTGGCTGACCTCGGTCCAGGGACTCCTGGCGATCCTGCTGGCGGCCGTGGCCTGCGCCGCCGCCCTCTTCTTCTGGCGATCGCGCAGAAGGGCTGCGTCACCGGACGTCACGATCGCGGAGGCGGTGCCGGCCATCCCCGACGTGTCGGTCGATGACGGCTCGGCCGCGGACGTGCCGGCCGAGAGATGGATCGATCTCGCGCGCGAGCTGAGCCGTCAGGGGGACCTCCGCGCGGCGGTGCGGGCCTTGTACCTGGCCTGCCTGTCGCTCCTCGCGGCGCGCGGCCTCCTGACGCTGGCCCGGTTCAAGTCCAACCGCGACTACCAGGCCGAGCTGCGCCGTCGAGGGCGCGGCGGGCCGGACCTGGGCCCGCCGTTCGCGGACAGCGTGACGCAGTTCGAGCGGGTCTGGTACGGCCGTCACGAGGCGACGGTCGAGACCGTGCGGATCGTCACCGCCAATTTCCAGAGGATGCAGGCCCATGCTCAGGAGTAGGCTGCAGGCGGGGATGCTCCTCGCCCTGTTGTGCGTCCTCGCCCTCGGCGTGGCGCGCCTCCTGGCCCTGCGCGCCGCGCAGGGAGACGTCTACGCACGCTACTCGACGCTGCGCTCGGATCCCTTCGGCGCCCGCATCCTGATGGAGGGGCTGCGCGAGATCGACGGGCTGCGTGTGCGCAGAAACACCGCGCCGCTCAGCCACCTGTGGGAGGATCCCGACGAGACGCTCTTCCTCCTGGGGGCATCGCCGCTCCATCTCGACTCCGACGCCTCCGACGACGACCTGGAGATCGAGGCGCTCGTCCGGCAGGGGGCGCGCGCGGTGATCGCCGTGGCGCCGGTCGGCGAGGCGAAGTCGGCGAAGGAGGACGAGACGGAGGAGAGCGAAGCGCCGGACAAAGGCCGCAAGACGCGCCTCGAGCCTCCGGCGGATGACGATCCGGTCTTGGACCAGCCGAAGCGTCAGGCGTTCAACAGAATCCTCGGCTTCAAGGTGGAGCATGCGCCGCTGCCCGAGGACGAGGATCACGAGCCGGTGGCCGACGTGGCGCGCCGCGCGTCCGGGCCGTCCGTCGGTCCCGACCTTCCTGAAACGCTGCCGTGGCACACGACGCTCTGCTTCACCGATCTGGCGGCGGACTGGAGGGTGATCTACGTCCGCGCCGGGCGGCCGGTCCTCATCGAGAGACATCTCGGGAGGGGGAGCCTGGTCCTGTCGGCCGACTCGTTCGTCCTGAGCAACGAGTCGCTGAGCCGGGATCCGAAGGGACCGCTCGTCTCCTGGCTCGTCGGCACGAACCGCACCGTCGTGTTCGACGAGACGCATCTCGGCGTCGTCGATCGGCAGGGCGTCGCCTCGCTCATGCGCCGCTACGGACTGCACGGCTCTGTGGCCGCGATCCTGCTCGCCGCCGTCCTGTTCGTGTGGCGCGCCTCGGTCCCGTTCCTCCCGCCGCGCGAGGAGAAGGACGCGGGGACCGGAGAGGCCGTGACCGGTCGCGACGCGGCGGCGGGGCTGGTGACAATCCTGAGGAGGGGGATCCCGGCCTCCGACGTCCTGAGCGTCTGCCGGACGGTGTGGAACAGGTCCTTCCAGAGGCGCCGGCCGGACCTGGTCGCGGCCCTGGAGAGGATGACCGAGGAAGCGGCCGATCCGGTCGAAGGCTACCGGCGCATCAGCCGGACCCTGCAGGAGATGAAGGTCACCTATGAACGCTGACGGCGGCACGCTCCTGGACGTCCTCAAGGAGGCCCGGGGCGAGGTGGGGAAGGTGATCATCGGGCAGGACCAGGCGATCGACCGGGCGCTCATCGCCATCTTCACGGGGCACCACGCCCTCGTCGAGGGGGTGCCCGGCGTCGCGAAGACGCTCCTGGTGCGCACGCTCGCCCGCGTCCTCGGATGCGAGTTCGGCCGCATCCAGTTCACTCCGGACCTGATGCCCGCCGACATCACCGGGACGAACGTCTTCAATCTCAAGACCGGCGAGTTCGCGCTCATCCGGGGTCCGATCTTCACGACCTTCCTCCTGGCGGACGAGATCAACCGCGCGCCGGCCAAGACTCAATCGGCGCTCCTCCAGGCGATGCAGGAGAGGACGGTCACGATCGATCGCGAGACCCACCGCCTGTCTGACGGCTTCACCGTGTTCGCCACCCAGAACCCGATCGAGTACGAGGGGACGTACCCGCTGCCGGAGGCGCAGAAGGACCGCTTCATGCTGAAGATCACGATGGGGTGTCCGGAACGCGACCAGGAGCTGGCGCTGGCCCGGCGGACGCTGTCGGACGAGTCGCCCGAGGGGACGCTCGCGGCCGGCAAGGTGCGGGCGGTCGTCGGCCCCGGGGTCCTGGAGGGGCTGCGCAGGTCGCTCGAGACGCTCACCGTGCGCGAGGATCTCCTGGCCTACGTCGTCGACATCGTGAGGCGCTCGCGCGAGCACGAATCGGTTCTCGTCGGCGCCGGCCCGCGCGCCACGCAGGCGCTCCTCCTCGCCAGCCGCGCGCACGCCGCCCTCGAGGGACGGGACTTCGTCACGCCCGACGACATCAGGACGATGGCCTACGCGGTCCTCGAGCACCGGATCATCCTGCGTCCGGAATTCGAGATCGAGGGGCTCGCGCTGGGGGAGGTCATCGGCCGGATCCTGCAGGACGTGGCGGTGCCGAGATGACCGCGGCCCCATGATCGTCCCGCGTCCGAGACTGTTCGCATGGACCACAGCACTCGCGGTGCCGCTGGCGTTCACCGCCGCGGGGCCGCCGGCCTCGACCGCCGCGTTCGGAATCTTCGCGGCGTTCGTGCTGGTGGCGGCCGTCGACGCCCTCGCCTCGCGGGGGCGGCTCCGCGGTGTCGCCGTCGAGCTGCCGGCGCTCGCGCGCCTGACGGTCGATCGGCCGGGGACCCTGGAGGTCCTCGTCAGGAACGAGTCCCGCCGCAGACGACGGGTGCGCATCGGCCTGGAGTTCCCGCCCGACATCACGACCCCGGACGACGACCGTCTCGCCGAGCTGCCCGAGGGGGTGCTCGTGTCGCGACTCGTCTGGTCCTGCACGCCGCGCCGCCGGGGCATGCACGTCCTGCGCGGCGGGCATCTGGGGGACACCTCCCCCCTGGGGTTCTGGGACGTGCGCCGGAGATCCCCGTCCCGCTCGGAGCTGCGCGTCTACCCGAATCTCATGTCGGAGGGACGGAACGTTGCCGCCCTGTTCCTGCGCCGCGGCGGGCTGGGGGTGCACGCGCAGCGGCAGGTCGGCAAGGGGCGCGATTTCGAGAAGCTGCGGGAGTACATCCCGGGGGACGGCTTCGACGACATCCACTGGAAGGCGACGGCCAAGCGGGGGCTTCCGGTCACCAAGGTGTTCCAGATCGAGCGCACGCAGGAGGTCTACGTCGTGCTGGACGCATCGCGCCTGTCGGCGCGCGTCTCGGGGACGCCGCCCGGCGCGGCGCTCGAGCGCTTCATCACCTCGGCCCTGGTCCTGGCCCTGGCCGCGGAGCGCCAGGGGGATCTGTTCGGCGTGGTGGCGTTCAGCGATCGCGTGCTCTCCTTCCTGCGCGCGGGGCGGGGCAAGGCGCACTACGACGCCTGCCGCGAGGCGATCTACACGCTCGCGCCGCGGATCGTCACGCCCGACTTCGAGGATCTCGCCGCGTTCCTGCGCCTGCGGCTGCGGCGGCGTGCGCTCCTCCTGTTCCTGACCGACCTCGGCGACGCGGTCCTGGCCGAGAGCTTCATCAAGGGGCTTCAGGTCCTGGGCCGGCACCACCTCGTCCTCGTCGGGATGCTGCGACCCGCGGGGGCACGCCCGGTGTTCTCCGACCCGGCCGTCGCGTCGTCCGACGACCTGTACCGCGCCCTGGCCGGGCACATCATCTGGCACGACCTGCAGGAATTGGCGCAGGTCCTCAAGACGTGCGGCGCGACATTCATGCTCCTGGATCACGAGACCCTGAGCGCCGACCTGGTGACGCGCTACGTGGGCGTGAAGAGACGGCAGGTCCTGTGATCATCGATCTGCAGCGCTTCATCGAGGCCGAGCGACCCCGCTGGCTCGAGCTCGAGGCGGCCCTCAAGCGCCTGGAATACGACGGCGCGAAACGCTCGGATCTCGACGGCCTGCTGCGCCTGCACCTCCTCTACCAGCGCGCCTCGGCCGACCTGGCACGCGTGGCGACCTTCTCCGCCGAGCCGGAGATAAGGCGCTACCTCGAGTCGCTCGTGTCGCGGGCGTACGGGGAAATCCACGAGACGCGCCTGCGCCCGCACCGCTTCACCCCCTGGCGCTTCTTCGCCGTCACGTTTCCGCGCGCCTTCCGCGCGCACGCCCGCGCCCTCTCGGTCGCGGTGCTTCTGACGCTGGGCGGCGGCCTCCTCGGCGGCGCCGCCGTCGTGCTCGACGCGGAGGCGAAGAGCGCCCTCATGCCGTTCCCCGATCTGCGCGAGAGCCCCCTCGAACGGGTGCAGAGGGAGGAGGGCTCGCTGCGCGATCGCCTGCGCGGGTCGAAGTCGACGTTCTCGGCCGCCCTGATGACGCACAACACGCAGGTGGCGATCTTCTGCCTGGCGCTCGGCATGACCTGGGGTCTGGGGACGTCGATCCTCCTCTTCTACAACGGCGTCTCGCTCGGGGCGGTCGTGCTCGATTACGTGCGGGACGGACAGACGAAGTTCCTCCTTGGCTGGCTCCTGCCGCACGGCGCCGCGGAGATACCGGCCTTCCTGATCGCGGGACAGGCCGGGCTGGTCCTGGCCTCGGCGCTGATCGGCTGGGGGGACCGCACGCCCCTCAAGTCGCGGCTGCGGGGCGTCCTGCCGGACGTCGGGGCGCTCGTCGGAGGGGTGGCGGCGCTCCTCGTCTGGGCCGGGTTCGTCGAGGCGTTCCTGTCCCAGTATCACGAGCCGGTCCTGCCCTACTCGCTCAAGATCGGGTTCGGGATCCTCGAGGCCGCCCTGCTGTCGCTGTTCCTCGCGCGATCCGGCAGGACGACGGCGTGAAGAGCGGGCGGCTGCGCATCCGCACGCCGGAGGGGATCCTCTTCACCCTGCCTTTGGCGGGGCCGGTGTCGCGCTTTCTCGCGTGGCTCGTGGACCTGGCCTGCATCTCGGCCATCGGCGGCCTGGCGGCGAGCCTGGCCGGGTGGATGGGCGTCTTCAGCGTCGACATCGCCGCCGCGTTCGCGACCCTCGCCTACTTCGCCGTCTCGATCGGCTACGGCATCGTCACCGAGTGGTTCTGGCGCGGGCAGACCCTCGGGAAACGTCTCCTGAAGCTGCGCGTCCTGGACGAGCAGGGGTTGCGCCTGACCTTCAGCCAGATCGTGGTGCGCAACCTCCTGCGCTTCGTGGACGCCCTGCCGGTCTTCTACATGGTCGGTGGCGCCGCCCTCCTGGTGTCGCGCCGCGCCCAGCGCCTCGGTGACTACGCCGCCAACACCGTGGTGGTCAGGACCCCGCCGGTCCAGGAGCCGGATCTCGATCAGGTCCTGGCCGGCAAATACAACTCGCTGCGCGGCCACTCCGTCCTCGCGGCGCGCCTGCGCCAGCGCGTCACCCCGGAGGAGGCCGCCCTGGCCCTGCAGTCGCTTCTGCGTCGCGATCGGCTGGACCCGCGGGCGCGCGTCGAGCTGTTCCGGGACATCGCGGCGCATTTCCGCGCCCTCGTCGAGTTCCCCCCCGACGCCACCGAAGGAATCGCCGACGAGCAGTACGTCCGCAACGTCGTCGACATCGTCTTCCGGGCCTCGCCTGGGAGATCCTCCTGAGCCCGAGGGGCCGGGCACACCGCGTCGTGGCTCATACTCGCTCGCGCGGCATAGTCGATGCTCGGCTCACGCGCATGTCGCGGCTCGAAATCGCCACGCCGCGGTGTGTCCGGCCCCGCACCGCCGGAAATCTACGCGAGCAGGACTGGAACACTCAGAACGATTTTCAAGGTGTGCGTACTGCTCGAAATTCGGCACAAGGATCAAAAAGCAGTACCCGGCGGTGCTCTCGGTCACGGCGGCGGGCGAGCCGCAGCGGCGTGGCGATTTCGAGCCGCGCCATGCGCGCCGGCCGGCCTCCCAATACTCCGCGCGAGCGAGCATGAGCCACGCCGCTGCGGCCGCACGTCGTCCGCGACGATAGAGGGTTTCCGGGTCCGCGCCTTGATCCGGGCGGAATCCTGGGGTAGGCTCTCGCCCACCATGACAGCCGGGACCTCTCTTCCCGATCCTCGGGTGTCGCTCGAGGAGGCGCGGGCCCTCCGCTCCTTCATCGTCGATCTCACGATACGGGTCTGCCGGGAGCGCACGGTGAACTACTTCCCGGAGGACTTCCCCGGTGGCGGTCCGGACGGCATGACGTCGCCCGGACAGGAGGGGAAGGTCGTCGCGGTCCTGGCGGAGGAGCTGAAGAAGATGGGCGTGCGGTACACGACGCACGCCAAGGTCCCGGGTCGCGACTGTCTTCTGGCGACGGTCGGCAAGGGGCTGCCGGGATACCGGCACATGCTGGTCCTGCTGCACACCGACACGGTGCCGAGCGGCGCCCCCTCGGACTGGAAGTTCAAGCCGTTCGAGCCGTTCGAGAAGAACGGCAAGCTGTACGGCCGCGGTGTCCTGGACGACAAGGGGCCGCTCGTCGCGGCCTTCGCGGCGCTGCGCATCCTCAACACGCACGCCGACCGGATCCAGGGAGCGTTCACCTTCGGCGCGGTCGGGGACGAGGAGGTCGGCGTCGGTGTGGGGCTTCCGTACCTCATCGAGCAGGGGCTCATCCACTGCACCGACGCGGTCATCCCCGACATCGCCGGCAACATGAAGGAGATCAACGTCGCCGAGAAGGGGCGCGTCCTCCTGAAGGTGAAGACGCGCGGCAAGCAGGCGCACGCCATGGAGCCGGCCAAGGGGGTGAACGCGATCAACGCCATGGCCCGCTTCCTCGTCGCCCTGCAGAACGTGAGGCTGCGCTACCGCGCCCATCCGGTCCTGGGCGGGCCGACGATCAACGTCGGCCTGGTGCGGGGCGGGGTGGCCCCGAACGCCGTGCCGGCCGACTGCGAGACGACGCTCGACATCCGCTACGTCCCGGGACAGACGGCCGAGGGGATCCGCCAGGAGATCCAGGTGATCGCCGGCGAATCGATCTGGGGGCCGGGCGAGGTCGCGGCGGCGGAATTCGCGGTGGAAATCCTGCAGGACGCGAAGCCCTGCGAGGTGTCGCCGGACGCGCCGATCGTCAAGCGGATCCTGAGGCACGCGCCCGACGCCAAGGTCGTCGGCAGCGGCGGCGGCACCTTCGCCAAGGACCTGGTGCTGATGGGGATCGACGCGGTCGGCTGGTCCCCCGGAGACGAGGCGACGTACCACCAGCCGAACGAGGAGATGGAGGTGGAGCAGCTCGTGACCTTCGCGGGCCGCCTGGCCAACCTGGCGCTCGAGATCGCCAACGACAAGCAGGGATGAGGGGCAGGAGAGCGCGGCGCCCGCTGCTGCTGGCGGCGCTCTTCGGGGTCCTGGCCGGCGCGGCCACGTGGAACGCGCCGGCGACGGCGCAGTCGACGCAATCACCGCATGACGCGACCTCCCACGAGCCGTTCAAGGGGGTCGAGAAGTGGACGCGCATCTTCGACGATCCGAAGCGTGACGAGTGGCAGAAGCCGCAGGAGGTGGTCCTGGCCCTCGGCCTCAAGCCGGGGCAGATCGTGGCCGACCTCGGCGCCGGCACCGGTTACTTCGAGAAGCGTCTGTCGAAAGCGGTGGCTCCCGGCGGGATGGTCCTTGCGATCGACACGGAGCCGGAGATGGTGCGCCACCTCGGCGAACGCGCCCTGCAGGAGGGGACCGCCAACGTCGTGCCGGTCCTGGCCCTGCCCCAGGAGCCGTTCGTGCCCCCCGGCCGCGCCGACTGCGTCCTGGTCGTCGACACCTATCACCACATCGACGACCGGGTGCGTTACTTCCATAGGATGAAGGAGGTCCTCGCCCCCGGCGGGAGGATCGTGATCATCGATTTCCACAAACGGCCGCTGCCGGTGGGGCCGCCGCCGGAGCACAAGCTGCCGAGGGAGTTCGTGGTGGACGAGATGAAGCAGGCGGGCTTCGGCCTGGCGGACGAGAAGACGTTCCTGCCGTACCACTATTTTCTGATCTTCCGGCCGGAGACGCCCTGATGCTGACCACCTCGGATTTCAAGAAGTGGCTGGCGATCCAGGTGGAGGGACAGCCCTACATCATCATGGAGTACACCGTGCAGACTCCGTCCGCGCGCGGCTCGGCAACTCTGGTGCGGATCAAGGGACGGAACGTCATCACCGGCCAGGTGCTCGACATGACGTTCAAGTCGGGCGAGAAGTTCGAGGAGCCGGACCTGGAGCGCCGCAAGATCACGTTCATGTACGCCGACGGCGACGCGTTCCATTTCATGGACGAGGAATCGTTCGAGCAGTTCCATCTCGACCGCTCCATGATGCAGGACACCGTGCGCTGGCTGCGGGAGGGGGTCACGCTGCGCTCGATCGTGTTCCAGGGGAACGTGGTCGGCATCGAGCTGCCGCAGTTCGTGGAGCTCAGGGTCACCGAGACCGGACCGGGCGGCCGCTCCGACATGGCGAGCGGCAAGGTGACGAAGCCGGCGACCCTCGAGAACGGCACGCAGATCAGGGTCCCCGTCTACCTCGAGGGGGGCGCCGTCGTCGGAGCACCCGTCCTGGCGCTCGCCGCGTCGGTGGCACGGCTCGGATCGCTGTTCGGGATCAGGGAGGCGCGCGCCGCGCAGGAGCCGGCCCCGTCGCCGACGCCCGAGCCCGAGGATTCGGCCCTCGGGCGGTTCCTGGCCCGCGACGAGGAAGGGCTCACGGGCGAGGAGCGTCGCAAGGTCAGGAAGCAGGTGGCGCAGCTCGAGCAGTCGCTCAAGGAGATCCGCGACTTCAAGCTGACCAACGACGTCCCGCCGAGCGGCACGTTCGCAGCACTCAGGACGAGGCGGCCCCATGCCCGGTGACGAGGTCCTGTACAGGCCGGTCACCGACCTGGCGAAGATGGTGCGGGCCCGGCAGGTCTCGCCGGTCGAGCTGACCCGCGCGTATCTCGGCCGCATCGAGAGATTGAACCCGAAACTCTCCGCCTTCGCCACAGTCACGGCCGACCTCGCCCTCGGGCAGGCCAGGCAGGCCGAGCGCGAAATCGCCGGCGGCAAGGATCGCGGGCCGCTGCACGGCATCCCGTACGGCGTCAAGGACCTGGTCGCGACCAAAGGGACCAGGACGACCTGGGGGGCGAAGCCTTACGAAGATCAGGTGTTCGACCGTGACGCGGCGATCGTCAGGAGACTCGAATCCGCGGGCGCGGTCCTCCTCGGCAAGCTGGCGATGATCGAGCTGGCCGGGGGCCTGGGCTATTCGAAGGGGGAGTCTTCTTTGCAGGGCGCGGCGCACAATCCCTGGGGACTCGATCGCTGGACCTGCGGCTCGTCCTCCGGGTCGGGGGCGGCCGTCGCCGCCGGCCTCGTGCCGTTCGCCATCGGGTCGGAGACCTGGGGCTCGATCATCTGCCCGTCGTCGTTCTGCGGCGTGACCGGCCTGCGCCCGACCTTCGGCCGCGTGTCGCGACAGGGGGCGATGGCGCTGTCGTGGACGCTCGACAAGCTCGGGCCGATGGCGCGCTCGGCGCGAGATTGCGAGATCGTGCTCGAGCGGATCCAGGGACACGATCCGGAGGACCCGTACTCCGCCGACGAGAAGCCGGCCCCGCCCTCGGACCCAGCCGCAGTCAAGAAGATGAAGATCGGCTGGCTGCGCCTCGATTTCCAGAAGCAGGGGGACAAGTCGGTGGAGAAGGCGTTCCTCGCCGCCCTGGACGATCTGCGGCGCGCCGGCGCGCGTCTCGAGGAGGCGAAGCTCCCGGACCTCCCGTTTGAGGCGGCCGCCTCGATCGTCCTCACGGCCGAGGTCGCGACCGCCTTCGAGGACCTGCAGAAGTCGGGGGGCGCCCGCAAGCTCGTCAGCCCGGACGCTCCGCTGGCGTTCGTGGTGGCGCGGGCGGTGAGCGGTCCCGACTTCGTCAAGGCGCAGCGCGTCCGCACGGTGTGCCAGAAAGCGATGGCCGATCTCTTCGCGCGCTACGACGTCCTGCTCTATCCGGGGGAGGGATACACCGCCTTCCCGCTCGACAAGGACTTCAACGAGATCGCCTGGTCCGATCCGGTCGGCGGCGCGGGCAACCTGTGCGGCCTGCCGGCGATCGCCGTGCCGTGCGGCTTCGGCGCCGACGGAATGCCGGTCAGCCTCACCGCGATGACCTCCGCCTTCGAGGAGGACAAGGGGATCTCCCTCGCCCGGTTCTTCCAGGGGATCACCTCGTGGCACCTGAAGCGGCCGCCGATCGACGGCGCCGCCGGGGCGCACGCCACCGGGACAGCGGCGGCGGGCGCGGCCGCGCCACCCCCCGTCTCCTGAGGCTGCGCATGGATCCCAAGGACCGCGTGGCGCTGATCGCCGGAGGCGCCCGTATCGGGCAGGAAGTCGCCACAGCACTCGCCCGGCGCGGCTGCCACGTCGCCCTCACCTACAACCGGTCGCGCGCGAGCGCCGAAGAGGCGGCCGGGCGCGTGCGCTCGCTCGGGTCGCGCTCCCTGATCGTCAAGGCGGACCTGTCGAGGGCGTCTGGGGCGGCCGCGGCGCTGCGGGCCGTGAAGGCGAAGCTCGGCGGCCCCGACATCCTCGTCTGCATGGCGTCGGTGTACGACCGCGTGCCGTTCGCGAAGATCGACGAGCGCTCCTTCCGCTCCAACCTGGACGTCGATCTGGCGAGCGCCTTCCACCTGGCGCGGCAGGCGGCGCCGCTGATGAAGAAGGCGGGAGCGGGGCGGATCGTCCTGTTCGCCGACTGGCTGCCGCGGAGCGGCCGGCCGCGCTACCGCGGCTACCTGCCGTACTACGTCGCCAAGGCCGCAGTGATCGGCCTCACCGAGAGCCTGGCGCTGGAGCTGGCCCCCGAGATCCTGGTGAACGCCATCGCACCGGGACCGATCCTCAAGCCGCCGGGGTTCAGCGCCAAGGCCGACCGCGCCGTGCGCCGCGTGACCCCGCTCGGACGCTGGGGCGGCCCGGAGGAGATCGCCCGCGCGGTGCTGTTTTTGGTCGAGACCGGGTTCGTCACCGGCGAATGTCTCCGTGTGGACGGCGGCCGCCACCTGAATTGAGCCGAAACCTCGCCGCCGCGGCGACCGTCTGAAGAGCGCCTGTTCAACCGGGCAGGGCTGTTGTAGTATTCCCCCCCCCTCAAGGAGGAAGCACGACGATGAACAGATTCAACGCCGTCCGCAACCTGGCACTGGGTGCCCTCGCCGTATCGGCCCTGGGCCTGGCCGTCACACCGGCCGTCGCCGCCCCCGAGGCGTACTCCATCGATCCGGCCCACAGCGCCGTCGCCTTCTCCATCCGGCACCTGTTCAGCCGGGTGCCCGGACGGTTCACCAAGTTCGAGGGGAAGATCGTCGTCGACCGGGACGACTGGACCAAGAGCACCGTGCAGGTGGCGATCGATGCCGGCAGCATCGACACCAACGAGCCGGCGCGCGACAAGCACCTGCGCAGCGACGCTTTCTTCGACGTCGCCAAGAACCCGAAGCTCACCTTCCAGTCCACGTCGGTGAAGCAGGCCGCCCCGAACAAGCTCCAGGTCGCCGGCAACCTGACCATCCGCGGCACCACCAAGCCGGTGGTGCTCGACGTCGACGTCCTCGGCTTCGGCCCCGGCTACGGCGGCGGATACCGCGGCGGCTTCGAGGCGCACACCCGGATCAACCGGCAGGACTTCGGCGTGGCCTGGAACGACGTGATCGAAGGGGGCGGCGCCGTCCTGGGGGACGACGTCGACATCACGATCAACGTCGAGGCGGCGAAGGAGATGCCCAAGCCGGCGCCGAGCCCCGCTCCCAAAAAAGGGCGCTGAGCGCCCGCCCGGGTCATTCGCCCGGGACCGGGTCGCACGACGTGACGACCGCGGCCGTCCCGTCGCCCAGGTGACGGGTCGCGCCTCTCCCCGCTTCGAGGACGTGCTCCTTCAGCACGTCCTGCGCGTATCCCGCCGGTACGAAGATCACCATGACCAGCGCGCGGGTCGACGGCGTGACCGACGTCCGCAGGGAGTCGGAGCTCGGGTTCCCGAACGGCCCCTGTGCGTCGACGAGCACCGGCCGTCCCTCCAGGTGGACCTGGTCCTTGCGGATGCCGGCGTATGTCTCCCCGGGGCGGCCGCGCCTGAGCGTCACCGGCGGATCGACGCGGTCGGCGTCGTACAGGCCGATCGGCAGCAGGAAGCGGAGCGCGCACAGGTTGCAGAGATCCACGGCATTCAGGATGCGCGGCAGCCCCTTCCCCTGCAGGACGCGGCGCAGGAGCGCCTCCGAGGAGGGGCGCGTGTGCGTCGGATCCATCCCGAAGGCGCGGTACAGATCGCGCGCCGCCGCGAGACCGGGGATCCCCCCGGGCGCCTGACCGGCGTGCACCGACAGCAGGGCGGAGGCGGTCGTCTCCATCTCGGCGACGAGCGCCTCGCCGGCCGGGCCGACCGCGACCGGCGAGGCGTGCATCACCCCGGCGCGCACGCGCGATCGTGCGTCGTCGTCAATCCGCAGCAGCGTTTCGCGTTCCCACACGCCGCACCCCGCGTTATCGTGCAGCCATCGCGCGGGTCCTGACCATGCCCCACGGCGACGGCAGCGGCCCCGTGAACAGCAGATCGTAGTCGACGACGGCATGGATCGAGGGGTACCCCTCGAAGTACGCCGCGATCCCGGCGGTGTTCACGAGAAACGTGGGGTCGATCCGCGACAGATCGACCGTCACGGTCGTGGCGCCGATGCGCTCGAAGATCAACGACCTAAGGTTGCGGCTCACGCCGACGTTGAGCCGGCGCAGCGCGGCGTTGTAGTGGCACTGCACCAGAAGCGGCACGTCGAGCGGCAGCGTGGTCTCGGCCGAGTTGAACGCGAAGTTGAAGAAGGCGTTGTCCGCGACGTTCCCTCCGAACACCGAGGGGGACACGAACGGCCCGCCGAACGCCGTCACGTTCGGGAAGTAGTCGAACTCGACCAGGTCGAAGCTGTCCGAAGGAAAGGAGGTCCGGTTCAGCCCGGTCCGGGCCGCGTTCCAGAGGCCGAAGGCGATCTGGGAGAAGCCGTTCGGGTCGGCGAAGAATCCCTGCGAGCGGATCGTCAGGATCGCGCCGAAGTCGAAGTCGGCGTCGAGAGAGAACACCTGGCCGGTCGAGGTCGAGAGGCGCGCCGTCGGCAGAGTCGTGTCGTAGACGACCCGCAGCGTCCCGTCATGGTCGCCCGGGAAGTGCGACGGCTCGTCCGCGAGGAAGGTGAAGCGCGAGGCGACGTCCCCCTCGCCGATGAAGGCGTTCCTGCTCTGTCCCGCGAGCGGGTCGGCGTCGAACCTCTCCACCATCTGGGCGGAGAGGGGGGACAGGGAAGCGGCGGCGAGGACGAGAACGGCTCCGAGCGCGGTGCTTCGGACGGAGTGCTCGATGCGGCGTGCGAGCGTCATGGCAGGCTCCTTGTGAGAATGGCGAAAGAGAACGGCGGCAGTCGCGCCGGCAGGGCGGCGACCAGACCACCGGTCTCGGCGTTGAAGATCAGGACACGGGGCGTGAAGAAGTTGCTGTCGGCGACCAGGAGGAAGCCGTCGCCGTCGGTCTCGATCGAGGCGATCTCGCCGGCGCTGTCGAAGATCGTCCCCAGGATCTCGCCGGTCGTCGGATCGAACGCCTTGACGTAGTTGTGGAACGAGGCGTCGGAGACGACACAGTAGCCGCGCGTCGCCGAGTGGACCGCGACGGCGGAGACGTTCCCCCCCAGGTCGTCGTCATCGACGAGCACCCCGCCGCCCCTGCGGGTGATCGGGTCGATCGTCTCGATGCCGCCGCTCAGGACGGGCAGCGGGCCGGCGCGGCCGGGGAAGAGACCGGCCAGGCCGACGTAGATCAGGCCGGTCGAGGGGGCGTACGACAGCGACTCGAAGGGGTTCTGGCCCGCGAGGTCGATGACGTCCACCACCTGTCGCAGGACCGGATCGACGACCACGACCCGCCCGTTCATGAACTCGCTGAAGGAGGCGTTGGCGTCCTCCATCGTCACGTAGATCAGACCGTCGTGCAGAAGGGCCTGGTCGGGGCGGGCCAGGTGGTCGGCGTTCCTGGCGTAGGGGGCGAGATCGATCCGGTCGATGATCTCCCCGGTCGCGAGATCCAGCACGGCGACGTCGTTGAACGCGGCGCCGTAGCGTGTCACGAACGCCGTGCCGGCGTCGCCGACGGCGCCGGGGGGCGGGACCACGAGATCGTGAGGATTGGCCAGGTTCCCGACGGAGCGCTCGAACAGAGTCGCGAATGAGCCCTCGGGATCGAGCTCCTGGATGTTGTCGAAGGTGAAGCGGTTGACGACGAACGGCCTGCCGTCCTCCACGCGCGCCACCGGGTCGCTGCTGATCACTTCGACGTCGTCGTTGGAGGTCACCAGGGTGTCGTAGCGGACCGAGATGACGGCGACCTTCCCGATCGGCCCCTGCAGATCGGTCCCCGCGACCAGGTACCGCCGGCGCTTCACGGCCACGAACGTCCCCGGATCGGGGATTCCGAACAGAGAGGCCGCGCCCGTCACCCGCCGCGCTCCGTCCTGGGCGCTGCCGGTCAGACCGACGAGCAGCCCGGCGTTGCCGACGCGGATCGGCCCGAACAGGTTCGTCGCCAGGACACCGTCGCCGTACGTCCCCCCGACCGCGATCGGCTGCATCGCCTCGAACGCCTGCGGCACGCCGCCGGCGGCGATCGACGTGATGCGCGCCTTCGCCTCGAAGGCCGGGTCGTCGTCCCGTAACGAGGCGTCGTCGAAGGTCATCTCGATGTCGAGATCGATGCCGCGGTAGGTCAGCCCCGAGACGATGATCTCGGTGCTGGGAAACGTCACGGAGACGTCGTAGATCGGCGCGAGACGCGCCGTCTTCGGGCCGGGCAGGACATCGATCGCCCGCGCCCCCGGGCCGCAGCCGGCGAGCCAGGCGGCCGCGGCGCAGGCCAGGAGCGGTCTCAGAACTCCCACGACATCCTCGCGTCGACGCTGCGGCCCGGGAGCGGATAGCGCGCGTAGTCGACGGTCTTCTCGTTGCCGATGTTCTTGATCTCGAAAGTCGCCGTGAGCCCCGTGCGGACCCGCAGGCGGTAGCCCGCGTCGTGCAGGTAGCGCCCCGGCAGCATCTCGCTGGAGGTGTTCTGCGGATCGATGAAATTCCGGCCGACGTAGGTGAAGTCGTAGAAGACGCGGCCGCGCCCCGCCTCGAGCAGAGCCCCGGCGCTCACTTCGTCCTGCGGTCTGCCGGGCAGGATGTTTCCGTCGGTGTACAGACCGCTGATGTCCCTTGGCACCTGGTGCGTGACGTTCAGGCTGCCGTTGAAGCGTCTCCCCAGCCCCAGAAGAAGCGTCAGCTCCACCCCCGTGATGCGCGCTCTGGACATGTTCTGGGCGCGCACGATGCTCTGGGACTGCGGGACGAACTGGATGAGGTCTTCGGCGATCGTCTCGAAGAGCGTCGCCTCCACCTGCGCCAGGAGCAGGCGGCCCGCGGAGCGCCGGCGCGCGGCGACGATCCCGAGATCGGCGCTGCGGCCGCGCTCGGGGGAGAGGGCCGGGTTCCCAACCACCGACCCGCGGTCGCCGAACAGCTCGATGAAGTCGGGCAGCCGGAAGAAGCGGCCGTAATTCCCCTTCAGGGTCACACTGTCCCCCGCCCGGAGGCGGAAACCGATCTTCCCGGTGAGGGAGTCGTCGCCCGACAGCCGCGCCACGAGCCCCCCGGCGTCGCCCGGACGGTAGACGCTGTCGTACGTCTCGTAGCGCAGCGACGGGTTGATCACGAGCACGTCGGCCGCGAGCGCGACCTGGTCCTCGAGCGTGACGACCGTGGTGTTGCGCGCCGCGCGGCCGATGTCCTGGGGCCCCTGGATGGCGCGGTCCTGCAGGTCGGCGGTCTCCCTCGATCTCGACGCGAGAAAGGAGATCGCCTGACGACGCGTGGCGGCCAGGACGAATCCCGCCTCCCCCCCGAGCGACGAGGTGAGGTCGATGGCGTCGACTGGCACTCCTGACAGGCCCCCCTGGCCGTTCCGGTCGTCGAACTCCTCGCGGTTGCGCGTGACGTCGATGGCCGCCCGCGCCAGCAGACGGCCGCCGAAGAGACCGGGCACCTCCAGCTCCGGCCGCACCAGGACGCGCCACGTCGTATAGCGAGCGTCCCGTGACAGGCAGCAGTCGAGACCCGGGACTCCCTGCCCGCGCGCCAGCAGGTCGGTCGAGAGCGTGAACCGGCTGCGCGCCCCGCTCTTGAACGCGAGCCTGCCCGACAGATGGCCGCGGCGGAAGTCGTTGTTGACGCGGCGGGTGGTGACGTCATCGGAGGGATCGGGCGGCGTGCCGTTGTTGTCGAGGAAGAGAAAATCGCCCCGGCCCACCGCCGAGTCGAATCCGAGCATGTAGTCGGCGCTCCCGCGGGCGCCTGTGACCGAGGCGATCGCCTCGCCCGACCCGAACGAGCCGGCCGAGACCGATACGGTCGAGGCCGGGGCGCCCGTCGGCCGGCGTGTGTGGATCAGGACCGCCCCGCCGATCGAGGCGGCCGGCAGCCCCGCCGGCGTGAATCCGCGGTACACCTCGATCGACTCGACCTGCCCGAGCGGCAGGTCGGCGAGGTTGACGCCTCCACCCAGCGCTCGGTTCAGGGGGACGCCGTCGAGATACACCATCACCTGCTCGGCGCTGGAGCCGCGGATCGAGACCGTCGCGAACTCGCCCCCCAGGCCGCGCACCTGCACGCCGACCAGGTCGCGCAGGAGCTCGGGCACCGAGGTGATCCGATCCGCGAAGTCCTCCGCGCGGATCACGGTCGCGAAGGCGGTCGTGTCCAGGACCGCCGCGTCGTCGGCGCTGCCGCGGACCTCGATCGTCTCGACCGGCCCCTTGGGCGCCGCGCCGCCATCGTCCGCGCGTGCCGCCCCGGTGAGCAGGACGAGCAGGGCCGGCAGGAGGAGGGCGCGAGGCCCCGCCCTCCCGCCTCGCGTGCGCGCGCTCATGGACAGCCACCGGAGGCGGGGACGCGCCTGTCGTGCGCGGACGAGAAGCCGTATCCCAGGCCGCTTCCCGCGGGATTCTGGCGCACCAGATAGAAGAACGCCGCGCCGGTGAACGGGGCCGTCGCGTCGGCCAGCCCGCGCGTCGTCAGATCGGTCGAGTCGTTCTCGATGCAGGTGACCACACCGAGATCGACGAGTCCGCCCGAGGCGTGCAGCGCGGCGACGTCGCCACGGATGACGTCGTAGGTGACCCCGGTGCCGAGGAAGTTCCAGCGCACCACCGTCGGCGAGGGCTCCACTACTTCGAGGTTGAGGACCGGCACGAAGAACGGATCGGTGGCGGCGCTTGCTGGGTTGCGGCACGAGGCCGCCTCGTCTCCGTCGGCCACGCCGTCGCCGTCGCTGTCGATCCACCCCGGGTCGGTGAGATAGAGGGAACGCTCCGCGTCGTCGGAGAGACCGTCCCCGTCGCTGTCGATCTCCGCAGAGCCCAGGATCGCCCGGGAATGGATCGCCACGAGCGCGTCGAGATCGAGCCCCTCCGAGGCGCCGGGAATGCCGATCGGCAGGTTCGGATCGGTGATGCGCACGAAACGAGCCCGGCCGAGCCCGACGGTCGCGAGATCGAACGCGTCCCCGCCGTGCCCCGAGACCCCTCCGGGTGCTGTCGGATCGAAGACGAGCGGATCGTCCGGCACCGTCCAGTTGCCGATGAAGGACGGCGTGATCCCCATGAGGCCGATGAGCCGGCGCAGGAGCGTCTTGTCGGTGCACAGAGAGGTCACCTGCGACAGCGCGGAGGCGTCGTAGGGAAACATCCTGAAATCCACGCCGTCCTCGCTGACCTCGACGATTCCCGGCTCGGCGAACACGCTGTACGGATCGGCGTCGCTCAGCGGCACCGAGGTGCAGAAGAACGGATTCTCGAAGAGGATGAGGTCCGGACCGGGACCGTCGACGATCTCGTTGTTGGTGAACTCCAGCGTGATCCGCCCGCCGTGACCCAGCGACATGACGGAGAGCGAGCCGTTCGTCGGGGTCGAGCCGCCGGGCGGGCCGAGGACGATCCCGGGCTCCCAGGTGTTCGTCGCCGGCGGCGCGCTGACCGCGCCGACGGTGAACGACACGATCCGGTCGGGAAAGCAGTCGGTCGTCGCCTGGGCGCGCGCAGACGTCGGGCGCGACAGTGCGACGAGCAGAATCAGTACGGCGGAGGGGAAACGGGCGGATCGAGCCATGGCAGCCTCCCTCGAGGCCAAGCGTCCTCGCGGGCAGGTTTCCTGGCTCGCGGCTGTCTACTCGCCGGCCCTTCCCAGGAGCCTCGGGCTCCCAGTGGGATTCTCCGGCTTTCGGTACCGCTCACAGTTGCGGGGCAGCGGGGGTTTCACACCCCCTTCCCTTTTCAATCATCCCGGCGAGGTGCCGGAACGATCGCCCACGATGCGAAATGTCAAGGAACGAAAGCGCCCTCTATATACCGCGGGCGGCAGGCGCTGTCAATCGTGAAGGCAAGAACTTAACGGCTAGTCCTGGACATTGAAACCGATTGGCAACGCCATTCGGATGGTCAGGTCCGGCCAGATCACAAGCACTGCGTCGCCGGTTCGTCCGGTGCTGTCTCTGAGATGGTAGTGCACTGTCACGCGTTCAGCCGATAGGGATTGTCCACTGAAGACAGGCTCGTCCCAGACGAGCGACATGTTGAGCCGGCAGGACTCATCCTCGCAGAGTCCGTTTATCTCACGGCTCAGTCGCAGCGGCGTAGTGTCGAAGGTCGCGGAAGACGACTGGGGCCCGCCCGAGGGCAGGCTCGAGACAGTCGTCCTAGTCGGATACTCGATCGACGTGAGCCTCGGTGGCAGACGTAGAGAAAACCAGTTCACGTCGATCCGAACGATGTCAAGATCGGTCCCTGAAGTATTGACGAGATCCCAAGAGAGCTTCCTGTTCTCCTCTGTCGTGATGACCAACGGCGTCGTCGTGCTCAACCCTCCCTCCGGCCTGGACTTGACGAAAAAGTCGGTGGTCCTGAACGTATTGCACCCCTCGGCGGTCGTCAGTCCCCAATATATTCGGTAATCTCCGGCACCCGAGACCCTTGTATCCCAAGTCGGGAACAAAAAGGGGACACCTGCACTCTGATGATCGTAGACGACAGAGTCGAGGTCATCCTTGCGAACCACCCGAACCCTCGCCCTCGGATATCTCCTCCGGGTATCTGGCCGAAGGATTATAGGAATAATCCCGGAGCCGGAGTCCCCATCCCTCGGGGTCAGATCCAGGACCGCCTCAACTTTGCAAGAAAGACCGACTGGATCTGATCTCCCACTTTCATTTCCACAGCGATCTGCAGCAGTGACTGCATAATAGAATTGCCACCCACGGATTATGTCGCTCTGCTCAGACACGTCCAAGGCATCGTTATAAAAAGGCGATGCACTGTCCACCGCAGCTCGCAACGAGAAGGTCTTGAGATTCAGGTTGGCTGTTGAAAGATCCAAAATGTTCCTATACAGGTAAATCTTGTATTGATCGATAAACACCGGTCCCCCGTTAAGGTCAGAACGGACGGGTTTCCAGGAGAGGGCAGTCTGGTCCTCCGAGAGTCGAAAGACAGTCAGAGCGACCGGGGCTGATGGAGAAACGCTTGTCTCCGCCCGTCCTTCAGCGACTGGAGAGGCGACGCTCGTCACGGCGCAATTGTCGACGGCGATAAGCTTATAGTAATAGGTCAAACAATTTGCCACATCATGGTCAACATAACGGCTGGTTCCGCCACCTATGGTTGCGATGAGGTTGCCGCTATCGCTTGGAATGAAACCAGGCGTAGAGGCGCGGTATAGCTTGTAGCCGTTGAGGTCACGTATTACGGTCGTATGATCGACAACGTCTGGGTCATCAGGAATCAGCATGGTGTTACTCACGACTGGTGACCATTGGAGTTCGATATGGTTGTCCAAAGCAGTATGCGGTGCTCCGCCCGTTGCGACCAGGTCAACCGGGGCACGAGGCGTGGTCGCATCCGTGACTTGGACGCAAGGAGTGGCGGAGGCCGAGGACCAATTGCTGGGCCCCACGGGTATGAACCGGGTTCTGACCTGGAAACAATAGGTGGCCTTGTCGGTGAGGCCGTTGAGATAGCCGTGAAGGTGGCGATCAATGCCGGAAGTCTGAACAGATGGATAAGGAAATCCTTTCGTCCGCGGCTCCGAGGCGGCGCCTTTCTCCCAGTATCTTATGTCGAAGCCACGGATGTCATCGTGTGGCTCATCGGCCTCCCAGGTGACCAATACGCTCCGACAGTGTCCGGTCACGGCGCGAAGGGTCTTAGGGGCGACGGGGGCTTGAGTGGAGGAATCAGCAATCCCGACTCTGCCTAAGTTGCCAGGTGTGATCATGGAAGAGAGAGAGAATCCTTCTGCTCTTGACAGTCTCCTTCCTACAGAGCCCTCGGCCGACTCAGCAGATTCCTGGGGTGGCATCCCCGTCAGTGTAATCTTGATACTGCGAATCCGGGCCCGGGCAACTATTCCAGTATCGCCGCCGCCGACGTCGTCGACGGGGTCTTGAGGTGTGCCTGGACTTAGCAGCTGTCCTTCATGATCATAGTATTGGAGTGTCAAGCTGCGAATATTGTCGGCGATGGACTCAAATAGAAAATTGGACGACGCTTGAGGCGCAGAAGGGAAGGGACCGGCTGTATTCCGGAGGGTCACTCTGTACAAAGTGTATGGTGGGTCATTATGAACTAGTGAAACACCTGGTACGATGATGGTGCTCGGAATCTTAGATCTCGGTTCATCAGCGTCGAGCTGAAGAGTGAGACTGTTCGAGTGCTGTTGCTGCGGCTTTGCCAGTACATAAGATACAATCTCGTCGTTTCCGATTGACACAATCCTGTAGTGCGGCGGCGCCAGGGCGAGTTCGGGTACGGTGTTGTCAGGTGAGCGATCGGAGTCGAGGTCCGCGCGAAATGTGATTGCGGTGTCCCAGGCTCCTTCGATCTGTTCGTCAGGACGGGTCAGGTCTCCATCGGGGTTCGAGTTGAACCCCGCCATCCCAATCTCAGAAACCAGACGATCAAACCCCAGACGTACATTCTGTTGATCAAGCACCTGCTGTTCTCCCGTTCGATAAGAACGTGTAGCACCGGAATATACGGCGAGAGCCACGGCGATGGCCAAAGCGAACACTGCGATGGCTACCAGCAGTTCCACGAGGCTGAAGCCGAGTGGTATTCCACCTGCTTCGCTTGGAGGATGCTGAAGCGCATAGTCGCACGTGACTCGGCCCGCTCTGCGAATTCGGTTGCTCCAGGGAATCATCGACGATGGGAGGCCGTCCAAGGAAAAGGCGCTCATTTCATGGGCTCGAGGCAGACGGAAGGAATGGTCGGCCGCACACTCGCTCTCTGACGGAATTCCTCGGAACTCAAATCTAAGCATTCGAAGAAAATGTGCAACCTTAGAACGGGCCAGGTTAAGAGATAAATCGGTGGGGCTCGAACTGAGCATACCGCTACGCGCCACACGTCATCGGGTAAGCGGAGCTTGTCCGGAGCTCCGGACACCATCATCTTGAATGGTTGGTGCCGGGCCCCCGGCATCATTCTCAAACAGCCTGCCTGCAGGAGACTCCATCGCTGAATGGACACAGGGGCCCCCACTTGGGTAAGCTGACGGGCATGTTCGGCGCCCGTCGTGTTCTCGTCGAACTTGCCCTGGCCATCATTCTGATGCCGTGTCCGCTCCTCCTCGCGGCGGATACGACCGCCATCGAAATCGGCCCGGGAGCGAAGTCCATGTCGGCCGAGGAGAAGGGCATGGCCGCCGACCCCGCCAAGGGATCCCAGCACGGCGTCATCCTCGTGGACGAATCGGTCCGGGACGAGTCGCCGGGGACAGAGACCAATCTGTTCCGGCACGTGCGCGCCAAGATTTTCAGCAACGAGGGACGACGGCTCGGGGACATCGAGATCGAG
>WNGH01000892.1_pt1 | contig 26850 bp, 26 predicted proteins | sample 5400631 | NCBI WGS metagenome assembly WNGH01 (sample SAMN13153373, study PRJNA577476) | soil metagenome | isolation source: 115 cm soil or saprolite under Garry oak tree replicate 1 | place: USA:California | collected 2016-06-15
GGCCGTGGATAACTCTCCGCCACGCCAATCCGACACGATCGTGAACACCCAGGCTACAATTTGAACCCCGCGCAACCCCACCTCGACGACCGTTCACGTTCGACCGAAACGGGTGTTCATCTTCAGCGAAATGCGCACTTCGTCGCCTGGAAATCCGCGTCAGTCATGGCTTTCAGAGACTCGACCGTCTATTTAACCGGACGGCAGTGACTTGCGGATGAAGATCAGCTTGGCCTGACAAAGCCGCAGAAGTCGCAGATCGAAACTCAGATGTCTGCTGCCGACAGCGCGGCGACCGCGCGCTTGCCGGAGACCTACCAGTGGCTGCTGGTGCCGGCACAAGCCACGCCGCAAGCGGCCGTGACGTGGGACCCGCTGCGCTTGTCCGGCACCGATGCGCTGGCGGTACGCGCCAGCAAGAAGCTGCGACCCGATCACCTGCTTACCTCGTTGGCGGGGACGATACTTCGCATCGAGATGGACAAAATCCCGCTATGGCGCGGCGACCACGTGGCGGTGAGGCAACTGGTCGAAGACTTCGCGCGCTATCTTTATCTCCCCCGCCTCAAGGATTCCACGGTGCTGTTGGATGCGATCAGCGATGGCCTCAAGCTGCTGATCTGGGCGCAGGACAGCTTTGCCTTTGCCGATAGTTTCGACGAGGGAGCGGGCCGCTACAAGGGACTCCGTGGTGGGCAGATGGTGACGCTGGCCGACGCCCATTCGCCGGGCCTGGTGGTCAAACCGGAGCTTGCGGCGAAACAGATGGATGCCGAGCGCGCGGCCCCTGGGCCGGGTGGCGCATCGGGACAACTGCCTGGGGAGGGCACGGGAACCGTGACCACGCCGCCAGGTGGCACTAAGCCAGGCGTGACCCCATTAGCGGCTGCAAGACCCAAACGCTTCCACGGCTCGGCAGTCCTCGATGCAAACCGCGTCGGCCGCGATGCCAGCCGAATAGCGGATGAAGTCATCGCGCACCTCGCCGGTCTGGTCGGGGCGACGGTGACGGTAACGATCGAGGTGGACGCCGAGATACCGGGAGGGACACCGGACAATGTCGTGCGCACAGTGACCGAGAACAGCCGGACGCTGAAGTTCACGAGTCATGGGTTCGAGAAGGAGTAGCGGAGCGTCGTTGCGCAATTCACGTACATGAGCGTTCTTTGGTAGAACCGGATGGTCGATGCGCGTGATGCCGAATGTCGCTCCCGGGTCATTTGCTGCTTGTCCATAAATTTTGCGGCATCGGGCCGCTTCGAAATCACAAGTGGACCGTCGTCTTGACCAGCCATTGGCTTCACGCCACGCATGCGCCAATGCGGATATTTCTTCTGCAGCAGCGCTGATGCCAACGCAACCGGGAGCCCAACGAATGCCAATTACATCGTCCGGCAGCCGTTCTCGGAGTTGTGCCATTGTCTAACAATATGGCCTCTGCCGAGCAAATTGCGACGGACTACCACGAGCGGACCAAGCACCATCTGCATCGTTACGCCCTGTCGCTCGGCTATCTGGACTGGGCCAATCAGCCCGATCCGTTCCGTCGCTATGGCGGCGCGCCGCGTGTTCGCTTGGCACGACCCGAGCCCCTGGCGCAACCTTATCTCGACGAAATCTACACCCCGGCCGATGTTCCCGCCGCCGAGCTTTCGGCGCTTACCGTCGCGCAACTGCTGTTCGACTCGTTCGCTCTGTCGGCGTGGAAGGTCAGCGGCGCCAACCGCTGGCCGCTGCGCTGCAATCCGTCAAGCGGCAACCTCCACCCGACCGAAGCCTACGTGGTGTTACCCGCTTTGCCCGGTGTCTGCGCGCGGCCGGCCGTGCACCACTACGATGTCTTCGAGCATGCGCTGGAGTGTCGACTTCCGCTGGCTGACAGTGAATGGCAAACGCTCGTCGAGCGAGTTCCGCTCGGGAGTTTCTTCGTCGGCCTGGCGTCGATTCATTGGCGCGAAGCCTGGAAGTACGGCGAGCGGGCCTACCGTTATTGCCAGCACGATATCGGCCACGCCATCGCTCAACTCGCTTATGCGGCCGCGGCGCTCGGCTGGCATGTACGGGTGCTTGATGGCGCAGGCGATGCCGTGGTCGCGACCCTGCTCGGTATCGACCGCCAGCAGGGGCCGGAAGCGGAGCACCCTGACGCGCTGTTGCTGATATCGCCAGTCGTGGTGGGCGATGGGCTGTCCGGCGGATGGACGCCGCGAGCCGATGTCCTCGCAGCACTCGGCGAGCGTGAGCACCTGGGTGTTGCCAACACGCTGAGCGCGGAGCATGCGCCATGGGCGGTGATCGACCAGGTCGCGCTCGCCTGCCTCCGGGAGTCCACTCCAGCGGCCTCGGCTATTTTGTCCGATTCCGAATACAAGTATTCACTGCCCCAGCGGTCGATTTCCGCCCGCCACGTGTTCCGCACCAGACGCAGTGCCGTGGGCATGGATGGGTCGAGCCGACTGTCGCTGGCCGATTTCGCCCGCATGGTGATTCGACTATTGCCCGGTGCATCTGTGCCCTGGGCTGCCCAGGCCTGGCGGCCGCTGATTCATCCGCTGCTGTTCGTGCATCGCGTTGAAGGTCTCGATGCAGGCGTGTTTCTCCTCTGTCGCGATCCGCAATGCCTGCCTGACTTCGAAGCCCGCTTTGGCCGTTTGACCGCGCCTGACGGCAAGGGCGACCTGCCGACGGGACTGCCCTTGTATAGGCTGGCCGAGACGGATGTGCGGGACTTCGCCCGGACCAGCAACTGCCACCAGGATATCGCCGCCGACGGCGCATTCTCGGTGGCCATGCTGGCCGAATTCGAGCGACCGATCCGTGAGAGCGGAGCCTGGATGTACCGGCGCATGTTCTGGGAAGCCGGCATGTTGGGCCAGGTGCTTTACCTCGAAGCCGAGGCAGCGGGTATGCGCGGCACGGGGATCGGCTGTTTCTTCGACGACGTGATCCACGACGCCTTCGGCTTTTCAGACCGGCGCTTCCAGAGCCTCTACGGGTTTACCGTCGGCGGGTCGCTGGACGACGAGCGGCTGCAGACCGAGCCGGCTTATGCGCACCTCGACAGCCGGTGAGTCGAACCGCCCAAGCAATTCGCCTGGAAATCGTTCTCGCCGGATGTCGTGGCGGCGCTCGATCGTTCGCCCATTCGGCCTTGCGAGCCGCCGCCGCCAGTCAGCCCTCGTATTTGAACGACAACGACACGCGCGCCCGGTAGGCGACGACCTTGCCGGCGTCGATTTTCATGTCGAGCTTGGTGATTTCGGCAACGCGCAGGTCGCGCAGCGTCTTGGCGGCGGCCTCGACGGCGACGCGGGCAGCGTCTTCCCACGAGGTCGGGCTGGATCCGACGACCTCGACGATCTTGTAGACGGTTTCTTCGGACTTGTTCGCTGATTTCTTTGCCATGTCATGCCTCCTGTATTATCGATCTTGTGATGATCCGAATCTATCGGATCCCCTTCGATGATAGACCTTTTGCGTCGTGCGCGGACTGATGCAAGATGATTCGCCCTGTGTCTAATGGCCGCTTTCGGCGCGCCGCTTGCGGGGAAAGGAAGACCGCTCGCTGCACGGACCGCGGTAAGCTCCTGTTGCAATCGGCGAGAACACGCGGCGTCCCGGAACGAAGACGTCGGGCGTCTCCCTCCGGCTGCCCCGGAGGACTGCTTTGCGATCTCCGGGAAAAGAATCTGACGGACCATCCGGTCCATGTTCGGGTAGCCGCGGTCAATCATCGCATGCGTCGAAATTGCCGACCGCATTCAAGCGCGCCTTCCTAATGCCCTTCCTCAAATACGACAAGACACCGGCCAAGGCTTGCGGCAAGATGAAATCGCCGCTCGCCGCCCTCGTGCTGCTGTTGGTCGTGCGTCTTGCCGGAGCGGCGCCGCCGCTGCTTGGCCTGCCGATCGACTGCCGGCTCGGCGTCGACTGCCATATCCAGAACTTCTACGACCACGATCCCGGCCCGGGCTGGCGCGATTACGCCTGCGGCTCTCTCGCCTACGATGGCCACACCGGCACCGATTTCCGCCTTGCCGACCGGGCGGCGATGGCAGCCGGCGTCAATGTCCTGGCCGCCGCCGCCGGCATCGTCGCGGCGGTGCGCGACGGCGAGCCGGACATCTCGGTGAACCGGCGCGGGCGCTCCGCGCTCGGCGGCAAGGATGCCGGCAATGCCGTGCGCATCGAGCATGGCGACGGCTGGGAAACGCAATACAGCCACCTCAAGCGCGGCAGCATCGCCGTCCGTGCCGGCCAGCACGTCGAGGCCGGAACGGTGCTGGGACAAGTCGGGCTGTCGGGCAACACCGAATTTCCGCATGTCGATTTTACGGTGCGGCGGCAGGGTCGGCCGGTCGATCCGTTCGCGCCCGACGCCGGCGCTTGCGGCGAGACCCGGCAAGCACTCTGGGATCCGGCGCTGGCCAAGACGCTCAGTTACCGCCCGAGCGGCTTGTTGATCGCCGGTTTCGCCCCATCGGTGCCCGAGCGCGATAGTGCCGAAGCCGGCGGCTATGCCGCGCCGGCGCTGGCGGCGGATTCGCCGGCCATCGTCTTCTGGATGGAGTTATTCGGCTTGCGCAAGGACGACGTACTGGAGATGAGCCTCGGCAATGCCGACGGCCGCCCGCTGGCGACGAGCCGGACGATCGCGGAACGCGACAAGGCGGTCTGGTTCGGCGTCGTCGGCAAACGCCGCGGCACGGCGGCCTGGCCGGCCGGGAACTATGTCGGCCGCGTCATCCTGCGTCGCAGCAATGCCGTCATCATCGATGCCGAGCGGACCATTAGCTTGCGTTGAAATAAAAACCCGGCGTCCGGCGCCAATTGAATAGACGGACCAAAGCCGCGACGCCGTTGCGACGCCGTTGCCACATCGATGCCCACGCCGATCTCAAGTCGGAGCAGTTCCGGGTGACGAGCCGGTTGCGCAATTCCCGGCACGTTTCGACCCGGCATGAGCGCGGATCGTTTGTCGGTGGATCGGGTCGATGGGCCTCGATCCGGCGGCGTACGGCACGCCAGCGATGCGTCGGACCAAGCTCACCCCGATCGATCGGTGCACCACGAAGCTGCGCGCCCCCATAGCATTGCGCGCACTCGGCTATAAGCAGCCGTTGTCGATACGAGACGGGCAAGCCTGTCTCGTATCGACGTTCTTCGTCTGGGCCATACGTAGCCGAGGAGGCTATAGTCGACACTGGCCGGCAATACCGCCGGCTGCGCCCGTCCTCAACTGGCGTTCGTTGGCGACGGGTAGCGCGTCGTTGTTGACCGGCCCCTGGAGGATCCGATGAACGAGGAAACCTTGAATATCAGCATTCGCAAGTTTCTCAAGACGGTCGGCGTCAATTCCCAGCGCGAGATCGAGCGCGCGGTGGCTGAGGCCATCGCCAGCCGGCTCATCACCGGAAGCGAGTCCTTCCCGGCAACCGTTACCCTGGACATCGCCGGGCTCAAGCTCAACGTCAAGTTCGAGGGAGAAATCAGTCTGCAATAGCGACGCCCTGATCCGACCGAAGCGATGCGTCGCGGATTGCTCGGCACCAGGCGGACCGACCACGACCGATGCGGGGAGCGCCGGAAAGGTGCCCGGCGCCCGTGGCCTGACATCCGATCGAACGAATGTCGACGAACCGCCTCCAGAATCGGTCTGGGCCTAAGTCGCGACAACAGCCTTGACGTCAAGCCATTAGCTCGAAGAGAAAGTCTCCCAATCCGAGCATTCGCGCCGTAGAGGCGTCCTCAGTCACGCCAGAAACTCTTGAACCGGTTCGGCGACGACTCCGTGTATCGGGCCGTGTGCTGAATGTTCCGATGCCCGAGGTAGTGCTGAATCGCCCGGGTATCGTGCCCATCGCTGGCCAGCTTGAACCCACAGGCGTGGCGAAGCATATGCGGATGGACGGGAAAGCCAAGGCCGGCTTCCCGTCCGGCCCGGCTGACGATCTTGCGGACGCCGTCGCCGGTCATCGGGCCGCCCCGCTCGGAACGGAATACGTAGGGTGAGCCCTCCTCATCCTTGGCCAGCGTCCGCAGTGCTCCAAGCTCAGGACCGCGCAGGGGATGGGTGGAAGCGATGCCATTCTTAAGTCGGTTGACGTGCAAGGCGCCGCGCTTAAGGTCGATTTGGGTCCATCGCAGGGAAACCAGTTCGGTGACCCTTAGGCCATGCCGGTAGGCCATCATCAGCATGGCCGCATCCCGGTCGCCATGCCGCCCCAGCGTCCCGGCCGCGGAAATCAGCTGCTCCGTTTCGGCAGGGCTCAGGTACTCCCTCGACCGATATTCGGCATTCTTCAGCCGGTCGGGAATCCGCCTCTTTTTCGCGGCCTCCCTTCCGGGCTCCCTGACTTGCCGGCTTTCGATGTCGGGTGAGCCGCGGTTGGTGCCCACGATGGCTTGAACATTACCCATGACCTGACTCCAGACTTTCCGGTTAACGACTCTTATACGGAAAGCTTAGTCGATCGTCGGGCAGCCCACAAGGGTGACGTGCAAGCCGGAGGACTGCCTTGCACGGATCGATTGCGTCGCTCAATCGCGCCACACCACGGTGGCGGCAAACAGATAGCCGGCGCCGTAGATGGTCTTGATCAGAGCTTCGCCGCCGCCATCGCCTTCGAGGCGACGCCGCAGCCGCGACACCCGCACGTCGATGTTCCGGTCGGTCGGCGAGTAGTCCCGCGAGCCGAACAGCGCGTCGCGCTGCAGGATGCGATTCGGCCGCTCCAGGAAAACCTTCAGCAGGTCCGCCTCGGAGGTGCTCAGCAGCTGCTCCCGGCCCGAGGCGTCGCTGAGCGTGTTGTTGGCGACGTTGAACCGCCAGGCGCCGAACGCGGCGATCGTCGGCCGTCCCGGCGCGGCTTCCGGCGGCTCGCGGCGGCGCAGGATGCTGCGGATGCGCGCCACCAATTCGCGGGGCTCGAAGGGCTTGATGACATAGTCATCGGCGCCGAGTTCGAGACCCATCACCTTGTCGCTGACGTGGCTGCGGCCGGTAAGGATGAGGATGCCGCAGGCCGAGGCGGCTCGCACGCGGCGCATCACTTCGAGGCCGTCCATGTCGGGCAGGCCGAGGTCGATGACGCAGAGATCCGGTGCGACGGCGCCGAGGCGGCGGAACAGTTCGGCGGCGTTGCGGCACCACACCGACTTGAAGCCGAAGTCGGTCAGCACGTGCTCGATGATCCGCGCCACGTCCGGCTCGTCTTCGACGATCATGATCCTTGCATTGGCATCGCCGCGCGCTGTCATCGCCTCGTTTCCAAATGGTCCCGGATGGTCCTAAGCGGCCTGAGCCGCCGCCAGTGCCCGCGCCAGCTCGTCGCGCGTAAACGGTTTGGCCAGCAGCCGCGGCTGGCCCGGCGGTGCGCCGCCGCCTGTGCCATCGGCATAGCCGCTCATCAGCACGACGCGCACCCGCGGCCGGCGTTCGGCGACGTGGCGGGCCAGTTGCCGGCCGTCCGTCGCCCCGGGCATGACGACGTCGCTCAGGACGATGACGATGTCCTCGACGTGTTCGATCAGTTGGCGCGCCTGGTCGCCGCTGTCGGCCTCCAGCACCAGGTAGCCGAGCGACATGAGCTGCTGGCGCACCACCTGGCGCACCGTCGCATCGTCTTCGACCAGCAGCACCAGTTCGCCCGGACTCGGTTCCGCCCCCGCTTCCGGCGGCGTCGCCGGCCCGGCCTGTGCCGTCGCCCGCGGCAAGGCCAGCGAAACGCGAGTGCCCTTGCCGACCTCGCTGACAATGCGGATGCCGCCGCCGGACTGCTTGGCGAAGCCGTAGGCCATGGCCAGCCCCAGGCCGCTGCCGAGACCGAAACGCTTGGTGGTGAAGAAGGGCTCGAAGACCCGCGCCAGGGTTGCCGCGTCCATGCCGGTGCCATCGTCGGTCACTTCGACGACGACATAGGCGCCGGCCGGAACGTCGTAGTCGCGCGCCGCGTCGACAAGCTCGCGGCCGTGCACGGCGAGGTGCAGCCGGCCGCCGTCGGGCATCGCGTCGCGGGCATTGAGGGCGAAATTGAGCACGGCGCTTTCGAGCTGCCCGGGGTCGGCCAGAGCGTGGACCGGCTCGGCCGGCAGGTCGGCCGATACGCCGATCGTCTCGGGCAGCGAGCGCCGCACCAGGGTGATCAAGCCGTCGATCAGGAGGCCGACGTCGACGGCCTCCGGTTCGAGCGGCTGCTGCCGCGAAAAGGCCAGCAGGCGCTTGATCAGTTGGGCGCCGCGGCGTGCCGAACGCAGCGCCGGCTCGACGAATTCGCCGAGGGCGGCATCGGCGGGGCGCGCGTCGCGCAAGGCAGACAGGTTGCCGATGATCACCGTCAGCAGGTTGTTGAAGTCGTGGGCCAGGCCGCCGGTCAACTGGCCGATGGCTTCCATCTTCTGCGCCTGGACCAGGGCGGCCTGCATCCGCTTCTGCTCGGTGATGTCGTAGGAAAACACGAAGCAGCCGCTGGCTTCGCCGTCGCCGCCGATTTCCGGCACCAGGGTGCTGCGGGCATGCAGGGTTTGCCCGTCGCGCTGCTTCGAGTATTCGTAGCTCACTTGGCGGCCGGCCAGCGCGGCCTGGATCCGGCCTATGACCTGATCATAGACGGCGTCGCCGACGACGTCGCGGATGCGCCGGCCGTCGATCGATTCCTGCGGCACGCCGAACCATTCGGCATAGCCGCGATTGACGTACTGGTAGGTTTCGTCGCGGCTGAAGTAGCCGATCATGGTCGGAATGTTGTCGTTGATCAGGCGCAGCCGCTCCTCGCTGCGGCGCAGCGCCGCGGCGATGCGCAGGTTCTCGTGGTTGGCGCGGGTCAGGTTGGCGTTGGCGTTCTCCAACTGGGCGGTGCGCCGGCGCACCTGCTCCTCGAGTCTGAGGTGCTGGTCCTGGATCAGATTCTCGATGTAGCGCTGCTCCGACACGTCGCTGTAGAGGGCGACGAAACCCTTGTGCGGCAGCGGTTCGCCGCGAACCCGCAGGATGCGCCCGTCCGGCCGGCGGCGTTCGGTAACGTGGGCGGTGAAGGTCTGCGCCGCGGCGACGCGCTCGGCCACCTGGGCTTCGGCATCGCCGGGACCGTATTCGCCGCGCCGGGCGTTGTAGCGGATGAAACTGTCGAAGGGCGCGCCGATATGGGCCATCGCGGCCGGAAAGCCGAGCAGCCTGAGGAAGGGCTCGTTCCACGCCACCAGGCGCAGATCGGCATCGAACACGGTGATGCCCTGTTCGATCAGGTCGAGGCCGCCCTGGAGCAGGTCGAATCGCTGGCGGTCGTTGAGTTCGCTGGGCAAGGCGGGACTCCGGCGGAGGATGGGGCGGGTTCATTCTAGAGCAGGAAAAGATGCCGCCGGACGCGTGCAAGGATTCGATACATTTCGCCAAAACTCCTGCAAGGATGCCCTGCCAAGCTTCACCCAACCCGCAGCAGGGCAACCATCGTCATCGGATACGTGAGGAGATACGCGTGAGCACAAACAACCCCTACGAGGTCGGACTCGCCAAGAACCCGGCCAATTACGTCCCCCTGTCGCCGCTCTCCTTCCTCGAGCGTTCCGCCTTCGTCTATCCCGACCGCATATCAGTGATCCAGGGCGGACGGCGCTTTACCTGGCAGGAGACTTATTCCCGCTGCCGGCAACTGGCCTCGGCCCTGGTGGCCCGCGGCATCGGCCGCGGCGATACGGTGGCCTGCATGCTGCCCAACGTGGCCGCGATGTACGAGGCCCACTTCGGCGTGCCGATGACCGGCGCGGTGCTCAACACGCTGAACACGCGGCTCGATGCCGAGGCCATCGCTTTCATGCTCGAGCACGGCGGCGCCAGGGTGCTGCTGACCGACCGCGAGTTTTCGCCGGTGGTCAAGGCCGCCCTAAGCATGCTCAAGGGCGAGCCGCCGATGGTCATCGACGTCGACGATCCCGATTATGACGGCGGCGAATTGCTCGGCAGCGTCGACTACGAGGCCTTTCTGCGCGAGGGTCTGGCCGACTTCGCCTGGACCCTGCCCGGCGACGAATGGGAGGCCATCGCCCTCAACTACACGTCGGGCACCACCGGCAATCCCAAGGGCGTCGTCTACCACCACCGCGGCGCCTACCTGAACGCGGCCTCCAACATCATCTCCTGGGGCATGCCGCAGCACGCCGTCTATCTGTGGACGCTGCCGATGTTCCATTGCAACGGCTGGTGCTTCCCGTGGACCATGGCCGCCAACGCCGGCACCAACGTCTGCCTGCGCAAGGTCGATGCGGCGCTGATCTTCGCCGCGATCCGCGCGCATGGCGTGACCCATCTGTGCGGCGCGCCGATTGTCTACGGCCTGCTGATCAACGCCCCGGACGCGCTGCGCGAGGGCATCGCCGAGACGGTGCACGGGCTGATCGCCGGCGCCGCGCCGCCGGCCGCCATCATCGAGGGCTGCGAGCGGATCGGCTTCGACATCACCCACGTCTATGGCCTGACCGAAACCTACGGGCCGGCCTCGGTATGCGCCAAGCATGCCGAGTGGCAGCGCCTGCCGATCGACCAGCGCGCCGGCCGCAACGGCCGCCAGGGCGTCCGCTACCACATGCAGGAAGCGATCACCGTGCTCGATCCCAACACCATGGCAGCGGTGCCTTGGGACGGCGAGACGATGGGCGAGATCATGTTCCGCGGCAACCTGGTGATGAAGGGCTACCTGAAGAACGACAAGGCAACCGGCGAGGCCTTCGCCGGCGGCTGGTTCCATACCGGCGACCTGGCCGTGGTGCACTCCGACGGCTACGTCAAGATCAAGGACCGCTCCAAGGACATCATCATATCCGGCGGCGAGAACATTTCCTCCCTCGAGGTCGAGGAAGTGCTCTATCGGCATCCGGCCGTGATCGCCGCCGCGGTGGTCGCCAAGCCCGACGCCAAGTGGGGCGAGGTGCCCTGCGCCTTCGTCGAGCTCAAGGCCGGCGCCAGCGTCGCCGAGGCGGAACTGATCGAGCACTGCCGCGCCCACATCGCCCGCTTCAAGGTGCCCAAGCAGATCGTCTTCGGCGAGCTGCCGAAAACCTCGACCGGCAAGATCCAGAAGTTCGTCCTGCGCCAGCAGGCCAAGTCGGCCCTGGCCATCGAATAAGCTGATTAGCAATGATCGTCAGCCAGCAAGCCGTACCGGGAAAATCGTCATTCCGGGGCTGCCCATCAGGGCAGAACCCGGAATCCAGGAGGGATGTCGGACATGTCTTCGGATTCCGGGTTCGGCTTCGCGGCCCCGGAATGACGCGCTGAGGTTCTTTGATAATCAGATCGAATAGTTACCCGGCTTGCAGCGCGCGGCCGCGCCGCGAGTGCACGGCATGGTCCGACCGATCAACCCATCGCAGGAGTATCGAGATGAAAGTGCTGGTGCCCGTCAAAAGGGTCGTCGATTACAACGTCAAGGTCCGCGTCAAAGCGGACGGCAGCGGGGTCGACCTGGCCAACGTCAAGATGTCGATGAACCCCTTCGACGAAATCGCCGTCGAGGCCGCCGTGCGCATGAAGGAAGCCGGGCTCGCCAGCGAAGTCGTCGTCGTCAGCTGCGGTCCCGCGGCCTGCCAGGAGACGCTGCGTACCGCCCTGGCCATCGGTGCCGACCGCGGCGTGCTGGTGGAGTCCGATGCCGAACTGCAGCCGCTGGCCGTGGCCAAGCTGCTCCAGGCGGTCTGCGCGCGGGAGCTGCCCGGTCTGGTGATCTGCGGCAAGCAGGCCATCGACGACGATGCCAGCCAGGTCGGCCAGATGCTGGCGGCATTGCTGGGCTGGCCCCAGGCCACCTTCGCCTCGAAGATCGGCGTCGCCGCCGGCAAGGCCACGGTGGCCCGCGAGGTCGATGGCGGCACGGAGACCCTCGAGATCCGGCTGCCCGCCGTGGTGACCACCGACCTGCGGCTCAACGAGCCGCGTTATGCGACGCTGCCGAACATCATGAAGGCGAAGAAAAAGCCGCTCGAGACGCTCAAGGCGGCCGACCTCGGCGTCGACATCGCTCCCCGCCTAAGGATCCTGAAGGTGGCCGAGCCGGCCCGGCGCGGCGGCGGAATCAAGGTCGCCGACGTGGCCCAGTTGCTCGACAAGCTCAAGAACGAAGCGAAGGTGATCTGAATGTCCATACTCGTCATTGCCGAACACGACAACGCCGCCCTGAAGGCGGCGACGCGCAACACCGTCGGCGCCGCCGCCCGCATCGGCGGCGACATCCATGTCCTCGTCGCCGGTGCCGCTTGCGCGGCGGTGGCCGAGGCGGCGGCACGGCTGACCGGCGTGACCCGGGTGCTGCAGGTCGACGCCGCCCACTACGCCGACCAGACCGCGGAAAACCTGGCCGCCCTGATCGTGGCCAACGCCGCCGGCTACAGCCATCTGCTGGCGCCGGCCGGCAGCTTCGGCAAGAACCTCATGCCGCGCGTCGCCGCGCTGCTCGACGTGGCGCAGATCTCCGACATCGTCGCCGTCGCGACGCCCGATATCTTCGTGCGTCCGATCTACGCCGGCAACGCCCTGGCCACGGTGCACAGCGCCGATGCCGTCAAGGTCATCACGGTGCGCGGCACTGCCTTCGAGGCGGCCGGCGATGGCGGCAGCGCCGCCATCGACACGCTTCCGCTGGCGGTGCCCGACCTGGGTCTTTCGCGATCGGTCGGCCGCGAAATCACCCGCTCCAGCCGCCCGGAACTGACGGCGGCCAAGGTGATCGTCTCCGGCGGCCGCGGCCTGGGTAGCGGCGAGAACTATCGCGCCCTGCTCGAGCCGCTGGCCGACAAGCTCGGCGCCGCCCTCGGCGCCTCGCGGGCGGCGGTGGACGCCGGCTTCGTACCCAACGATTTCCAGGTCGGCCAGACCGGCAAGATCGTCGCGCCGCAGCTCTATATTGCCGTCGGCATATCCGGGGCGATCCAGCACCTGGCCGGCATGAAGGATTCGAAAGTGATCGTCGCCATCAACAAGGATCCCGAGGCGCCGATCTTCCAGGTGGCCGATTACGGCCTGGTCGCCGACCTCTTCGAGGCCGTCTCCGCATTGACCGCCGCACTCTGACTAAGGAATCGCCATGAGTACCTACATCGCCCCGCTGCGCGACATGCGCTTCGTCCTCAACGAAGTGGCCGGCCTCGAGGAGGTCTGCGGCCTGCCCGGCAACGAGGAATGCTCGGTCGACCTGGTCGACTCGATACTCGACGAGGCGGCCAAGTTCGCCGCCGGCGTACTCGACCCGATCAACACCGCGGGGGACCGCCACGGCGCCGTCTGCAAGGACGGCGTGGTGAGCACCGCGCCCGGTTTCAAGGAGGCTTACCGGCTGTTCGTCGACACCGGCTGGAACGCCCTGCCCTGCCGCCCGGAGTTCGGCGGCCAGGGGCTGCCGATCGTCGTGTCCACCGCCGTCAACGAGATGTGGAAATCGGCCAACATGGCCTTCGCCCTGTGCCCGATGCTGACCGGCGGCGCCATCGAAGCCATCGCCCACCACGCCTCCGCTGAATTGAAGCAGAAATACCTGCACAAGATGGTCGAGGGCAGTTGGACCGGCACCATGAACCTCACCGAACCGTCGGCCGGCTCCGACCTTGCCGCGGTGCGCACGCGGGCCGTTCCCGAGGGCGATCATTACCGCATCACCGGCACCAAGATCTTCATCACCTGGGGCGAGCACGACTGCGCCGAGAACATCATCCATCTCGTCCTGGCCCGCCTGCCGGATGCGCCGCAAGGCGTCAAGGGCATTTCGCTGTTCATCGCTCCCAAGTTCCTGGTCAATGACGACGGCACGCTCGGCGCGCGCAACGATCTGGTCTGCGCCTCGATCGAGCACAAGCTGGGTATCCACGGCAGCCCCACCGCGGTGATGGCCTTCGGCGAACACGAAGGCGCCATCGGCTACCTGGTCGGCGAAGCCAACAAGGGTCTCGGCTACATGTTCACCATGATGAACCACGCCCGGGTCAACGTCGGCCTGGAAGGCGTCGGCGTCTCCGAACGCGCCTACCAGCATGCCCTGGCCTATGCCCGCGAGCGCATCCAGGGCACGCCGATCGGCGACCGCTCCGGCGAGAAAAAGGCCATCATCCATCACCCGGACGTGCGCCGCATGCTGATGGACATGAAGTCGCGCAGCGAAGCCATGCGCACCCTGGCCTACTACGTGGCCGCCGAAATGGACCGGGCGCACAGCCATCCCGACCCGGAAAGCCGCGGCCGCCACCAGGCCCGCGCCGATCTGCTGACGCCGGTGGTCAAGGGCTGGAGCACCGAGCAGAGCATCGAGCTGACCTCCACCGGCATCCAGGTGCACGGCGGCGTCGGATTCATCGAGGAAAGCGGCGCCTGCCAGTACTTCCGCGATGCCCGCATCACCACCATCTACGAAGGCACCACCGGCATCCAGGCCAACGACCTGATCGGCCGCAAACTGGCCCGGGAAAAAGTCCCCGGAGCGACGGTCAAGGCGCTGCTCAACGAAATGACGGCGTATGCCGTTGAGCTAAGCGGCGAGGCGGCGCTGGCCGGTATCGGCTGCCGACTGGAGTCCGCGCTGGCCGCGCTGCGCGAGGCCAGCGACTGGCTGCTGGCCCACTACGATGCCCAGCCCCGAGCCGCGGCCGCCGGTGCCGTGCCTTACCTGAAGCTGACCGGCATCGTCGTCGCCGGCTGGCTGATGGCCAGGTCCGCGGCCATCGCCGCGCGGCACCTGGCCGAGGGCAGCAGCGACGATTTCTACACGGCGAAACTGGCCACCGCGTCCTACTTCGCCGCCCACCAGCTGCCCCAGGCCACCGGTCTGGCGGCGGCGATCACCGGCGGCAGCGAAGCGGTGCTTAGCCTCACGGACTCGTTGTTTTAGGAGCCGATCATGCGCAGCGATCGCGAGGCGATGGAATTCGACGTGGTGATCGTCGGCGCCGGTCCGGCGGGACTGGCGGCGGCGATCCGTCTCAAGCAACTGGCCGTCGCGGCGGCACGCGAGCTGTCGGTGTGCGTGCTCGAGAAGGGCTCGGAGGTCGGCGCCCACATCCTCTCCGGCGCCGTCATCGAGACCCGCGCCCTGGCCGAGTTGCTGCCCGACTGGCGCGAGCGCGGCGCGCCGCTGCACACCGCGGCCGGCGAGGACCGCTTCCTGTTCCTCAGCGAACGGCGCTCCTTCCGCCTGCCGACGCCGCCGCAGATGCACAACGCCGGCAACTACATCGTCAGCTTGGGGCGGCTGTGCCGCTGGCTCGGCGAACAGGCCGAGGCGCTCGGCGTCGACATCTATCCCGGCTTCGCCGCCGCCGAGGTGCTCTATGGCGAAGACGGCGCGGTGCGTGGCGTCGCCACCGGCGACATGGGTATCGGCAAGGACGGCCGGCCGACCGCCAACTACCAGCCCGGCATGGAGCTGCACGCGAGCCAGACGATATTCGCCGAAGGCTGCCGCGGTTCCCTGACCGGGGAGCTGAGCGAGCGCTTCGCTCTTCGCGACGGCGCCGATCCGCAGACCTACGGCCTCGGCATCAAGGAACTGTGGGAGGTCGAAGCGGCCCGTCACCAGCCGGGACTGATCGTCCATAGCGTCGGCTGGCCGTTGTCGTCCGATACTTATGGCGGGTCCTTCCTCTATCACTTCGAGGACAATCTGGTGGCGGTCGGCTTCGTCGTCGGCCTCGATTACCGCAACCCCTGGCTGTCGCCCTTCGAGGAATTCCAGCGCTACAAGACCCACCCGGCGATCCGCGAAACCTTCGCCGGCGGACGGCGCCTGGCCTACGGCGCCCGGGCCCTCTCCGAGGGCGGCTGGCAATCGCTGCCGAAGCTGGTCTTCCCCGGCGGCCTGCTGGTCGGCGATGGCGCCGGCTTCCTCAACGTGCCCAAGATCAAGGGCACCCACCTGGCGATGAAGTCGGGGATGCTGGCGGCCGAGGCGGTGTTCGAGTCCCTGGACGCGGCGCCGCCGGCAAGGCTCGAAGCCTATCCGCAGCGCCTCAAGCAAAGCTGGCTGTGGAGCGAACTCCATGCCGTGCGCAACATCCGCCCGGCCTTCCAATGGGGACTGTGGGGCGGTATCGCCTATAGCGCCATTGACACTTACCTGTTGCGCGGCCATGCGCCGTGGACGCTGCATCACCACGCCGACCACGCGCAACTGCGCGACAAGTCGGCCTGTGCGCCGATCGCCTATCCCAAGCCGGACGGCATACTGACCTTCGATCGCCTCTCCTCGGTGTTCGTCTCGAACACCAATCACGAGGAAAACCAGCGCTGCCATCTGCAACTGACAAGCGACAGCGTCGCTCTCGACATCAATTACGCCCGTTACGCATCGCCCGAAACCCGCTACTGCCCGGCGGGAGTGTACGAGATCGTCGGCGAGGCCGAGGGCGCGCCGCGCCTCGTCATCAATGCCCAGAACTGCCTGCACTGCAAGACCTGCGACATCAAGGATCCAACCCAGAACATCCGCTGGACGGTGCCCGAAGGCGGCGGCGGACCCAACTATTCCAACATGTGAGGTGAAGCCATGACCCGTTCCAGCGGCTACAGCGTCGAGGAACTGGCGCCCGGCATGAGCGCCAGTTTCTCGAAGACCATCACCGAGGCCGACATCGTCCTGTTCGCCGGCGTCACCGGCGACATCAACGCCATACACCTCGACGCAGTCTATGCGGCGAGCACGCCCTTCGGCGGTCGCATCGCCCACGGCATGCTCTCCGCCGGCCTGATCTCCGCCACCCTGGCCAACCGCCTGCCCGGCCCCGGCACCATCTACCTCGGCCAGACGCTGGCCTTCCGCGCGCCGGTGCGGCCCGGCGACACCGTCACGGCGACGGTCACAGTCAAATCGATCGTCATGGAAAAACGCCGCGTCGTTCTGGACACCGTCTGCCGCGTCGGCGACACGGTGGTGATCGAGGGCGAGGCCACCATGCTCGCCCCCAAGCCGGTGGCCGGGCTCGCAGCGCCCGCCGACCAAACCCAGTCCGTCCTTTAGCCCCTAAGGAGAAGTCATGCCCAATGCAAGTATCCAGGCCAGGATCCGGCAGAACCCCAAGTTCGCCGACCTGGTCTCGAAGCGCACGCGCTTCGCCATCCTGCTGTCCCTGATCGTACTCGTGCCGTACTACGCCTTCATGATGATCACAGCCTTCAACCCGAGCCTGCTCGGCCAGGCGCTCGGCGACGGCACCATCGTAACCGTCGGCTGGCCGGTCGGCGCCGTTCTGGTGGTCGGCTCCTGGCTGATGACCGGCGTCTACATCCGTCGCGCCAACGGCGAATTCGACCGGCTTACCGAAGAGATCCTCAAGGAGTCCCGCCAATGAAACGTTCCCTAAGCGCGCTCATGGCGTGCTGCCTGGCCGGTGTCGCATTTGCCGCCGCTGCCGCCCCCGGCGCCATCGAAGCCGTGCAGAAGCAGCCGATCAACCTCAGCGCCATCGCCATGTTCATGATCTTCGTGCTGGTCACCCTCGGCATCACCTACTGGGCTTCAAAGCGCACCAGGTCCACGGCCGACTTCTACACCGCCGGCGGCGGCATCACCGGCTTGCAGAACGGCCTCGCCATCGCCGGCGACTACATGTCCGCCGCCACCCTGCTCGGCCTGACCAGCCTGGTCTATGCCAAGGGCTACGACGGCTTCATCTATGCCATCAGCTTCTTCATCGGCTGGCCGATCATCCTCTTCCTGATGGCCGAACGGCTGCGCAACCTCGGCAAATTCACCTTCGCCGACATCGCCTCCTACCGCCTGGACCAGAACCGCATCCGCACCTTCGCCGCCTGCGGCTCCCTGACCGTGGTCTGCTTCTACCTGATCGTGCAGATGGTCGGCGCCGGCCAGCTGATCCAGCTGCTGTTCGGTCTGGACTACAACTACGCGGTCGTCGCGGTCGGCATCCTGATGGTGGTCTACGTCACTTTCGGCGGCATGGTCGCCACCACCTGGGTGCAGATCATCAAGGCCTGCCTGCTGCTCGGCGGCGGCACGGCGCTGATGCTGCTTTGCCTGTACCGTTTCGGCTTCTCGCTGGATACGATGTTCACGGCCGCCATCGGCGCCCACAAGACCGGCATCAAGATCATGGCTCCCGGCACGCTGATGGCCGACCCGGTTTCCGCGGTGTCCCTGTCCTTGGGCCTGCTCTTCGGCACGGCCGGCCTGCCGCACATCATGATGCGCTTCTTCACCGTGCCCAACGCCAAGGAAGCGCGCAAGTCGGTCTTCTACGCCACCGGCTTCATCGGCTTCTTCTTCCTCGTCGTCATGGTGCTGGGCATCTCCGCGATCGTCATCGTCGGCCAGGACCCGCAGTTCTTCGAGGGCGGCAAGGTCGGCGGCAAGCTGATCGGCGGCGGCAACATGCCGGTGATGCACCTGGCCAAGGCGGTCGGCGGCGACGTCTTCCTCGGCTTCCTGTCGGCGGTGGCCTTCGCCACCATACTGGCCGTGGTTTCCGGTCTGGCGCTGGCCGGTGCCTCGGCCATCTCCCACGACCTCTATGCCCGCGTCATCAAGAAGGGCCAGGCCAGCAGCGCCCAGGAAATGCGCGTCACCAAGTTCGCCTCGGTGGCCATCGGCATCGTCGCCATCGTCCTCGGCATCCTCTTCAAGGACCAGAACGTCGCCTTCCTGGTGGCGCTGACCTTCGGCGTGGCGGCCTCGGTGAACTTCCCGATCCTCATCCTGTCGATGTACTGGAAGGGCCTGACCACTCGCGGCGCCCTTTGGGGAGGCATCGCCGGCCTGGTTTCCGCCGTCGGCCTGGTCATCCTCTCGCCGGCCGTGTGGGTCAAGGTGATGGGCAATCCGGCCGCCATCTTCCCCTACGACCACCCGGCCATCATTTCCATGACCCTGGCATTCCTGGTCACCTGGCTCGGCTCCGTGACCGACAAGACCGCCCGCGCCGCCAGGGAAGCGGATGCCTTCGAAGAGCAGTACATCCGCGCCCAGACCGGCCTGGGCGCAGCCGCCGCGGCGGCCCACTGAAAGCCGGGTGACGGCCCGCCCCGTCGATCGACGGGGCGGGTTTTCCGGGCTACTGTTTCGCCGCCGGCGGCGGCATGGACTTCTGCTCGTCCTCGAGCATCGGCTGCATCTTTTTCTTCTTCATCGTGGCAGCCTTCTTTACGTCGCCCTTCTTCATGCCCGGCTTCATCATGCCGGTGGTCATGGACTCGTCCATCTTCATTTTTGCGGCGGGTCGGGCGGCCTCGCCGGCCGACGGCGGATCGGCCGCCAGGGCGGCGGACAGCAGGCCGCTACAGAGCAACAGGATGGTCGTTTTCGGCAACATGGGGCGGCGGGTCGCGATCGAAGGACGGGTAAGGACTACGAGCCGCTGAACCAGTTGTAGCCCTGGTCTTCCCAGTACCCGCCCGGATATTCGTTGGTGACGAAGATCGCGCTGATGTGCTTAGGATTCTTGAAGCCGAGCTTGGTCGGCACGCGCAGCTTCATCGGGAAGCCGTACTTGGCCGGCAGTATCTGATCGGCATAGCGGAATGCCAGCAGGGTCTGCGGATGGAGCGCCGTGGCCATGTCGATGCTCGAGTAGTAGTCGTCCTCGCACTTGAAGCCGACATACTTGGCCGTGGTGTCGGCGCCGACGCGCTCGAGGAACAGGCGGAACGGCGTGCCGCTCCACTTGCCGATTGCGCTCCAGCCTTCGACGCAGACGTGGCGCGTGACCTGGGAGACCTGCGGCAGCGCGTAGAGCTCGGCCAGCGTCCAGCTCTTGCGGTCGCGGATCATGCCGCCGAGTTCCAGCTCGTAATCGGCGACTTCGATCTCCGGCACTTCGTCCTCGCCGTAGAAGGCGTTGAAGGGAAACGGCCGGGTGATCGCCGACTCGGGATATTCGGGGGCGAGGCGTTGCGGATCGAACAGCCAGCCCTGGACCCGGTCGTTCCAGCGCGACATGGCGAGCAGCATCGCGTCCACACCCGCACCCTCGACCACACCGCAGCCGGAGAGCAAGGCCAGCGCCCCCAGCGAGAGGCTCTGGCGGAGGAACAGGCGGCGCTCGATCTTCTCGATTTCGCCGCCGCGGTAGAGGGCGAAACTGTCGCCCATGGCCGTCGTCTTCTTCTTCATGTCCGCCTCCGCATCCGCCCGGTGAACATGGTCGGCAGCGTCCGCGGTACCAGCGCCACCATCAGCACATGGACGATGACGATCAGGACGGTGATCGCCATGGCCAGGAAATGCACGACCCGCGCGCCGTCGTAGCCGCCCATCAGGGCCGCGAGGCTTTGCAACTGCACCGGCTTCCAGACCGCCAGGCCCGACAGCACCAGCACCACGATGGCGACGATCAGCGTCGCGTAGGCGGCGCGCTGTGCCGCGTTGTAGACCGACAGATCCTCGTGGGCCAGCTTGCCGCGCAGCGCGGCGAGCACGTCGGTGACCACCTCGCCCGGCCGGATCGGCCAGAACTTGCGGCGGAAATGGCCGGCGAAGATGCCATAGGCCAGGTAGATCAGGCCATTGGCCGCCAGCAGCCACATGGCCGCGAAGTGCCACTGCAGGGCGCCACCGAGCCAACTGCCGAGCGTGATCTGGCTGGGAATGCGGAACGGAAACACCGGCGCGGCGTTGTAGATGCGCCAGCCGCTGGTCAACATGACCAGGATCGCCACCACGTTGATCCAGTGGGTGGCGCGCACCACCAGGGGATGGACGCGAACCCAATCAGCCGCCTGCATGCCGCCCTCCTTTCGCCGCGCTTTATGCGCCTTTCAACACTAGCACATGGCTCCCCGTCTGCCCGCCCCCGGCCGCGGCAGCGACCGCGGATGACGCGCCGCGAGCCTCCGGCGCGAATCCCCAACAATGGGCCAACAGCCTCAGGCTCGGGGTGGCAGCGCGCCTCGCCATCCGCGCCGATGCGGCAACGACGGCCCTAGGCCGGCCGGCACGGCTTGTGCATGGGAACGTCCATCGCGGGCCGTCGCCTATTGGCCGACGGTCGTTGCCCTGCCATCGCCGAGGAGAACCATCGTGCCCACCGCCCGCATTCGCGCCATCGCCGTCCGGCGGCAAGCCCTGCCCGCAGCGCTGCGCTGGCTCGCCCCCTTCCTGCTGGCCGCGGCGCTCTACGCCTCGCCGTGGCGGCCCGCCCTCGCCGCACCGGCTCTGAACGAAGCGGCCCCGGCCTTCTTCGCCCAGCTTCTCGACGGCAGCGTCGTCGATACGGCCAGCACCCGCGGCAAGGTCGTGCTGTTGCACTTCTGGGCGACCTGGTGCCAGCCCTGCCGCGAGGAATTGCCGGCCCTGGAGCAGTATTACCGGGCTCACCATCGCGACGGCCTCGAGGTCGTCGCCATCAGCATCGAGGATGCGGACGCGCTGGCCAAGGTGAAGTCCTTCACCAAGGACTACAGCTTTCCGGTGGCGATGATCGAGGCGTCGCAGGTGGAAGCCTACGGACGCGTCAACTTCCTGCCGCTGAGCTTCCTGATCGACCGTCACGGCATCGTGCGCAAGAGCGCCTGGACCGGCACGGAAAAGATCACCGCGGCCAGCCTCGACAAGTTCGTCTCGGCGCTGCTCGAAGAGCCGTCGCAGCGGATCGCCGCCAACGATCGCTGAACGCGGTCGCGGCGCCGGCGCCACCCGTTCGGCGCCGACCTGAGGTGCGGCTACGGCTCGGCTACGGCTCGGCTACGGCTCGGCTGCCCGTTGCGCGACGCCGCGCAAGGGGCCGACGCCTCTTCCATAATCAATCGATGCCGCGGCGACTCGGGTGACGCCGCCTGGTCCGCCGTCGGCGGGCCGCAGGCTATGTACGGCCTGCCGCTTATCTTCTCGGAGCTTAGGACGCCGTCGGCGCCGCCGCGTCGGGTCGAAGCGACTGGCGCCGCGAATTTTTCGGCGCGGCGCTTGCCGGTCGCGCGACCGCTGCGGCAGACTGAATTGCCGCCGCCGACCGGCCACGGATTCGCCGCCGGCGAGTCGGCGACGATGACCGCTTATCCCGTCCCGCGAAAGGAGATCCGCATGAACCGAGAGTTTCGCCTGGCCCTGCTGATGGCGTGTTCCGCAATGACGTCAGCATGCACGAGCGAGCAGTTCAATCGCAGCATGTACGAAGGCACGCGCGCTCGGCAGGACGCCTACCGCCCGATGGACAGCGGCGTGACGTGGCGGCAGACCTCGCCCGACTTCGACCAATACCAAGCCGAGCGCCGGCGGCTGCATCCCGCACCGGCGGATGCGACGCCCGGATTTTAGGCGGGCGCTGCGGCCGGGTGCCGGGACCCATCGGCGAGATCGCGCCGCGTCCCGGATGCCGCGCCGGCCTCGCGGGTCGGCGGAAGCGCCCGCCGGCGCTGACATGGTAACGATCCGGCGCTCGCCGGGCCGTCATGCGTAGCCGATCAGTGTCGTCCGCCGCCCCTGATCGCGGCACCGGACGCGCTCAATCCCGGTCGTGGCCCTTGTGCTTGCCGTGGCCGTGATCGTGGTCCCCATCGTGTCCCTCGCCGTGGCGCTCTTCGCGGAACTCGCCGTGTTCGCGGTAGTGGGGAACATAGACTTCGTTGTACCACTGCTCCTGGACGAAGTAGACCGGCCGCTCGCAGGCGTTGTACTCGCGGCAATGCTTGCGCCAATGCCGGGCATGGCCGGGAGGAACGCGCAGATAGAGCGGCGGCGGCGCCACCTCGACGGGCACCGGTCGTATGACGACGGGTTGAGCGTAGATGACTTGCGGCGGCTGCGGAACATTGCCGAGGTCGATCCGTCCGTAGAAGCCGGGTTCGCCGACGCTGACGGACACGCCGACGTCGGCGGCGAAGGCCGGAACGGCGGCTGCGACCATCACGGTCGCGTAGAGATAACGCTTCACTGGCTAATCCTTTCCTCGATGCGGTGACCGAAACATTATAGCGAAGGCCGTTGGTGGTTCAGGCCGGCGTCGGTGCGGCCCGATGCCGCGCGCGACGATCCCGGCAGCCACCCGCAGCCGCGTGCCGCCAGTGTAAGGAAGCCACCGGCCGATGGGCTCGAATGAACTGGGAATTCGCGCCGCCTTGTTGGGCAGCGGTGACACGCGCTGGGGCCGTCGGATAATCAAGAAATCCATTCTCGATCCTGCTTGATGACAAACGATAGCACGTCATTCCGGGTCCGCGAAGCGGAACCCGGAATCCAGAAACGACGTTTCAATATCTTCCCGGATTCCAGGTTCTACCGTGACGAGCACCCTCGGAATGACGGTCCTCCCACTGACCGCTTAATCACTGAATTTCGTCGCTAAGGCGGTTATCAATTACTCGATTGTAATCATAAAGGCGGCAAAAGATTCAGACTCCCAAGGGAATACTTCATGGCCGATGCCCTTGGGGGCAGTGCAGCAGTTCTGGCCATTGGCGATCCCGACGCATTTCCACGTGGATCAAGGTCTTCCGGACGGACAGCATTTACGGCAGCGTCCGCGCGAGACGAAACCCGATCAGGCTGGACTGATCCTCTGGACCGCCCCACACTTCGCGATAGGCCGAGCGCACGTCCCACGGTTCAATGCGCCACGAACCACCACGTACCACATGCCCTATGGACTCGTCTCCTCCTTGCCAGGCACTGCCGTCGCCCGGTGCGCCGAGGTAGTCACCGTGCCACCTGTCCTCGACCCATTCCCACACATTACCCAGCATGTCGTGCAAGCCCCACGGATTCCTCCGCTTTCCTTCTCCGACTTCCTCTGTCTTGCCCAAGCCGAAGGGGCCGCGATCATGGATTGCATGGGCCTCTAAGCTGACTTCGCCATCGTCTCCCCACCAGTATCGCGTCATCGTCCCCGCCCGCGCGGCGTATTCCCACTCGGCTTCGCTCAACAAGCGGTAACACTGGCCCGTGCTTTCCGATAGCCATTTCACGTAGCCCTGCGCGTCTTCCCAATTCACGCCGATCACCGGGCGACGGCTTCGACCCCAGCCTCGGTCATCCGGTTTGACTTGCTGGGTCTCCGTCGCATAACGGTCCCATTCCTCAAAGGTCACCGGATATTTTCCTACGGCCAGTTCGTAGTCGATACGGACCAAGTGCTGAGGATGCTCGAAATGCCAGCCATCCCCGGGTGGGCTACCCATCAGAAACTCGCCCTTGGGTAGCCATACCATTTTCGGGCTGTCCGGGAGGTCGCGAAATTTCGCCAGGGAAGCGTAGGCTGGCGGATTCCTTGGCAGAAGTGCGATGCCTGGGAATGCCACGCGCGGAAGCGCAACGCAGGAAGCCGATCCGCCGGCCAGCTTTAGAAAATATCTGCGATCCATGCCCGTTCTCCTTTGCCCGTGCCGAGGGAATCAACGAGTCTGAGTATTCGCGGTCAGACGACAGGGTGTGTCGCACAGTCAGCATTGTGATCGGCTTCATTCGACCTGGCACCCTGGTGCCAATGCGCTCCTACGGATATCTTCAATGCAGCCGACCGTCTCGCATTCGCCTGCCCCCTCAATTGTTGGGTAAGCAGGAGCGTATTCCGCTGAGCAGCGCTGGGTCGGCTACAATTCTGGAAGCTCCGAGGTCTTGTGGTCTCGATCTTCCGCAGCATGCACGGGGCACAGGCAACTGATAGACCGAGTGGCGGATGAGATTTTTCCCAGCTGGCCGCAGAGCTCGCAGGTGTGTGCGGACTGATCTTCCGCGATGCGCCGAAGTTCGAAGGTATTTTCGTTGCCGCCGCGGAAATAGAAACGCAAGCTGCCGAACTTTTCCTTGACCTGCTTCACAGTTACCGGCGGCATGCTCCGCTCCTTGACCTTGCTGACGATGAGGTGGCACAGCGTATCGATGAGGTCGAACCAGCCGTCTCCGCATTCAAATCCCCGGTACATGCAGCTTAAGCTTTCGCTGGGATCGCGATGGCGATCACGGAACAGATTCGGATAGCGCTGGCAAAGCAGGTCGTCGAGTTCCTTTCGCATCGCTTGTCTCTTTCCGCGCTTCGGTCTACACGCCGCGGTCGGGCCAATCGCGGCCGAGCGGTTCTCCGCGCCTCCGGAAGTTGTCGCCGAATGATGCCAACAGAATTGACCGGCGCACCCATGATTACCTACCGATGCGACAAGACGTGACGCAGACATACGGGAAAACGGCGCACCGTGCACGACACAGACACCGGGCGGAGTCAGCCGCGTATCAGTGAAAGGCATGAGTCCGTGCTTAGCCTTGTAAAAAGTGAACAGTTATGGATGTCTTGACGCCTTATTGATGCGTCGCGTTTTGGTGTTGTCACGCGTTGTCTATTACCTCGTCTGTTAGCGTCTGAACATCCGGGTAAGTCATCATCCCAGTAAGACCGTCCGGCAGTGCGTCTCTTGCGCGCCCAAGTTTTAGTAACGCAATCGTGGGTTTGACCACGCGCTCAAGCAATTCCTCTGGGCCGTTGAGTGTAGTGAGTCGCAACGAAAAGCACCATTGGCGATCCAGCCAGTTGGATGGGTCTATCTCGCCCCAGACGGCAAGGCGAGAATCAACGACAGATAGACTTTCATCCGGCACGAACGGAAAATGAATGTACTGTTCATTCAAGTCGATTGGGCAGTTCCAGAGAAAGACATGCAGAAGTGGTTCACTGTTGCCTGGAAATTGCATACCGTCGCCGATCATGCTGACTTGATAGCCAAAATACATATCAGGCCCAGTCTTCTTACGAGGGGCCTTGAGAGGAAAGCTGTACGCGATGTCACGATAAACCCATCCGGAATCGTCATAACGGCCCGAATATGTTGGCTTTGCGTCATCCCTCACGCACGGCAACTCGTCTTTGCTAAGCCTGAATTTCTCATCGATCAGACCGTTGAGTGTTTCAATAAGTCCGTTGAGTTCAACACCGCAACGGGAAACAATATCGAAACATTTGAACAAAGTCACACCATCCAGAAAAGCAGCCATTTGTACTCCTTATCTAGAATTGCTGTAAAACAACCGAGCAGGAAGCCTTTCCGGGAGATCTGGTAGCGTTGCAAGGCACCCCCATCCACGAAACGAAGACCAAAAAAGAGGAGTAGTCGTGCTTGCGACTTTTGGCAACCTTTCTTGGAGATAACTAAATCCAGAGAATCGCCGTATGCCCACTCGCTCAAGGAAGCGGTCGGAAAGCCTTGCCCAAAGCGCCAGTTTATCGGAACCTTTTTTCAATGAACCGAGAACCGATCGAACCTGTAACCACGAGATCAATACCAACCGATTACCAGCTGCCATTTGCCAATATTTGCTATCAGCCCCGTATCTTGCATCCGCTGCGGCGGAAACCTTAATGCCAATAAAAATGTGAAGCGCATCTCCTCGCTCATCTTCAGTCAGATACTTCAACCACTGCCGTCGCAATTGATTTTTTCCGCTCAACGGGGCTCGCCATTTGAATTCGACGAGCAAAATGCGCCGCTCGCCATTCGCCAACTTGAATTCAACTATGCAGTCAGGCTCGATACGAGTGCTACCATCGGTTGCTGGCCTCGAATCCCAGAGCTTTATATCGGCAGATACCGGAGGCTCGGGGGACAAAAACTCTTCGTCTACCGATAATAGCAATTCGAACCAGAAACGGTGAACCGCAATAGGTGGCAGTAGATCAAGAGGGCCGATGACGGTGGACGTAATTTCATCTTCCTCGTGCACGTGCACGTCCTCGGGATCACGATGCCCGGTGTATCGCTTGTACAGATTCGAATGCCCCCGATGAAATGTCGCATGGAGCATGGCACCTCCCTCACTACTGTCCGGTTAAATGAATGGTCGAATCTCTGAAAGCCATGACTGACGCGGATTTCCAGGCGAGGAAGGGTGGTGTCGATTTGAACGGCGATTGCCAATTCGGGCAGTCTTCCGGGCTTTGGCCCGGGGGCCG
>WNGH01000893.1_pt1 | contig 26844 bp, 24 predicted proteins | sample 5400631 | NCBI WGS metagenome assembly WNGH01 (sample SAMN13153373, study PRJNA577476) | soil metagenome | isolation source: 115 cm soil or saprolite under Garry oak tree replicate 1 | place: USA:California | collected 2016-06-15
GGAAATCTCTTCCCGCGTCCGGAGCCTGCTACGCGACGCCCCGGCGGGCTTATCGCGGCGGGACTTGCACCCGCTAGCCTGGCACAGCACCGCGACCCTTCAACACCAAACGATGGGCCGCGCTCAGGACGCACCATGACCCGCGGATTATATTGGACTGTCGTGCTCCGTGCGCAACACTCTCCGCGCCACGTAGGTGAGGTTCCCTGTGGCTGCGGGCCCGAAGACGCCGTATATTCGGAAGGATGCGCGCCCCCCTCGATCGCAAAAATGTGATCCGCCTGATCGTCCTCGCTCTTTCCCTGGCGGGGCTGACGGTGGCCGCCGCCGCCTTTCTGCGGTTCGTGCACTCGGTGGCCGCGAACGCCGTCGAAGGCGGTCCCGTGCTGACGCGGTATGCCGAGTACTACAAGCAGATCGGGGCGTACTATGCCCGCGGATTCACCACCGGCTTCTTCGTCTGCTACTTCCTGATGCTCTTCGCGATGGTCGTCGGATCGTGGGTGGACGAGAAGCGCCGGGCCCGCCGCGACGCGCGCGCCGCCGGGACGGCGGTCCGGGAGACGGCCACCGCACCCGCCCTCGCCGGCGAGCCGGTCGTCCCCGAATAGAAGGCCCGGCAGTCCGGCCGGGATTGCGCGTTGTCACGGCGGATGACCGCTGCTAGAATCCGCGCATGTGGCGACGCGTCCGGGCGACCGGCCTCATCGTGTTTCTCCTCTGGCCCGCGGCGCTGGCGCAATCCTGGACGGACGCCACGCGCTCCCGGATGGTCCGGGACGCCCTCAAGATCTCCCCGCCGGCGCTGAGCGAAATCCTCGCGCATTACGAGAAGGACCTGCTGCGCGGCATGCTCGAGCCGTCGCGGCACGAGAGCGAGGAGGTCCATTTCCAGCTCGCCGACGGCAAAGGGGGGCTCGCCGGGGTCGCCATCGACCGGAAGGTGCGCGACATCCGCGGGCTGCTCGCCAGGCGGGCGCCGTTCGGCAGCGTCACGTACGAGATGGGCGTGCTGTCGCACCTGGTGGCGGACGTCGAGTTCCCGCTCAACGCCTCGGACGCCGATCCGCGCGAGCCCCTGTACCGTGACGCGTACAGCCGGTACATCGAGCGCATGCTCGATCGGATTCCGTTCGTGCTCGATCGGGACGCTCCGCCGGCGCTCGAGAAGGACGACATCCGGGGGTTCGTCAGGGACATCGCGCGCCGCGCCGGCAAGAACTACGCGCTCATAGGCCCGGCGTTCAAGGACGACGGCACGCCGAAGTTCCCCTCCGCCCTCGACGAGCGCTCCGTCCCGTTCGGGATCGCCTCCTTGTCGTACTCGCACTCCACGAGCGACATCGCCTGGATCTGGAGGCACCTGTGGGTCTCGATCAACGGCGACATGCACGGCACGCCGTTCCTGGGAGCGCCGCCTCCCGAGAAGGTCCAGGTCCCGCCCCGTCCGCCCAAGACGAAACGCGCAGCGCCCCCGGCGACTCCCAAGGCTTCGCCGACTCCATCGCCGACACCGGCCCAGGGGGCTCCGTGACGAGACCGGCCGGCAAGAAGCGCGCGCTCGTCAGCGTCTTCGACAAGACCGGCGTCGTCGATCTCGGTCGCGAGCTCACGGCCCTCGGATACACGCTTCTGTCCACCGGCGGGACCGCGGCGGCGCTGAAGGGGGCCGGCGTGCCGGTCGTGGAGATCGCCCACTACACCGGCCAGCCGGAGATCCTGGAAGGGCGCGTCAAGACCCTGCATCCCAAGGTGCATGGCGGCGTCCTGGCCGACCTCTCGAAGGAGTCCCATCGCGCCGACCTGACGCGATCGGGGATCGAGCCGATCGCCCTGGTGATCGTCAATCTCTACCCCTTCCGCGAGGTCGCGGCGCGTCCCGGGGCGCGTCTGGAGGAGATCATCGAGATGATCGACGTCGGCGGGCCGGCAATGGTGCGGGCGGCGGCCAAGAACCACCGCCACGTCGGCGTCGTGGTCGATCCGGCGGACTATCCGGCGATCCTGAAGGAGCTGAAGGAAGGGGGCGCGCTGGGGGACGAGACGCGGTTCTCCCTGGCGGTCAAGGCATTCGGCCACACCGCGTCGTACGACGCGGCCATCCGTGACGAGCTGACGGCGCGGCTGGCCGGGACGACGGCCCCTTCCGGCCAGCCCCCGCCACCGGCCGGGGCACGCGTGGTCTTCCCCCCGCGGCTCGTGATCGAGGCGCGTCTCCTGCAGGAGCTGCGCTACGGCGAGAACCCGCATCAGCGCGGGGCGCTCTACGCGGACCCGGGCGAGGCGTCCGGAACCGTGGCCGCCGCCCGGCAGGTGCAGGGGAAGGACCTGTCGTTCAACAACATCATCGATCTCGATGCGGCCTGGAGGGCGGTGAACGAGTTCGACGTCCCGGCCGCGGTCATCATCAAGCACAGCAACCCGTGCGGCGCCGGCACGGGCGGCTCGCTGAAGGAAGCGTTCATCAAGGCGCGGCAAGGCGATCCGACCTCCGCGTTCGGCGGAATCGTAGCGTTCAACCGGCCGCTCGACGCGCCCGCCGCCCTGGAGGTCGCGTCGATCTTCCTGGAATGCCTCATCGCCCCGGGCTACGAGGCCGCGGCGCGCGACGCGCTCGCGGAGAAGAAGAACCTGCGCGTGATGGAGGCGGGCCCGGCGCGGGACATGTACCGCGGGATCGATGTCCGGCGCGTGACCGGCGGCTACCTGGCGCAGGACTGGGACGTGGTCAGGACCGACATGGCGAAGGCGCGCGTGGCGACGCGGCGGGCGCCCACCCCCGACGAGCTGCGGGCGCTCGACTTCGCCTGGCGCGTCGCCAAGCACGTCAAGTCGAACGCCATCGTCCTGGCGCACGCGGATCGGACGATCGGCATCGGCGCCGGTCAGATGAGCCGTGTCGACTCGGTGCGCCTGGCGGTGATGAAGTCCCTCGTGCCGACCCGGGGAGCCGCGCTGGCGTCCGACGCGTTCTTCCCGTTCCGCGACGGCATCGACGAGGCCGCCAAGGCCGGTGTAGCGGCCGTGGCCCAGCCGGGCGGCTCGCTCAAGGACAGCGAGGTGATAGCAGCCGCCGACGAGCACGGCATGGCGATGGTGCTGACGGGCAGCCGCCACTTCCGGCACTAAGAACAGAAGACGATCGGAGTCCCGGGTCGGGTCGGCGGGCGGCTAGCGCTGATCGAAACCGCGCAGCGTGAGGCCGTCCGTGAAGGCGTAATAGGTGCGGTCCTTCGCTCGGTTCGAATACTTCTCGGCGACTTCCTGAAGCTTCAAAGCGGAGGTGTCGTCCGGGTCGACCGCCAGCTCCTCGGACAGCTTGACTTGGGCATCCTTCGTGTTGCCCGCCTTCAGGAGCGCGACGGCCCAGTTGTACCACGAGTTCCGGATGTACAGGTCGATGTCCCCGAGACCCTTGTCGCGCGGCAGGCGGTAGAGCTTGCGCAACGCGTTCTCGTAATCCTTGTCCGCGTAGAGCCTCTTCGTCGAGTCGAACTCGTCCATGAGCTTCTGGTCATCGTCGATCTTCGCCTGCGCCTTGTCGGCGAGATCCTTCACCCCGATGTTGGCCGGGTCGAGGGCCAGGACGGCGTTCAGCTTGGCGCGCGCCTCGCGCCACTTCCCGAGACCGAGCAGCCGGCGGCCGTCCGCCGTGTAGACCGCGATCCGTCTCTGCGTCTCTTCCTTCGAGAGTGCGGGGACCGTTGGAGGCTTGATCGGCTCCGACGACTGCGGGGTAGCGTTCGAGGGGGCTGCTCCGGCCACACCACCGGCCGGCGTCGCGGGAGGCCGGTTGGTCCCGGCGGCCGCTCCGCCAGGTGCCTGGACCGCCGCGGGCGGGACCTGAGGCGGTGCCGCTCCCGCCGCGCCGGCGGACGCCGACGCCCCATCCCCCTGCGGGGGCGGGGCGGTCTGCTGCCGGCTCGTCCCGCCGATGGGCGTGGGGATGGGACCATGGCCCCCGTCGACGGCTCCGGCAGGGGCTCCCGCGGGTGGGGCGACCGGATGGCTCGGCTGACCGAGTCCTCCGAGCAGGCGGGGCAGCAGGCCGGGCTGCGTGTAGACATACCAGCCCCCTCCGCCGATGCCGAGGAGGAGGAGAAGAAGGAAGAGTTTCTTCAGCGAAGAGCCGCCGCGGCGCCCCGACGGCACCGGTCTCGGTCTCTCGGCCTGCCGGAATTTCGTCGCGGGCGCGGGAGACTCGAACACGTCGGCAGCCTCGGCGGCCGCTTCGGAGCGCCCCCTCCCCTTGCCCGCCGGGGCGTGCGTCGCGGTCTTCGGGCTCGCCTTCGCCTTCGCCACCGGCACCGACTCGGGCTCCTTGGTCGCCGTGTCGTGGGAGGCGTCAGGCATTCCGGGCATGTCGCTCGAATCGAGGAGCGACATCAGATCCATCCCGCCTGTGTCGGCCGGCTTCCCTGTCGCCTTGGCGCCGGTGCCGCGCAGGAGTCCGCGCTCCTTGTCCTTGAGGTTGAGCTGCGTGAGCTCGGTCTCCCAGGCGGCCGTCGCCTCCTCGCCCACGTCGGCGACAGGCACGGTGCCGGAAGGGGCGTCCGGCTTGGCCGGCGCCGCCGTCTGCGGCGTGGTCCTGGCCGGGGGGGCCGTGTCCGGCCGGGCGGGCACCCCCTTCGCGGCGACCGCAGCCTGCGGGGCCGCCGGTTTCGCGGGGGCGGAGGGAGCGGGGACCGGTCCCTGGCTCTTCTTCGCCGGGCCTGAAACGACGGGCGGGGGGACGACCGGTCCAGCCTTGGGAGCGGGCGCCTCCTTCACCTCGGCGGCCGCCGTCCCCTGGAGCGGAGCGGGGGCCGACGGCGGCGTGGCGGAAGCGGGCTCGCTGTGAACGACGCGCGACGTGGGGGGACGGACCGTCCGGGCCTCGACGACCTCTTCCTGGACCGCGGGGGGATCGGGTGAGCCGATGCCCCCCGGACCCTCTCCGGCCAGCTCGAATGGAGACTCCTCCGGTCCCGTGCCGCCGAGCGCCGGGTCGTCGAACGCCGCCTCGAGCGCCGCGCGCGCGGAGACCTCTTCCTGCGTCCGCGCCGCCTCGCCCGGTTCGGAATCCCGGCTCAGGGCGCCGGGGGCGCGTTCGGGAGCCTCAAAAACCTCGGGGTGCTGCTCCCGGGCCGCCCGGGCCGGCGCGGGGGGTGCCGGCGTCGCGGGGGGCACGGCGGGCGTTCTCTGGTTCAGCTTGACGCCGGCGGCGATCGCCTGCGGCATGGTCAGCTTGACGGTCATGCCGCCGAGCTGGCTGGCCGCTGCCTTCAGGCTCGCCTGGATCTTGTCCCGGATCTCCTTGAGCAGGGTCTTGCCGCCCGGGTGGGTCGCGTCGAGAGCGAAGACCTTCTTGCATTCCGCCTCGGCTTCCGAGAAGCGCTCCTGCGATAGAAGCTCGCGGGCGAGGACCAGGTGCTCTTCGATGAACGGCGACGATTCGAAGGCGTGCTGAGCCTCTTCGAGAAGTTTGAGGATCTCGGGCGATTCGGGATCGAGCGGCAGGAGGCCCTGCGCCCCCTCGATGGCCTCGGAGTACTTGCGCTCCGAAAGGAGCTGCTTGATGCGCGCGACACCGAGGTCGATCCGGGCCTCGGTCTCTTCGACCGGCGCCCCCGCGCCCGGGTCGGCGCCGTCCGCCGGAACCGCGACGGCCTCCTCGGCCCCTCCCGGCGACGCCGTGTCGAAGTCTCCCAGGAGGAGGGTGGCCATGCGGATCCCCTCCTGCGCCTTCTGGCTGCCGGGGTCGACGCTGAGGGCTTCCTTCCAGGCCTCGATGGCCCCCTTGTACTCTCCTCCGTTGTAGAGGGAGGAGGCCTTGGCCAGGAGTTCCTGAAGTCTTTCGTCGTCGATCACGACTCCGTCCGTGCCGGGCTGACGGGAAAATGGACAGACTCCAAGCCCCGCAACGGCTCAATTTATGCCCGGAGAACGGGAAGTCAAACTGCTAACGGGGGTTCGGGGAGGCTCGGGAGGCCTGGCGCGGGACGGAGGATGAGGCCTTTTTCAGCGCCTCCTTCAGCATCGGCAGATCCTTGAAGCCCGGGTTGATCTCCTCGACCTTGGAGAACGCGTCGGTCGCGGTCTTGACATCGTTCTTGCTCGACAGGGCCACGATCCCCAGATTGAGCCAGGTCTGCCAGTGTCTGGAATCGTAGGAGAGGGAGGTGCGGAATTGCGCGATCGCGTCGTCGGCCATGCCCATCTCGTACAGACAGATCCCCATGTCGGTGCGCGCGTCCACATCCTTCGGGGTGACCTCGAGGCCTCTCTTGTAAAGCTGCACGGCCTCCTCGAACTTGCGGGCGTCGTGGTACATGTTGGCGAGGCGGATGAGGGACGCCGCGTCTTTCGGGTTCTTCTCGATCGCCGCCTTGAGGCTCTTGATCTCCTCGAACACGGTCGCCATCATCTGCTCGTTCCCGCCGCCGCCTCCGACGGCACCGCCCCCCTGGTCCGCCGGCTGCGGGACGCTCTGCCCCATGCCCATGTTGCCCGCCGCCGGCACGGGAGCGGCCTGCTGCACGACCTTCGGCTCGTACACGGCGTAGGCGATGACGTATCCGAGGAGGAAGCCGAACAGGATTCCGGAGACGAGAAACTGCAGCTGGTCCTTGTTCATGCGAAGACGGAACCTAGCACAGGAATCCGGGTGAAGCAAGGCGACACAGGTTCCTGGCGCCGCTGTGCTATAGTCCCGGCGTGACGCCCGTGACGTCGCCCGCGCCGCCCCTTCCTGGTCGTTCACGCTCCCGCTTTTCGCTGCTCGCCGGATCGATCCTCGTCGGCGCGTTCCTGCTGTGCGCTCTCCTCGCGCCTGGAATTTCGGCCTGGCTCGGCGACGATCCGTACACGCAGGTGGCCCCGCGGTCGGTCACGCCGCCGACGCCTCCGACCGCGCGCAACTGGCTCGGCACCGACGCGCTCGGCCGCGATCTACTGAGCCGCCTGCTGTATGGGGCGCGCATCTCCCTCGAGGTCGGGGTCCTGGCCGAGGCCATCGCTCTGGCGATCGGCACGGCCCTCGGCGCCGCGGCCGGCTACACGGGCGGACGAATCGACGCCTTCCTGATGCGCTGCACCGACCTGGTGCTGGCCTTCCCTGCGCCGCTTCTGGCTCTGGCGATCATCGCCACGGTTCCCGAGCCCGACACCGCGCCGCTGCTCCGGGTCCTGCCGCACCCGTCGGTCGGCGTGGTGTTCCTGGTCCTCGGCTGTCTGGGCTGGGGGGGCATCGCCAAGCTGGTGCGCGCCGAGTTCCTGCGCCTGCGCGAGCAGGAATTCGCGCAGGCGGCGCAGGCCATGGGCGCCGGAGGCGTCCGCGTCGTGCTCCGCCACCTGCTGCCGAACGCCCTGCGGCCGCTCATCGTCGCGGGGACGCTCGGCATCGGCGGGAACATCCTGATGGAGTCCTGGCTGTCGTTCCTCGGGGTGGGCGCACGGCCGCCCCTTCCATCCTGGGGGACCATGGTGACGGAGGGGCAGGAATACTTCCTGGCCAGGCCGTGGGTCTGTCTGTCCCCGGGCCTGGCGATCCTCCTCGTCGTCCTGGGGTTCAACCTTCTTGGAGACGCGATCGGCGACAGGCTCGACCCGCGCCGCAACCGGGCCGTCGCGTAAGCGGAGACACAGGCATGCACAGAGACGGCCCCACCCCTCGCGTCCGCCCCCTGGCCGCGGCCCTGCTCGCCGTCACCCTGGCCTCGGCCGCGGTCACCGCCTGCGCGCCCGCGGGCCCCGCCCCGAAGAAGGAGGAGCAGGTCTTCCGCTTCCGGCTGCACGAGGATCCGCCGACGCTCGATCCGGCCTTGTCCAACGATCAGTTCTCCGAGGCCGTCATCCTGAACGTCAACCGCGGCCTGGTCGAGCTCGACCCGCTCACGCTCGAGATCCATCCGGCGGTCGCCGACTCCTGGACGATTTCCCCCGACAACCGCGTGTACACCTTCCACCTGCGCGACGGTGTCCGCTTCCACAACGACCGCGCGGTGACGTCCCAGGACGTGGCGTATTCCTTCAAGCGACTCCTGAGGAAGGAGACCGGCTCGCCACGCCGTTTCCTGCTCGAGCCTCTCGAAGGGGCCGGAGAGTTCATCGCCGGCAAGAGCGCCGACGTGAAGGGTCTAGAGACTCCCGACGATCGCACCGTGGTGCTGCGTCTGTCGAAGCCCTTCGCGCCGTTCCTGTCCCAGCTGACCATGGCCAACGCGGCCATCCTGCCGAAGGAGGTGTACGACGATCCGGGCAAGGCGTACCTGCGCGCGCCGGTCGGGTGCGGCCCCTTCAGGTTCGCGCGCTGGGAGCAGGCCAACTTCATCGAGCTCGCGGCCTTCGGCGGCTACTACGGCGGGAGACCGGCGCTGGACCGCGTGATCATCCGCATGATCGAGAACCGGGCGAGCGCCCTGCAGGAGTACATCGCCGGTGGACTCGACAGTCTCGACGAGACCCCCTCGGTGACGGACACGGCGATGATGGAGAAGATCGGCAAGGACGTCAGGAAATACCCCTTCATCGGCACCGGCTACATCGGCTTCAACCTGGCGCTCCCGCCGTTCGCCGGCAACCCGGATCTTCGAAAGGCGTTCAACTACGCCGTGGACAAGGCGTACCTGTGGGAGGTGCTCTCCCCCGGCGGGAACACCCCGGCCAACGGGATCATCCCACCCGGCATCCCCGGACACGACGCCGATCTGCCGGGCTACCCGCACGACGAGGCGAAGGCGAGGAGCCTGCTCGCGAAGGCGGGCTATCCCGGCGGGAAGGGACTTCCGCCGATCGCGCTGTGGGTGAACACGGGAGAGGACAACAGGAAGATCGCCACGCAGATCCAGTCCGATCTGAAGACGATCGGCGTCGACATCTCCATCCGTGAAGTCGATTGGGGCGCCTACATCGCCGGCGTGTCGGGCACAGCCGAGAAGCCCGGGCAGGCGCAGATGTTCCGTTTCGGCTGGTACCTCGACTACCCGGACGCCGACGCCATCCTGAGACCGCTCCTGTCCTCCGCGAACTGGGGACCGGCGGGGAATTTCGGCCGCTACAAGAACCCCGCGTTCGACGCGCTCGTCGATCGCGCTCTCTCGCTGACCGACCCGAAGGAGCGCGCCCTGCTGTACGGCAAGGCCGAGAAGATCGCCGTCATGGACGACGCCGTCTGGATCTTCCTCAACTACTACCAGTCGGAGACGCTCTACAAGCCGTACGTGAAAGGGGTCGTCCTGTCGCCGCTGGGCGAGTTCCGCCTGCCGCTGGAGCGGCTGCGGATCGAGAGGGACGCGATCTGACGAGCTATCTCATCCGACGCCTCCTCGGGCTCGTGCCTGTGCTCCTGGCCGCCGCGACGCTCGTCTGGCTGTTCGTCTTCTGCCTGCCCGGGGACCCCGCGCGTCTGATCGCCGGCGGCCGGGTGGCCGACCCGGACGTCCTCTCCGCCATCCAGAAGGAGTGGGGACTCGATCGTCCGGCGCCGCTGCAATATCTCACGTACCTCGGCAAGCTCCTGCGCCTCGACCTCGGGACGTCGTACATCCAGAAACGAAGCGTCGCGTCGATCATCGCCGAGACGTTCCCGGCCACGTTCATCCTGGCGATCGCCGCCGTCCTGCTCGCCACCGTCTTCGGGCTCGGTCTGGGATCGATCGCCGCCCTGAACCGGGGCAGGCTCCTCGACACGCTCGTGCTGGTCCTCGCTCTCCTGGGCATGTCCATCCCGGTCTTCTGGCTCGGCCTCATGCTGATGCTGGTGTTCGCCGCGCGTCTCTCCTGGCTTCCCGTCCTGGGCTACGGCATGGAGGGGATGGTGATCCCCCTCACCTCGATCCGCCTGCCGGAATGGGACCATCTCGTCCTGCCTGCCGTGACGCTGTCCCTGGTATCGATGGGGGCGATCGCGCGCATCACGCGCGCCAGTCTCGTCGAGGCGGGCACCGCCGACTTTCTGCGCACGGCCCGGGCCAAGGGGGCCGGCGCCGCCCGCGTCTTCGCGCGGCACGCCCTGCAAAACGCCCTCATCCCCGTGGTCACCGTGGTCGGGCTCAACTTCGCGTCACTCCTCGGGGGGGCGGTCGCGACCGAGTACGTGTTCGCCTGGCCGGGCCTGGGGAAGACGATCGTGCGCGCCATCGGTCTTCGGGATCTGCCCGTCGTCGAAGGATGCTCGCTGTTCCTGACCGCCGTCTTCGTCCTGGCGAGTCTCGGCATCGATCTCCTCTATCTCGTCCTCGATCCCCGCATTCACTACTCCTCGACCGTTTGAGAGTCGCGGCAGCCGCCTGGAACCCGGCTGCGGTGGCCGCCCCGGGGACCCCGGCCGCTTTGGACTAGAATCGGGCTCACTCCGGAGGAGTCGCGATGCCGAAGGGCCTTCCGAACCTGCTGGGCCTGGACCAGAACGAGCTGGCCTCGGTCCTGGCCCCCCTCGACGCACGCCCGTTCCACGCCGCGCAGCTCTTCCACCAGATGTACGGACGCCTGGAGACCGATTTCCGGGCGATGACCGACCTGTCTTCGGCGATGCGCCACGTGCTGGCGGACCGCTTCCGGGTCGCCCTGCCGGAGATCAAGACGGTGCGCCGATCGACGGACGGGTCGAAGAAGTACCTGATGGTCCTGGAGGACGACCGCGAGATCGAATCGGTCTACATCGTCTACGGCACGCGCGTCACACTCTGCCTGTCGTCCCAGGTCGGCTGCCCTCTCGCCTGCCGGTTCTGCCTGACCGGGACGATGGGCCTCGTGCGCAACCTGACGCCGGGGGAGATCCTCGGGCAGGTCGTCGTGATGGCGCGCGACAACGCGCTTCGAGGAGCGAGCTATCGTGTCGTCCTGATGGGGATGGGCGAGCCGCTGAACAACTACGACCCGGTCATGAGCGCATTCCGCGTCATGGTGGACGAGAAGGGGTTCGGCCTGACGCCCCGCAGAGTCACCCTGTCGACCGCCGGTCTCGTTCCCGGGATCGACAGGCTGGCGAAGGAGCGCCCCCGGCCGCGACTGGCGATCTCCCTCGGGGCCGCCCACGATGCGCTGCGCGACGACCTGATTCCGATCAACCGCAAGTACGACCTGGAGGCGCTGGTGGCCGCCTGCCGCCGTTTTCCCCTGGGCCCGCGCGAGGCGATCACCTTCGAGTACTGTCTCATCGACGGGGTGAACGACACCGACGCGGACGCCCGGCATCTTTCGCGTCTGACCCGCGGGTTCAAGTCCAAGGTCAACATCATCCCGTACAACGAAGCGGGGGTGCCGGGGTTCAGGACCCCCGCGGTGGACCGCGCCCAGAGATTCCGCGACACGCTTCTGGCCCGCGGTGTCATGGCCACGATCCGCTGGAGCAAGGGGCGCGACGTCGGGGCGGCCTGCGGGCAGCTCGCGACGACGGCCACGGCGGGCTGAGCCCCCGATCGCGACCGGCACCGCGCGGCCGACGCGCCGCGTGTCGAGGCCGGACGTCAGCCGACGAGGGCCGCCCGCAGGAGGCCGACCGCCTCGGCGGGATCCGGCGCGCCGGCGATGCAGGAGATGGCCGCGACACCGGCGATCGCGAGGCCGCGCAGCTCGGCCGCGCGCCCGGGCGTGATGCCGCCGATGGCCCAGACGGGAACGCGCACGCCCTCGACGACCTTGCGCAGGAGGTCCGGTCCCTGGGGAGGACCGAACGCAGCCTTGCCGGGCGTTTCGAACACCGGGCCGAAGATCAGGTAATCGGCCCCGTCCTTCTGCGCCTGCCGCGCCTCCGCCAGCGAGTGCACCGACCGGCCGATCACCCATCGTTTTCCCGCGGCGCGCCGCACCTTTTCGATCGGCAGCCCGTCGGCGGGCAGGTGGACGCCCGCCGCCTTCGCGGCGAGGGCGACATCGAGCCTGTCGTTGACCACGACCGGGCAGCGCCGAGCGGTCGACTTCGCGACCTCGACGATCTCGCGGGCCAGCGCCAGGAGCGGGCCCCCCGCGAGATCCTTCTCGCGCACCTGGATGAGATCGCACCCGCCCGCGATCGCCTCCTTGACCACCTCCAGGAGCGGCCGCTCACCGGTGGCCGTCCTGGAGGTGACGAAGCAGACGCCCGGTCTGTCGGGCCGGTGGATCATGGATTCTTGAGGTTGCGGCAGAACGCGAGGAAATCGACCGCCCCCATCCCGATCTGGAGGAGACCGAGGGCCGAGATCGATCCCCGGACGAAGCCGCTCAGGAGAATCGGGCGGAGGGGCGGAATCTGGGCGAAGTAGGAGTGGACCCAGAGAAGCGACCACGGGACCAGGACGAGGAATACCCCGGTCTCGACGATGTAAAGAAGATAGAGGAAGTAGAGGATCGGCCGTCTCATCGGACTCCGGTTGCTGCGGACATGCTCCAAAGAGTAGCAGATCCCGCGGCCCGGCGGCGATCCCCGGAGATGGGACGAGCGCCGGGTCGCGGCGATTGACTGACGGGGGGCTTCTGGTAGAATGCGCGTCCCAGCGATCCTATGAACGATCTGAGAATCGCCTCGGTCCCGTTCGTCAACGCGCAGCCGCTTACGTGGGGGTTCACGCGCGGCCCCTACCGCGGCATTTTCCGGCTCCAGCACACGGCACCCGCCAGGATACCGGACCTTCTCCGCGCGGGGAAGGTGGACGTCGGGTTGATCCCGTCGATCGAGTACCTGGGTCTTCCGGGCGCGGAGTTCCTGCCGCAGATCTGCATCGCCTCGAAGCGCCGCGTGCGCTCGGTCTACCTGGCGTCGCGGCTGCCCCTGGAGCGGATCAGGAGCGTCGCGCTCGATCTGAATTCCCGCACCTCGGTGGCCCTGCTCAAGATTGTCCTGTGGCACAGGGGCGTGAGGGATGCGGCGTTCCACGAGCGGGCGCCGTCGCTCAAGGAGATGCTGCGTGACCACGACGCGGCTCTCCTCATCGGCGACGCGGCCTTGACGGCCGAGACATCCGGACTCCTGGTTCACGACCTGGCGGCCGAGTGGTTCGCCCTGACCGGTCTGCCGTTCGTCTTCGCCCTCTGGGCCGTGAGGCCGGGCGTGGTCCTGCCGGACGGGGTGCGGCCGTTCCTGGAATCGCGCCGCATCGGCATGGCCAACATCAGGGAGATCGCCCTGCGGGCGGGTGATGATCTCAAGATCGCACCCGTGTCGGTCGAGTCGTACTTGAAGACGAACATCCATTTCTATCTCGGCTCCGAGGAACGCAGGGGGCTCGGGCTGTTTTTCCGGCAGGCCCAGCAGCTGGGCCTCACACCCGGCTGGCGGCCGATCCGTTTCCGCGAGCCGTTCGACTGGGAGCGGGTGCCGGCCCCCGCGGCCCCGGCGAGGCGCGCCGTTGAGTGAGATGCTTCCGATCGGGAACGACGAGGGCGGGATCGATCCCCGCGTGTGGGAGCGCGTCGGTGACGAGGACCTGCGCAGGACGCGCGCTCCGTCGCCGGACATCGATGCGATCCTGGATCGCGTCACGTCCGGCGAGCGGCTCCAGCCCGCCGAGGCTCTGCGTCTTCTTCGTGCGGCACCGCTTCTCGATCTCGGGATGGCGGCCGACCTGGTGCGTCGCCGCCTGCACCCCGAGCCGATCGTGACCTACATCGTCGATCGCAACATCAACTATACGAACGTCTGCGTCGTGCGCTGCTCCTTCTGCGCCTTCTATCGCGATCCGGGCCACCCCGAGGGATACCTGCACTCGAAAGAGTCGCTCTACGCCAAGATCGAGGAGACCCTGGCCCTCGGCGGCACCGGCATCCTCATGCAGGGTGGCCACCACCCCGATCTCCCCCTGGAGTGGTACGAGGACCTCCTGCGCTCGTTCAAGGAGAAGTTCCCGCGTCTGCACGTGCACGCCTTCTCGCCCCCCGAGATCCAGCACGTCGTCAAGGTGAGCCGGCGGCCGCTGGAGGAGGTGCTGCGCCGCCTGAAGACCGCGGGGCTCGACAGCATTCCCGGGGGAGGGGGCGAGATCCTCGTGGACGGGGTGCGCCGGGCCATCTCGCCGCTCAAGACCCTGTCCTCCGACTGGCTGGCCGTCATGGAGACCGCGCACTCGCTCGGGCTTCCCACCACCGCGACGATGATGTTCGGGCACGTCGAGACGTACGCCGACCGCGTGACGCACCTGGAGAAGATCCGCGCACTCCAGGACCGCAGCCTGGAGCGCAGGGCGGCCTCGTTCACCGCGTTCATCTCCTGGACCTACAAGACCGAGAACACCGCGCTCGGCGGCCGGGAGGTGTCGAGCGCGGAGTACCTGCGCACGCAGGCGGTCACCCGCCTGTTCTTCGACAACATTCCGAACATCCAGTCGTCGTGGGTGACGCAGGGGAAGGAGATCGGCCAGGTCGCCCTGAAGTTCGGCGCCAACGACATGGGCAGCACGATGATCGAAGAGAACGTCGTGCGGGCCGCGGGTGCCTACGGCTGCACGACGCGCACCGAGATCGAGCGCCTCATCCGCGAGGCGGGGTATATCCCCCGCCAGAGAGACACGCTGTACCGCCTGGTGTCCTGACCGCCCGGCCTCCGGAATGACCGGTCTGTTCATCGTCAAGACGCTTTTGGTCACCGGGGTCGTCCTGACGTTTTTCCTGACCGTGGGGACGATCTCCTACCGCATCACCGACACGAGTCTCCAGGTACGCATCCTCGGGGGGGTCGTCAGACGCATCCGTCTGGCCGACATCGAAGAGGTGCACCGCCGCGGCGCCCTGATCCACGAGAACTGGTCCTCGCTGAAGTTCTGGAACAGCGTGACGATACGCAGGCGCTCGGGGTTGTTCAGGAACTTCGTCATCAGCCCGGACGATCCGGACGCGTTCGTGGTGCGGCTTCAGGATGCCGTGCGGCGGTCCGCGGAGCCGGCGTCCCCGCCGGACGGCACCGCCTGGGGGTTGTAGGCGCCGCCGAGCCACAGCCCGGGGACGGCCGTGGCGCACTCCGGGCAGGTCCCCTTCGGGGTGACACGGTAATCCCGGATGCGGTATCCGACCCGCTCGACGAGCAGCGCCCGGCAGGACGCGCACCGCGTGTTCTCGAGATCCCCGACCCTGCCCGGGATGTTCCCCGCGTACACGAACCGCAGGCCCTCCTTCCTGCCGATCTCGGCGGCGCGCAGGAGTGTCGCCACCGGCGTGTTGTCCGGGTCGGTCATCTTGTAGTCCTTGTGGAAGGCGGTCACGTGCCACGGCATGTCGGGCGACACACCCCTGAGAAAGCGGGCGATGTCGGTGATCTCTTCGTCGGAGTCGTTGAAGCCCGGGATCAGCAGCGTCACGATCTCGACCCAGAACCCCTTGCGCTCGAGCATGACGATCGTGTCGAGGACGTTCTTGAGCGTGCCGCCGAGGGCGCGGTAATTCCGGTCGCGGAACGACTTCAGGTCGACCTTGTACAGCCGCACGTGCGGACGGATGTAATCGAGGACCTGCTCTGTGCCGTTGCCGTTGCTGATGTAGGCACAGACGAGACCGGCTTTCGACGCTTCCTTGAAGACGGCGACCGCCCACTCCGAGGTGATGAGCGGTTCGTTGTAGGTCGAGGCGAGGATCGCCGCCCCGGACCGCCTGGCCAGGGAAACCAGACCCTCGGGGGTGGTCTGATCGGGCCGCGAGACCGCGTCCTTGTCGCGGATCGCCTGCGACGTGATCCAGTTCTGACAGTACCCGCAGTGGTAGTCGCACCCCAGCATTCCGAAGGACAGCGCGAGAGATCCGGGCAGGGCGTGGAAGAACGGCTTCTTCTCGACCGGATCGACCTGAAGCGCCCCGACGTATCCCCACGGGACCTGGAGGCGGCCCCGGTCGTTGAAACGGACCCTGCAGATTCCCGGGCGCCCCTCCGGGATGAAGCAGCGATGGCCGCAGGCGTAGCAGCGCACCGCCCCATCGGGCAGCCGTTCGTAGATCTCCCCCTCACGCGTCATCTCCGAGAGTGTCTGCGTCAAGGGGGACGTGGAGTTTGCCATGGTGTCGTCATTATATCGCCGGACCCGGAGCGGTTTCCGGAGGTCCTGTGGTAGAGTTGAAACAGCTGGTGCTCGCCGCGGGATCGTTGTTTTATCCGAACGCCCTCTGGTTCCTTCGCTGCCGGGTCAGTGCGCCCGGGGATCCGGACGGGTTGCGACAGGGAGCGCGTCGGTGGAATTCGATCACGGAGCGCCACTCTTGTTCTTCGTCGCGTCCGCCCTCGTGATCCTTCCGTTCCTCGTCGTCGTATCCGGAATCTTCCCCAGGGCGCGGATCGATCTGGACCGCTCGGTGCTGGTCCACGCGCCGAGCGAGCGCGTCTGGGAGTTCGTGGGCAGCGTGCCGGCCCTTCTCGGCAGCCAGGGCAGGTTCAAGGACTTCGGCCGTGTGACCGGGTGGTCGCTGCGGCACGGTGACGGCGAGAGCGCGGGATCGGTCTGGCGCGCGCTCGGCACCTGGGGCGCCTCGCCCTACTGGGCCGATATCGAGATCCTTCGCATCGTCCCCGGCAGGGAGATCGGTCTGCGACTGCGTCATGACTCTCTCGGCACCCAGAGAGGACTGCGCGATCACGTGGGATTGCTGTCGCTGGAATCGATCGATTCGGGCGCGACCAAGATCACCTGGCGGCTCGGGGCACGCCTGCGCGGTCCGCGGCTTCGTCTCGCGTGTCTTCTATCCTCGCGGCGCCTGCGCGCGCGCCTTCTGGATCAGGGGCTGCGCTCCTTGAAGGTCGAGATCGACAACGCAACGAAAGATCTGAAAGGCCCCTCCTCGGTTCAGGCCGGGGAGGCCGGCCCCCTCCACGTACCGCAGCCTCCAGGGCGGATTCCACCCGAAACGACGGTCTGATCGGGATCCCCGAAGCGACGCACCGGGCCGGGCGCCCGGGTGGTCGTCAGGGTTTCGAGGCGTCCTGCACCAACCGGTCGCGAAAATACCCCGCCGGGATCGTGCCGGAGGACAGGAAGCGCTCGTGGAAGTCGCGCAGCGAGAAGCGCTCGCGCAGGCGGCGCCGCAGCTCGTCGCGCAAATTCAGAATGTCGCGTTTCCCGAGCTGGTAGGTGATCGCCTGGGTGGGCCATTTGGAGTAGCGGTAGATCGCCCGCCGCGCCGCGTTGCAGGCGGCCGCCTTCACCGGATCCTTCTCCCCGCCCGAGCACGCGTCCGGCAGGTACTCGACGCTGACGAGGTAGTAGGCGACCGCCTCGTCGAAGGACATCCGGCCGGTGTGCAGTCCCGTGTCGATGCGCACCCGGGCGTCCCGCAGGGCCTGCCACTTGAGCTGGTACAGGCGCTCCTCGGGCGTGTAGAAGCCCCCCGGCGCGTCCGGCTGCGGCTCGCCCACCAGCTGCTCCGCGTACAGCGCCCAGCCCTCGGCGGACATGCTGTCCTCCCACATCGAAGACGAATCCTCCACCCCACCCGGAGTCAGCCAGCGCACATTCCCCATGGAACCGGCGCGCTGCCGCATGAACTGGTACTGCCAGTCATGGCCGGGAAACCCCTCGTGGGCGCAGAGGTCCGCGATGGCGTGCAGATTGTTCTCCTTCAGGACCCCCAGATCGCCGTGCGAAGCCGTCAGGTAGAAGCGGCCGATCCCCGAGGTCTTGAACGGCGGGGCCGGATAGTAGGCCGCCTCGAGCGTCCCCTCGAGGATGGACGGCGTGGCGACGATCTCCAGGCGGTAGTCCTTCGGGAGATCGAACATGCCGTGCCGCCGGGCGTACTCCACCAGGTCCATCGCCTTCTGGCGGTACAGCCGGAACATCTCCTCGTCGCTCCGCGGGTAGTCGCGCGACAGGTCGTCCATCACGGATCGGACCGACGCGAGCGTCGCCGCCCGGCTTCCCCAGTCGAGACTGAGCCTTCTCCTCCTGCCCACGTTCTTCGCCACCTCGACGAGCAGGCCCTGGGTCTCCTCGACCCTGGCCTGCGCTCCCGCGAAGAGCGTCGCGGCGGTCTGCCCGTCTGCGAGACGGAGATTGTGAACGAGCCGCCAGTCGTATTCCGTCTCGCCGCAGGCGTAGCGATCGGAATCGGCGAACGGCCGATAGGCTTCCTGGAGGAACTCTCCGATGTCCCGGAAGGCCCTGGCGGCTTTCTGCCCCGCAAGGCGCAGCCGCCTCGTCAGGTCCTTCGCGAAAGGCCGGCTCTTCAGGAACCCCGACGCCTGATCCGGGAGCGTCTGCCCGAAGTAGGTCGCGTTGCTCCGCGCGATTTCGATCCCGTCGTACTGCACCATCCGGTGGTCCGGCACGTTCCCCGCGCGGATCCCGTCCTGAAGGACGCCCCGCACGGCGCTGAGGAACGGGGGAACGGCCAGGACGCGCCGCGCGACGCGCTCCCACTCCTCGACCGTGCCGCGCCCGCCGTCCGGCATCTCGGCCATCTGCTGGATCTGCCAGTCCACGCCGCGGAACGGAGCGACCATGTAGGTGTCGACGCTCCTCTGGTCGTAATGAAGGTCCTCGAGAAGGTGGAGCATGAAGCGGATCTGCGCGCGCACCACTTCGCGGTCGATGCCGTCGCCGGGAGGCAGCGAGGACGGATCGACCCGCTCGAGGTCGGAGAGGATCGAGCGGTAGAAGGCGATCTCCGAGGCCCGCCCTTGCTTCGTGACGTCGGGGAGCGTCGAGTCGATGTCGGCCAGCTCGGGGCTGTAGCCGTCGACTCCCAGGTAGGTCGCCGTGACCGGGTTCCTCTTCAGGAAGCCGATGAAATAACGCTCGCGGATAGCTGACCAGGGCACGCGGGTGACCCTTCCGGTGCAGGCGAGAGGGGCTGCGAGAAACGCCGCGAGGAGGGCGAGGACAGCGAAGGTCCGCCACGAGATCAGACTTCGTCCGCGTCCCATCATCTCACGGACCCTCCGCCGGCGGGGGCGCATGATACCATTGTTCATCATGAGGACCGGTCGATCCCACCGCACCAGGCGACGGTCCGAGGTCGCCCGTCCGCTGTTCGGCGCCGTCTGCCTCTTCCTGGCCTGTGTCCCCGTCTTCGCGGCCCCGCCGGCCGCGCCCGTGCCGTCCACCGGCGCCCCTCATCCCTCGGCCCCCGTCGTGAAGGTTGCGGGGATGACCCTGGAGATTCGCTCGGGCCGCGTCGTCGTGACGGAGGTCGCGCAGGACTCGCCGGCCGAGCGCGCCGGTGTCCTTCCTCTCGACGTCCTGCTGGTGGTCAACGGACGCAGCCTGGTCGACCTCGATCCGATCACGCCCCAGCAGGTGCTGGGTCTGCTTCCGCGGGAGCCGACCCTCCGCACCCGGCTCGTCCTCGGTCGCGGGGCGGGCACGCTTTCGGTCGATCTCCCCCAGGATTTGAGCGGCACTTGGGCGGTCCCCGTCCCCCCCGAGGAATTGCGGCCCGGAGCGCTGGCCCCCTTGTTCACGGGACGGGACCTGCACGGAAAGGAGATCGCCTTGAAGGATCTCCTCGGCAAACCGGTCCTGCTGGATTTCTGGGCCAGCACGTGCCCCCCCTGCGAGCGCGCGGCCATCCCCCTCCGCCGCATCGCCGAGCGTTACGAAGGGAAGCTCGTGATCGTCGGGATCAGTCTCGACGAGGACCGGAAGGCGTTCGAAGCCTTCGTCTACAATCAGCACCTTCCCGGGGTTCAGCTGTTCGATGGGGGCGGCTGGCGCAGTCCTGTGGTCCGTCTCTACGGCGTGCCGGCGAACGGCATTCCCTACTACGTCCTCCTGGACGCGAGCGGCCGTGTCGCGTCCCTCGGCGACCTCGACCACGCGGAACAGGCGATCGAGTCGCTGACCGTGTCGCCGCGCTAGATCCTCTCCTCCTCCACGCGGGGAAAGACGCGGCGCAGCCACACCGGGGTGATCATCGTGGTGACGAGGACCATCAGGACCATCACCGAGAAGATGTCTCCGCCGATGATCCCGTGCGCCAGGCCGTATCCCGCGACGATCAGGCCGACCTCTCCGCGGGAGATCATCCCGACGCCGACCCTGAGGGCCTCTTCGTAGCGCAGCCCCGCAAGCCAGGCGCAGCCGCCACAGCCGATCACCTTCGCCAGGACCGCGATCGCCAGGATGAAGAGAGTCAGGGGGATCTGGCCGCGGAGCTGCTTGACGTCCGCCCGCAGACCGATGTTGATGAAGAACACCGGCACGAAGAAGGAATAGGCCAGCGGGTGGATGCCGCGGTCGATCCGTTCCTTGAACGATGTCTGGGCGAACAGCACACCCGCCATGTACGAGCCGGTGATGGCCGCGACACCGCCCAGGTACTCGGCGGCGAAGGCGTAGAGGAACGTGACCACGACCACGAGGGCCATGAGCGGCTCGCTCACCCCCAGGCGGCTCGCGGCCGCGGCGAGCCTCTCCAGGTGGCGGCGTCCCAGGAACCAGGAGAGCACGAAGAACAAGGTCATCCGCACGCAGACCCAGACGACCCCCGCGAGCGAGGCGACCGTCGTTCCGCCCGGCCCGCCGGCGGTCGGTCCTCCGGGAGGCGCCGCCCCGGATGCGGCGTGACCGCCGCCGACGAAGGCGACCACGAGTGACAGCACGATGATCCCCATGATGTCGTCGATGACCGCGGCGCCCAGGATCGTGCTCCCCTCCCGGGAGCGCAGGCTCTTCAACTCCATGAGTGTCTGGGCCGAGATGCTGACGCTGGTCGCCGTCAGCACCGCGCCCATGAAGAACCCCTCCCCCCAGCCGTACCCGAACAGGCGGGCCGCCGCAGCGCCCCCCACGAGCGGCAGGAGCACGCCACCGAGCGCGGCCCAGAACGCGACCCTCCCGACCCGGCGCATTTCCCGGAGGTCGGTCTCCATCCCGGCGACGAACATGAGCAGAATGACGCCGATCTCCGCCATGACCTGCACGATCCCGCCGGGATCGAGCCGGGGAGCGTCCCCGGCGCGCGGTGCGAACACGCTCCAGCGCAGGACATTCAGCAGGCTCGGGCCGAGGAGGAGTCCGGCCAGGACCTCTCCGAAAACGGCCGGCTGGCCGAAGCGGTTGCTGAGGGTTCCGGCCCCCTTCGAGACGACCGTGACCAGAGCGAGCAGGAGCAGGACCTGAAGCACGAGGCTCATGCAAAGGCCCTCCTATCGCAGCCGCGGCCGCGCGTCAAGTGCGTTCGTCCGAATCGTGCTACTCTGCGCCGTCTCATGCGCCCTCGCGCGGCTCTCTGGCTCGCACTCCTGCTTCCCGGGCTCGCATTCTCCTCCGGCCTCGACGACCCCCTGCCCATCCGCGACCCGTTTCCTTTCAAGCTCCTGTTCCTGGACCAGCCCCCTTCGGCCGCCGCGCTGCAGCCGCCGCTCGGGGCGCGTTTCTCGATCAATTCGTCCTATGTGAACACCATGGTCGCGACCAACGACCTGGTCGAGCTCTACAACCGGGACCCGTCGTATCGCGGCATCGTGACCTTGGGTGTCCTGCAGATGGTGGCGAACGCCCAGCCTTCGCGGACCGCTTTCATCTTCGACGGCGAGACCATGAGGACCACGCTGCAGGCGCGTGTCGGGATCACACAGCGATTCGAGCTCGGCGTGGACGCGCCGTTCCTGTCGCAATACCGCGGGTTCATGGACCCCTACATCGACGAATTCCATCGGCGATTCGGACTGCCCGACGGCGGTCGCACCGGTTTCGCTCATAACCAGTTCCGCGCCGGGTACATCGGCGACGGGGTGACGGTGTACTCCGATGAGGCACCGGGCGGCCTGCGGCTCGGCGATGTGGTTCTGTCGGCGGCCGGGGCGTTGCTCGTCGAGGGCCGCCGTTCCCCCGCCATGTCCCTCATGCTCTCCGCCAAGCTTCCCACGGGGGACTACCATACCCTCGATGGGAGCGGCTCGCTCGATTATGGCGGGACGCTGCGTCTCTCGAAGAGGTGGGGGCGGTCGACGGCGCACGCCGGGTTCAGCTTCAACTCGGTCGGCGAATGGCGGCTCGCCCCGAGCCTGGCGCTGCACAACTCGCGCAGCCTGTTCGGCGCCTATGTCTTTTCCGCGACGCCGGACACCTGTCTCATCATGCAGGCCCTCCGCACCGCCGGACCGTTTCCGTTCCGCTCGGGAAACGACCTGGGGAAGGTGGCGATGGAGGTCGCCGGGGGCTTTCGCCACCGGATGGCGCCGCGATTCGAGATGGAGTGGTCCTTCATCGAGAACATCGACCCCTACTACAACACCCCCGACATCGGCGTCTTCCTCGGCCTGAACTACCGCACCGGTGGAGCCGCCCCGAACACCGGGGGGCTTCCCGAAGGCGGTCCACCAAGTCGCTGAAAAATCAGGGGCTTGATGGTTCGTGACGGGCCGCGTGCGAGCCTCGTCCGCCGCGATGCCGCCGCCCGGGCGTCCATTCCGATCGCGTATCATTTGCATTGCTTTCACCCCGACCTCGCCGTATAATTCCGCCGAAATCACAGACAGGTCGCGGGTTTCCGGGGAATGCACACCGTTGCTGGCCCGGAATAATACACTTCCTCTCGGGAGCTAACGTGGAACCACTCGACAAGCTCGTCATTGGCGAACGCATCAAGTCCCTGCGAAAGAGCAAGGCGCTGCGGCAGTGGCAGATGGCCGAACTTCTGGGCGCCACGCAGCCCGCGGTGCACAAGTACGAGAACGGTATCCTGCCCGAAGTGAAGCGGCTGCTCGAGCTGGCGCGCATCGGTCACACGTCGATCGAATGGATTCTCACCGGCCGGCACTGGGAGAACGGGGCGACCGAGATGGAAAGACTCAAGTCTGACGTCTACGAGCTCGCGTACCAGTTCAGCGCCTTCACGCCGGAGGAGCGGCGGATCCTCGCCGACGCCCTGGAGGTGATCAATGGGGCGGTCGCGGCGGTGCGGGAATCCAGCAAGCGGGAGCCGCGCGAGCTGGGCGAGCTCGAGATCGGCCGCGCGCTGAAGTCGTTCGAGAAGCACAGCCGCGAGTCTCTGATGGCGGCGCTGTCGGTCTACGACGCGGTCGTCACCACTCTCGCGAACGGCAAGGTCCGCGACCTGCGCAGCTTCGGCCAGGGCGGAGGCGAGGACGTCCCCGCGGACAGGCCCCTCCGGATGCCGGTGCTGCAGAAGAACGCCGGCTGATCCGTGGCGCGCCCGCGCACGGCGGGCCGCGAAGACCTGGCTCTTCCCCCGGGCGCGACCGGCGGCCGCACCCTGACTTGATTGACAGGCCTCCGGTCCGCGTCTAACCTCCTGGCATGGAACTCTTCTCATCGGATCCGGACTCCCCGCGTCCCGGCGACCCGGCGCGCGCGCCCGAATCGGCGCCCCTCGCCGATCGAATGCGCCCCGAAACTCTCGACGAGCTCGTCGGACAGGACGAGCTGATCGGCCCGGGACGGCCGCTGCGCGCGGCGATCGAGCGCGACCAGGTCCGTTCGATGATCCTGTGGGGCCCGCCTGGATCCGGGAAGACCACTTTGGCGCGTCTCGTCGCCCGCCTGACGCGGGCCCAGTTCATCCAGTTCAGCGCCGTCCTTTCCGGCATCAAGGAGATCAAGGACGTCATGCGCGCGGCCGAGCAGTACCGGCGCGCCACGGGACGGCGAACGATTCTGTTCGTGGACGAGATCCACCGCTTCAACCGAGCGCAGCAGGACGCCTTCCTGCCCTACGTCGAGAGCGGCGCCATCACGCTCATCGGCGCGACCACGGAGAACCCGTCGTTCGAGGTGAACGCCGCCCTGCTGTCGCGCTGCACCGTCCACACGCTGCCGGCGCTCTCCGAGCGGGCCCTCGCTCTGATCCTCGACCGGGCGGTCCGGTCTCCGCGGGGTGTGGCTTCCCGGCGCGTCGTGGTTTCCGAGGACGATCTCCTGTACCTCGCGTCCCTGTCCGGGGGGGACGCGCGGCGGGCGCTCAACATCCTGGAGCTTCTCGCCACGACGACGGCCGAGGCGGCCGACGGAACGCGCCCCGTGGACCGGGCCTCGATCGCGCGGGCCGCCGAGCGCGCGCCGCTCCTCTACGACAAGGCCGGCGAAGAACACTTCAACCTGATTTCGGCGTTGCACAAGTCGCTGCGCAACAGCGACGCCGACGCCGCCCTGTACTGGCTGCTGCGCATGCTCGAGTCGGGAGAGGACCCCCTGTATCTGGCGAGACGCATGGTGCGCTTCGCGTCGGAGGACGTCGGGAACGCCGACCCGCAGGCTCTGAGGGTCGCTCTCGACGCCAAGGACGCGTTCGACTTCCTTGGGATGCCCGAGGGGACCCTGGCCCTGGGCCAGGCGGCGGTCTACCTGGCGCTCGCGCCCAAGAGCAACGCGCTGTACGTCGCCTTGGGCCGCGTCCGCGAGGATCTGGACGCCGGTCTCACCGACCCGGTCCCGCTCGCGATCCGGAACGCTCCAACGGGACTCATGAAGAGTCTCGGCTATGGCAGAGACTACCAGTACGCGCATGACGTCGAGGAAGGGACGACGGACATGGAGTGTCTGCCCGACCGCGTGCGCGGGCGGCGGTACTACGATCCGAAGCCTGTCGGTTACGAGAAGACGCTGGTCGAGCGCCTCAAGGAGATCAGGGACTTGAAAGCGCGCCTGCGGGAGCGCCGGGAGATCAAGCGATCGCCCTGATCGCGGAGGATGGCCGGATCAGCATCCAGGTGACGTCCTTCTCCGGGCAGGAATTGCACATCGGGAAGACCTTCCCCGCTTCGAACTCCAGGGTGAGCTCGCGACCCGCCAGATGGCAGTTCTGGCACCGGTAGGTTCCGGAGATTCTGCAGATCTCGCCGCTCTTCCAGGTCCTCGAGGAGTTCACGCGCGCCTCCGTGCGGTGCGGTGGACAAGAGAAGAGGGGTGACGGCGTCACCCCTCGCGAGCCAGTTCACAATGAAGGGGGACCTATCTCTTCCCCTTCTTCATCTTTCCCCCCTTCTTCTTGGCGCCTTTCTTCTTTTTCGGAATGGCCACTCACCCCCTTTCGCGTCGCACCGAGGCATCATTCGAATGCGATCGACGATCGAAAAAATCCGTCGTCGGTATAACATCGAAGTTGATCGACTGTCAATAGATCGCGCGCCCCGCGCCACTCCGGCGATCGCGCGGGGCGGGATCGATCGAGGGCGCGAGGCTTAAGACTGCCCGATGATGCTCCGGGCGCGCTTGCCGGGAGGCGCGCCGGCGCGCAGCGTGATGACGTCGATGGTCGGACGGCAGAGGAAACGGACGGGGAGCCACGACCAGCCGAGCCCGCGGCTCACGTGCAACCGCACCTCCCGTGCGACGTCGTACCATCCCTGCTGGTGATCGCGCGAGGCGTACGGGATATAGAGCGCGCCGATGATCGGCAGGCGCACCTGGCCGCCGTGCGTGTGGCCCGCGAGCACGAGATCGATGTCCCAGTTGCCCAGATCGCGTACGACGTCGGGGCTGTGGGCGACGAGGATGCAGGCGTCGCTGCGCGAGACGCGCGCCATGGCGAGCCTCAGGTTGTCGTGTCCCGTGACCGGATCGTCGAGACCGGCGATCACGATCTTCCCTCCCGGGTAGAGGATCGTCCTGCTGCTGTTGCGGAGAAGGGTGAAGCCTGCGCTCTCCACGACCTCCGGACCCCAGGTTCCGGGGATCCGGTCCCCGTAGTCGTGGTTGCCCCAGACGACGAACTTGCCGTAACGCGCGCGCAGCGCGCCGAGAAACGATCGGAGCTCCTCCCGGTGATCGTGCCCGCGGACGAGGTCGCCCGAGATGACGATGATGTCCGGGTGCGCGTTGTCGATGATCTCGATCGCCCGCCGCTCGCGATACCCCAGCGACGCGATATGGATGTCGCTGATGTGGACGAGCGTCAGGTCGGGGGCGATCGGGCGAATCATCGGCAGGTACTCGACCGAGCGCACCACCTCGATCCAGTTCGGCTCGACGAGCGTGGCGTCCACCACCATGCCGCAGAGGAGAACCCCGGCGCCCAGCAGAGCCCATCGTCCTGCGCGGGACCGGGGCAGAGAAGGCATGCCCACCAATATAAAGAAGATGCCGCGACCCGGCCAGCCGATGACCGGGATAGCCGGAACCGGGGATGCTTCGGGCGTTCCCGGCCTTGACCCGGACGGGGGGATCCGGCTACCATGACCTGTCACGCCAATGGGGTTTCTCCTGCCCCTCCATCAGGAACGGCCTTAGCCCTTGACTGACAAGAGCCATCACGATCACGGTCGGCCTGCGCATGGCCGGCCCGACTCGACGCATCACCATGATTCCGGGGCGCAAAAGCCGCCCGCGGGCCCGGGCTCGCCGGCCGGCGCCTCCGGGGAGGACCGTTCTCCGTCGACGGACCCCCGGCAGGGTGGTCACGGCGCCCAGGGGCGGGACGCGCACGGCCACGCCGCCCATCGCCGCAACCACCGGCACCACCGGGACTGGCGGCACCGCCGGTCGCATCACCCGCGCGGCGGCGCGCGCCAGGAGGGGGGCGCGGGACAGGGCGAGACCGGACGTGTCCAGGGATCCGCCCACGGCCACGGGAGCCCGCATCCCCGGGACTCGAGACCGCAGGCCGGAGCGCCGACCATCGAGGCGGGTGGGGTGCTGGAGATCCTCAACGAGAACGGGGGGTTCCTGCGGCAGGCGGCGCGCAATTACCGGCCCTCCCCCGAGGACGTCTTCGTGCCGCGCGACATCCTGTTGCGTCTCGCCCCGGCGAACCACCGTCTCAACGGGGGGGGAATCGAAGGGGTCGAGATCGAGGGAATGGCCTCGGCGTCCCCGCGGGGCGGACGCCCGGCGCACGACCCGAGGCACGGTCACCAGCGCCAAGCGGGCCGGGGCGGGCACGCGGGCCACGGCGGGGCGCCGGGACCGGGCACGGCCAGTCTCGTGGATGTGCGCTCGATCAACGGCATGCCGATCGAGGAGTTCGCGAAGAGACGGCCGTTCTCCGAGCTGACGTCGATCGATCCGCTGG
>WNGH01009735.1_pt1 | contig 26841 bp, 27 predicted proteins | sample 5400631 | NCBI WGS metagenome assembly WNGH01 (sample SAMN13153373, study PRJNA577476) | soil metagenome | isolation source: 115 cm soil or saprolite under Garry oak tree replicate 1 | place: USA:California | collected 2016-06-15
GTCCTCGAAGTCGCGCCGGGGCCGGGCTATCTGGCCATCGAATTGGCGCGGCTGAGCGGCGCCTTTGTGACAGGTCTGGACATCAGCCGGTCGTTCGTGGGCATCGCCCGCGAGAACGCCAGCAAAGCGAGCGTGCGCGTGGATTTCGAGCATGGCGACGCCGCCGACCTGCCCTTTCCCGATACTCAGTTCGACTTCATCGTCTGCCGCGCGGCATTCAAGAATTTCACCAGACCGCTCGTCGCCCTCAACGAGATGCACCGCGTGCTCAAGCCCGGCGGCAATGCGCTCATCATCGATTTGCGCAAGGATTTTTCGCCGCGCGCGGTGAAGGATTATGCCAGACGCCACGGCTTGTTTGCCGGTCCATTTATCAGACTGACATTAAATACTGTGCTAAAGAAACGCGCCTACACCAAGGATAGCATCACCGAATTAGTGGCGCAGTCTCAGTTCGGGCAAGGCGAAGTTCGCGTCGATCCGATTGGCTTCGAATTGTGGCTGCATAAATGAGTATTGACGGTCCGCCGCCGACATGAACGACGACATTCCTTTCGACAAGAGTTTCAACCTCGAGCCCGATCAGGTCCAAGAAGTGGCGCCCGACGTGCGCGCGATCGTGGCCGATAATCCAGGCCCGTTCACGTTCAAAGGTACGATCAGCTACATCGTCGGGCACGGCCAAGTGGCGATTATCGATCCCGGCCCCGACGATGTCGTGCATGTCGCGGCGCTGCTTGATGCAGTGCGTGACGAAACCGTCACTCATATCTTTGTTACTCACACGCACCGCGATCACTCGCCTGCCGCGGCTAAAATCAAGGATGCGACCGGCGCCAAAGTATTGGCGCAGGGGCCGCATAGGCCGGCGCGTCCGCTGCATACCGGCGAAATCCGCAGGCTCGATGCCTCCATCGACCTCGATTTTCGTCCCGACATTACGCTCGCTGACGGCGAGATCGTGAACGGCAAAGGCTGGACGTTGCAAGCGGTGGCAACGCCCGGGCACACCGCCAATCACATGGCGTATGCTTTCAAGGAAGCCGATCTGCTGTTCGCCGGCGACCACGTCATGGCGTGGTCGACCACAATCGTGGCGCCGCCCGACGGCGCGATGAGCGACTATATGGCTTCCTTGCACAAATTGGCGAAACGCAGTGAGCTGCTCTACTTGTCGGGGCACGGCGCACCGGTTCGCGATGCGCCGCGTTACGTGCAATATCTGATCCGCCATCGCCAAGCACGCGAGGCGTCGATCTTGCACCGACTCGGCAAAGGGGCGGCCGACATCCCGACTATTGTCAGAGCGGTCTATATAGGGCTCGATCCGCGGCTCGTTGGCGCCGCCGCACTCTCGGTGCTGGCGCATCTGGAAGAGCTTGTCGCGCGCGGCGCCGTCGTCACCGAAGGACCGGCTTCGATTGGCGGAATCTATCGCTTGGCCTGATTGGCCTTGCCTGCGGGCTTCGGCGGCGGCGCTGATTTTTTCTGGGGCGGCGGGGTAGAGAGCACGTCGTCGATGTCCTCGATCAAGCTGCGCACCCGCTTGGCATTGGTGCCGAGGTCGTGGCGGCCGTAACGCGACGCCGAACGCACGTCGATCCGGACGCCATCGATTGTCGGCCGGATTCGCACCACGACGTCATCGCGGAATCCGAGGATCGGCGTGCGCGCCACCGCCTCGATGATGCCATCACGTACCGCGCTTGATTGGGGGGCGCGGGCGTCGATCACCCGCGGCAATGGGCCCTGCGGCGGGGGAATACGCGGCGTGCTGCTGCTCGGCTGTGTAAAGGCCGGCATAAGTCACCGGATTGGCATCGCGGGGCCGCAATCGCGCGATGGCGTCGAATTGCGGCGGATCAATGGGATCGGTGGTAATGTCATATATCGCCGGCAGTCGCGACGCCTTGATGCCGAGATAGACTGGATAGGCAATAAGCGCAGCTCCGATGAGCAGCGCCGTCACCGCTTGGCGCCCACCGCCAATACCTTGCCGCCAGATAACGATACCGGCGGCAAAGGCGAGCAAGATCGCGAGGCAAGCCAATACCAAAGCGCCGGCGAGCGTCGAAAGCGCCGGTACAATCTCAAGTGCGCCGGAGCGTACAATAATGACAGCGATGAAAGTCGCCGCGAGCGAAAATAGCGCGATGCGGCGTGACCAGATGGCAAGCCGCGAAATCGATGTCGCCGTGAACAGTTGTCGTCGCATTTAGACCGTTTTCGTCAATGCGTGCCCGCGTCCTGGTCAATCGGACCGCCACAGCCATTATATTTGCCGGCGCGACCTTCGTCTTTGCTTAAAGCGCAAGCCGGTGACGGCGCGCATCAGTCATCGAGAAGAGTATCGATCTCGGCCTGAATGCTTTCGCCGGGCGTACAGCGGTGGCCGGCGCCTGCGGCCAAGAGGGCGCGTGCTTGTTCGGCGGTCTCGGCTTCGACGCACCATTCTTCAAGCCGCGTGACCAGCATCCTGGCGTGGAATAGCCTGGGTTTCGTCTCGGGGACGGTCTGCGGCGCGGTTCTGGGCGTGCGCAATAATGCGCTTCTTGCCGGCATGGTTGTTGCGTCCGAATCAGCGGATCGGACGATTTTAGACGCTCAGCAGAAGCGAACAAAGAAGAAACATCCGAACCCAAGGTTCCCTTGTGGAACGTGAGTTCCCCAAATATCGTTGAGTCAGCGTTCCTCAAGTGTGGAGTGTGATCGTGGCCCCGCGCGCGTATTGGAAGGGTTATCTCAAACTGTCGCTCGTTTCCTGCCCTATCGCATTGTTTCCGGCGACCTCCGAGCGGGAAAAGATCAGCTTTCACCAGATCAATAAAGAGACCGGCAATCGCATCCGGTACAGGAAAGTTGACGCCGAAACCGGCGACGAGGTGGATAACCCCGACATAGTAAAGGGCTATGAGGTGGCAAAGGGCGAATATATCGAGCTCGAACCAGAGGAGCTTGAGGCCGTCGCCATCGAAAGCAAGCGCATCATCGACATCGAGGAATTTGTGCCGCGCCAGGAAATCGACGAGCTCTATATGCGGGATCCTTATTATATCGTGCCCGACGGCGAGGTCGGTCAGCAGGCTTTCGCAGTCATTCGCGAGGCCATTCGCAAAGAGGGCATGGTGGCGCTGGGCAAGGTCGTATTCACTTCCCGTGAGCACATCATCGCGCTCGAAGCGCGCGGAAAAGGAATGCTAGGCGTGACACTGCGCTATCCTTATGAGGTGCGCAACGAAGAGGAATATTTCGACACGATCGAGAACGAGAAGATTCCTAAGGACATGATCGATCTCGCGGTCCATATCATGGAGACCAAGACCGGACACTTCAAGCCGCAACAATTCAAGGACCAGTACGAGGACGCGCTGAAGGACTTGCTGCGGCGTAAGCAAAAAGGCGAGAAGATCGAACGGCCGAAGGAGCGCGCACCGTCAAACGTTATCAATCTCATGGACGCGCTGCGGCAGAGCGTCAAGGCCGGTGGTAGCGGCGGCGCGCGCCGCACCTCGTCGCGATCCACCTCATCGCGACCAAGTGGGCGCACGGCCAGGAAGCCGGCGCGCGCGCATGCCCGGCATAAGAAGGCCGGCTGATGCCTGGCAAGCGGGTGCAATTCGACGACGAGACCTGGCGGCAGATCGATCTTCTCGGCCGCGATCAGATGAAGGACTTTCAGGAGCTTGCCGACGAGGCTTTTCGCGACCTTCTGAAAAAACATGGCCAGCCGGTCCACTTGAAAGATGCGTTTCGGCGCAGCGCCGGCGTGTCGGCGACAATTCATCGTTTCACAACGAAGAAAACTGGCAAGTCGCGGCGTAAATAGGCCGCTTCACTGCTTCGCGATCGCGCGAATGAGTTCGGTCAGCGCGTCGGCCATCGCGCTCTCCTGGATTGCGTCGCGATGCCTTGTTGTCAGATCACAAGCCAAGAAGCTTCTTGGCATTGCCGCCGGCTAACGCTGCCACCGTCGCCGCGTCGAAATCCCCGACCGCCGCGATATGGCCCAACGGATCATACTCCGCCATGTCATAGGGATAATCGGTTCCAAGCAGCACGTGATCGGCGCCGAATGTGGATACCAGCGCGGCGAGCTGGTGCGGCGTGAAAACGACGGTATCGACATAAATGCGCTTAAGATAAGTTGTCGGCGGCTGCGGCAGCGCGCCATGGCTATCGGAGCGCGCACCCCAGGCGTGATCGATGCGCCCGGGATAAGCGCCCAGATATCCGCCACCATGGACGGCGAGAACTTTGAGCCGGGGGTGACGTTCGAAGACGCCGTCAAAGATCAGATAATGCAGCGCAATCGTGGTCTCCAGCGGATTTCCAACGACATTATTGAAATAAAACCGCGTCAACCGCGAGGCTTCGGTGAAGCCGTTGGGATGGATCATCACCAGCGCGCCGAGTTCTTCCGCTCTTTTCCAGAACGGTGCAAATGCCGGGTCGGACAATTCTTTGCCGGCAATGTTGGTCAGAATCTCTACGCCGGTGAAGCCGAGTTGCTTGACGCAGCGCTCGAGTTCGCGCGCCGCTTCCGTCCCATCCGTCATCGGCACCGCGCCGAACCCCTTGAGACGGTCGGGCTTGACCGCGCAGAATTCGGCAATCCCATCATTGACGATATGCATCGCCTTGACCGCGATATCGAGCGGCACCGTGTAGTAGCACTGCGGCGGTGGCGGCGCGATGATCTGCACATCGATACCCATCGCGTCCAGGTCGGCCAGTCTGCGATCATGTCCGATCCGGGCGCGAATGTCGGATTCCTGTTTCTGACTGAGCGCCTTGGTCTCGGCATTGGCGAAATGCGCAAGCGGGATGGTGGCCCAATCGAGATAAGGCTCGACGAATTTTGCTGCGGCCGGCACGGCGACATGGGAATGAATGTCGATCGTTATGCTATCGGGCCGCAGCTCGCGCCCGGGCCGACCATGGCGCCGCGCTGCAGTTGGGGCATATTTGTTCCATTGTCCGGACATAACCGTTCCTTTTTGACCTCGCCGCGCCGGGCGCGCAAGGAATTGGTTGAGCGTTTATTTGATAGCTTGATCTAGCGCTGCGGACCGCAAAGCGTGACTTCGCGCTCGGCGCGAAACACGTTGCTGTAGAGATTTGCCACCCACTGCCGCCCGCTTGAGGTCAGGTTGAGATAGCGGATTGCGCTTTGAATGTGCGGCGACACGCTATTCCAATAAAACTGCGGATAAAGCTCGGTAAGATCGGCCGGCGAGGTATAGCCAAGCTGTTTGTTCATGCCGACTTCCTCGAACTCGTAGTACAGCGCATTGGCCTTACGCAGATAGTGCGGATCGCCAAGCTGTCCGATGAGATCGGCCGCGCGCATTAATTGGCCTTCCTCATTATCGCCATCAGCGGCGTAATGCGATGGAAAGCGCGTGAATTCGATGGCGTTGGCGATCCTTTCCGCATCGAGCTGCTTTCCCTTGCCGACACGATCCAGCACGAACAGCTTCGATCGCTCGACATGGTGGGCCAGCAGCGCCGCGTCGGAAGAGCCTCGCGGTAGCTTGATCTTGTTGCCTTTGCCGTCGATCACATAGCCATCTTCGTCATCGCCGCTGAGAATCCCGCGGACATAGCCGATGTCGTGCAACAAGCAGGCGACGAGGAGGTGCGCGAAATCACTGGCATATGTCGGCCGCAGCAAGGCGCGGCCTTTCATGATGTCGTAGCCGACGAGCGTCACCAGCATCGTATGCTCGACATTGTGGTAAAGCGCGTCGCTGTTGCCGATGCATTCAAGGGCTATGCGTGCGATTGACGGGATCAGCTCGGCCAAATGCGCATGGGTCGAACCAAAATTGCGGTTCAAATGCTCGGCAAGGAAGGACCCCAAGGCCTCCGCTGACAATTCTGGTACGGTGATCAAGGAATACCCCTCTACGCCCTATCGATGCCATCGTGACGACGAGTCCGACAATTTGCAATATCGATTGGAGGGCTAGTCCGACTAAAAACCGGCACGGCCCGACGGGATCAAAAGATCCCGAGATGCTGGCGCAGGTCAACGCCGTCGTTCTTGAGCGCGGCGGGGGTTGAAACCACGGCGACGCGGCCACTGTTGAGAATGACGATATCGTCGGCGATATCGAACACCAGTTTCGGGTTCTGCTCGACAAGAACGATGGAGAGCCCGCTTTCCTTGAGCTTGCGGATGGTCGCCATCACCTCCGCGACGATTTGCGGCGCGAGCCCTTCCGATGGCTCATCCATCAGCAAGACCCGCGGATTCGACATCAGAGCGCGGCCAATAGCGAGCATTTGTTGCTCACCGCCGGACAGATAGGCGGCCATCTGGCCGCGCCTTTCGGCAAGCCGCGGAAACATGGCAAAGACGGTATCGGCAGTCCATGGCGCATGCGCCGCGCCGGCGAAGCCTTTGCGCGCCGCAACCATCAGATTTTCGCGCACGGTCAGGCTCTTAAAAACACGGCGGCCCTGCGGCACCAGGGCTACGCCGTGTGCGGCGATCACCTCAGGGGGCATGCGTGTCACTGGCTTGCCGAAGACTTCAACGCTGCCGGTACGCGGTGGCAAGAGACCGACGCTGACGTTCATACAGGTCGACTTGCCGGCACCGTTGCGGCCAAGTAAGCCGAGCAGCCGTCCCGTACCAAGCTCAAACGCGACCTTCTGCAGCACATGGCTGTCGCCGTAATAGGCGTCGACGCCGCTAAGACGAAGCGCGCTATTCGCCAAGATATACCTCCCGGGTGCGCGGATCGGCGACCACCTCGGCGCGCGTGCCTTCGACGATCACTTCGCCAAAATGCAGAAGCGTTATCCGATCGGCAAGGTCGAGCGCCACATCCATGTCGTGCTCGATCATGACGATGGTGACCTCACGCGGAATGGCGATGAGGAGCTTGCGCACATCTTGTCTCTCGTCGATGGAGAGGCCGGCGAACGGCTCGTCGAGCAAAACAAGCTTTGGATTTTGCGCGAGCGCCATGGCAATTTCGACGCGTCGCCGCTCGCCATATGAGGTTTCCGCGAGCGACCGTTCGGCAATGGCTTCGAGGCCGACGCGCTTGAGCGCGTCACGCGCCTGCATGGCGAGATGGCTTTGCCTGTTAAGCGCGACGATTGGATTCCATCGCACGGCTGAGAGGCCGAGCAAAGCTAGCGTGACGTTATGCTGGATCGTATCGCGAGCGAACAGGGTGATGATCTGGTAAGTGCGCGCCATTCCCAGATGCGTGCGTTTGCGGCTCGGCATCCGTGTAATATCGCGGTCGAATAACTTTACCGAGCCGGCATCCGGCGCCAGCTCGCCGGTGATCAAATTGAATAGAGTGGTTTTACCGGCGCCATTCGGGCCGATGATCAACCGGCGCTCGCCCTGCTCGACATCGAGATTGACATTGCGGGTGACCCGCAGCCCGCCGAATGATTTGCTCAGCTTCTCGATTGCGAGAGCACTCATTGCCGCGGCCTCGTGGCAATCCGCGCACTCGTCTTGCGCCGATTTCTGGCCTGCCAAAACGAGCGCGTCATCCGCGCCGTGCCAGGCACCAGTCCTTCCGGCATGAACACAACAATCGCGACAAAAATTGCGCCCAGCATGAAATTCCAGCGTTCGACATAGGCGCTGACGACATTTTTAACGATTACAACAAGCGCCGCCCCGATTACCGGGCCGAGCAGGGTTCCCGCGCCGCCGGAAATCACCATCAGTAAGCCTTCGGCCGAAGCGGTAAGCGCCAGCGCCTGAGGGCTAATAAACTGGTTGTAATAGACGAACAGGATACCTGCGACTGAGCTCAAAAGCCCGGAGAACATGAAAGCCCAGAATCTGATTAACCAGACATGATAACCAAGGGCGTTCATCCGCCGCGGCTGATCGCGGGTGCCGCACAGCGCCGCGCCGAACGGTGACCGGACGAAGATCCCCGCCGCCGCGATGGCGATGAGAAACACAATCAACGTCGCAACGTAAAACGCGCGTGCGCTACTGAGCGCAATGCCGAACGGCGCCGGACGCGCTGCCACGGTGATGCCGTTATCGCCGTTGGTCAGGCTGATCCAGCGATAGGCCAAGCCCCAGATAATCTCACCGAGCGCAAGGGTGATCATGATGAAGGTGATGCCGGCCACCCGCAGCGACAGCGCGGCGAAGCCTGCCGTCGCGACCAGTGTCGCCCCCAGCGTCGCGATGATCGCCAGCGCGTGACCATGCCCGGCGACCAGCAGATAGGCGACGACATAGGCGGCAATACCGAACAATCCGGCATGGCCGAGCGACACCAATCCGGCATAACCAACCAGAATATTGAGCCCGAGCGCGAATATCGCATAGAGCAGAATCTGACTCGCGATATTCACGTAATACACTTCTTTGATCGCGTACGGCACCACCGCCAAGCCAACGATCGCGATTGCGACGGCAACTCTCCGTGCGATGATGAAATTCGTCACAGAATCTGGCCCCCGAACAGACCCTGCGGTCGCAATACCAGAACCAGCACCATCGGCAGAAACAGGATGAAATAAGCGAGCTCCGGCAAAAGCGCCTGGCCGAAATTGTAGATGAAGCCGATCATAATGCTGCCGACGAACGAACCGAGCAGGCTGCCGGTGCCACCGAGGATGACGACGACCAGCGCGAGCGGCAGCATGTCCTGGTCGATCCCGGGATAGACCGAAAGTATCGGTCCGCCGATCAGACCGGCGAAGCCGGCAAGTCCGGCACCGAGCGCGAATACGATCGTGAATAATTGCGATACCCGGATGCCGACGACTCGCGCCATCTGCGGATCGTCGACGCCGGCCCGGATCATGGCGCCAAGCCGCGTTCGGTCCAGCATCAGCCACAGCGCGACGGCAAAGACAGCGGCGATGGCGATCACCGCCAGGCGATACAGCGGGAATACCGCCGTGCCGAACCGGATAAAACCGTTAAGCTCCGAAGGCGTTGCCACCGAGATTGGATCGCCGCCCCAGCCCATCAGGCAAAGATCGGCGACCATAAAGGAAACGCCGAGCGTCACCAGCACCTGCGCCAATTCCTGCCCGGCAAGACGGCGCAACAAGAGCCGTTCCATCAATGCGCCGAGCAGTGCGACCTCAAGGGCGCAGATCAGCGCCGCCAGCCAGAATCCGAACCGCATGCCAAGCGCGCCCGAGAGCAGCGTCGTGCCGAAATAGGCGCCGAGCATGAACATCGAGCCATGCGTCAGGTTGGGAATGCGCATCAGCCCGAAGATCAGCGAGAACCCGGCAGAGAGCAGGAACAACAGGCCGCCGAACGTCACGCTGTTGACGGTGAGCAGCAGCCAGAACGTCATAACTGCTGCCCTTCCGTCGCGCGGGTGATCAGCACTTGGTCAGTGGCGGATAATCGCGCGAATAGACTGGATGCGCGAGAAACTCCTGTTCGGGCCAGGTCCAGAACTGACTCACGTTCTCATAGGTCTTAATGGTCTTATTCCAGAGCTTGAGGCCGTATTTGGCGCCTTCCGTCCCGATGCGCCGGATGTAGAAATTGCCGATCACATTGTTGAGGTGATCGAACTTGAGCGGTCCGCGCGGCGTATCGGTCAAGCTGACGGCCTTCAGCGCTGCCATGAACTTGTCCTTGTCGCGGGCATCTCCACCTGTCGCTTTCAATGCCGCATCGACGACCTGGCAGTTGACGTAAAGGAGCCCGGCGTACTGGCCGGGAATGGTGTTGAAATTTTTCAGCATGCCGTTGACGAAGCGCTGATTGGCGTCGTTCTCTAGATCGAGTGTGTAGGGGCAACAGCCGACCAGGCCGATCGCCTCTTCGCCATAGCTCTTGAGCAGAGCGTCGTCGCCGCCGGTCTCTCCAGTGACGACCGGGTATTTAAGCCCGGCATTGGCGTACGCCTTCATGAAACGCAGCGGGTTTGACCCGGCAAAACCTTGGCACACGCCGTCGCAATCGCTGATCTGCGCGACGTAAGGCGTGTAATCCGGCGTCACCAAAGGCGGCCACAGCTTGTTGACGATGCAGCCGCCGTCGTGCTGGAACGCGGCCTGAAAGCCGCCCATCTGCTCGTAACCAAAGGCGAAATCTTCAACGATGCAGAAAATACGCTTGAGCTTGAGTTCGGTGGCCGCGTAATGCCCCATCGGGTGCATGGCCTGCGACGACGTCGCCGAAGCACGCAGCAGATATGGATTAGGCTGGCGTTGGGTGAGATTGTCAGCCGCGGCGAGGCTGAGCGTCGGCATCTTCTGCTCGCGGATATAATCGCTGATGGCATAGAGCTCGAAAGCGGCGAGCGGGCCAAGGATGACGTCGACTTTGTCTCGCTCGACGAGTTCTTGCGCCTTGGTCTTGGTACCCGCCGGATTGCCGCCGGTATCTGCGGAGATGAAATCGACTTTACGGCCGCCGATCGTGTAGTTCGTCTCCTTCAGATAGGTCAGGACGCCCTGCTCCATCTGAATGCCGCCCTGCGCGAGCGGGCCGGTTTAGACCTATCATTGGCGAGGTAACGCGCGGTGTAAAGCCCGCTAGTGTCGCGTTTTTCTCAACGTTCCTCAGCGGTAGTCGCGATCATTTAGCCGGCCTGTCGTCGACGCTTGGATGGAATGATTGGAAGCAGCAGATAGGGTCGTGCCACGCCGCCGAAATGCAGGCCGGTGACGCCGCCAAAGATCTCCGGGGGCCGGTCGCGAGGATTATCATGCAAAAATGGGCCGCAACCGGTCAGCTCGTTCTTGAAATTTGAAAGCCGGCCGCCACTCCCTCCCGGGTAGTCATAATCCTTGCCGCGCACCGTAAGGGCGATGCGATAGCCTTTGGGCACAACGATCGATGTCGGCCAAATTTCCACGTCAAGAGTGATCACTTCGCCGGGCCTAAGCGGCTGCTTTTTACTGTGCGTGTGATACGGCCGATATGGTGTCGATATTTTTTTATCGAGCTGGCGGTGCGAAGCGCGCAGCCAGCCTTGGCCGATCGGCGTGTGCGGATCGATGGCGCCCTGAAATACCACTTCCTTCATGTCCGGCGAGAACACGCGCAATACGACGAAAATATCGATATCGCTCGTTGATGACGACACATAGAGCTTGACCGCAGAAGGCCCGGTGATCTCGGTGTCGCTTTCAAGCGGCGCCGTCAGAAAGGTGACGCCGTCGCCCATGGCGTCAAACCGAACCACCGATTTTTTATTCGCGGGTTTGTTGACGGCAAGCACCCCTGCGGCATCGAGATAGAAGCGCGTCCATTTGGTACGCTTAAGCGGCCATTCATTTTCCGCGCGCTCGACGAAACGATCGAGGTGCCGAACCTGCAGCTGCACTGAGGGCTGCTTGTCCCAACCGTTCTTCTTGCCGTGCAAGAAGTAATCGAAGAAACGCAGTTGCAGATTGCGTCCGTAGTCGGTGTAAAAGTGCGTCCAGTGCTCGATGCCGTGCGCTTCTAACCATTTCTGCTTTGCGGCGGCGCGCACAAAACCTTCGAAATTGCCGTGCGGATGCAAACCCTGCCCGCCCCAATTGGCCGCCGAGAGGAACGGCGTCTTCACCTTGGACCAGATCGGCGAACGCGCCTTGTGATAATCGTCGTCCAGCGGATGCGCGAGGATTTCCGCGCCGAAGTCGCTGCGATTTCTCGCCAGGTCTGCTTCGGATAAGAACTCAGGACCGCAGACGAGTTCGCCATGCACGCGGCTTCGCTTGCCGCGCTCGCCGGCACCGTATTGCACTGTCTTGACTTGCATGTCGTACCAGTTTTCCCAAAACGTGCAGAGAATCCCGCCATGATGGGTCATATCGCGATACCAGTCGGCGGCGCCCTCCCAAATGCACATGGCCGAGAGATGCGGCGGCTGTAGGCTGGCGACGTGCCACTGATTGATGGCGTAATAGGAAATGCCGTTCAGTCCGACTTTGCCGCTCGACCAGGGCTGCACGCTCGCCCATTCGATGCAGTCGTAAAAGTCCTTAGTCTCACGCGGCGAAAAATGATCGATGTAGCCAGGCGAGCATCCACAACCGCGGGAGTCGACCCGCACGCAAGCATAATTGTGCGGCACCCATTTTTCCGGATCGACGACTTCCCAGCTCTGATAGAGATTGCTGGACCCCGCTGTGACATCGGGATGCCGCTCCGCCATGCGCTGCCACGCGCTCGGGTAACCGTCCTGGAAGGCAAGTCCCTTGGCATAAGGTCCGTAACTCAAGATCACCGGGTGGCGCCCCTCAGCAAGGGGGCGAAAGACGTCGGCGCGCAGCACTAGACCATCGTCCATCGTGATCGGCACGTTCCAATCGATCTGCATGCGGTCGCGAGTCTCGCTGCGCTGTTCAAGACTGTTGCGGTCGCCTGCGACCGCCGCCATGCGCGCTTCGCCTTCAAGTGATGACATCACAATTCCTCCCGCGCTGCCTTTCCTTGCGGCGAGCTAGCGCGAACGGCACTGTCACGCAGCGCTCGCCTACGCAGTTTTGGCCCGACCTTTGCCGCGTTTAACGCCGGCCATCTTTTCCAGCACAGCGCAAACCGCGGCAGTGTCTTCGGCAGAATGGCCGCTCCGCAGCGCCTTGGCATAGATCGCCTTGCTGGCGTCAAACATTGGCGTCGGCACCGCGATTTTGCGGGCATAGCTGCCGATGACGTCCATATCTTTCTGCCAGACCGACATTTTCATGGTGGGATCGCGGTAGCTGTTCCTCACCATCATCGGCGCGCGCAATTCGAAGATCCGCGAATTGCCAGCGCCGGTTTTGATCAGATCGAAGATGAGTTGCGGCGGCAACCCGGCTTTCATGCCCAGCACCATCGCCTCCGCACTGGCGACGTTATGGATGGCGACCAGAAGGTTAGCGACGTATTTCATGCGACTGCCGTTGCCGAATGCGCCGACATCGTGGACAGCACGCGTGAAGTCGGAGAATAGACCGCGCAATTTCTTTATTTCTCGGGAATCACCCGATGCGTAGACGACAAGATCCTTTGCCAAAGCCTGCGCGCCAGTGCCGCTGACTGGGCAATCGAGCATCACATGGCCAGCCTTGCGCAGGACGGATTCCGCCTTGGCTTTATCCTCCAAAGTGAAAGTCGACATTTCCACAACGACTCGGCGCGGCAGATCGGCTCTCGCAATCGTCGTCGCCGTTTCAACAAGCGCGGACGGCTTGGGCAAGCTTATGATGATCGTGCGAGCTCGGCGGGCCAGCTCGCTGGCATCGGCGGCAATCTCGCCACCCAGCTTGGCGACAGCGCGGCGGCGCCCCGGAGCGATGTCATAGCCGATCACGCGCCAACCAGCGGCCAGCAAGTTTTGCGCGAAAGCGCCGCCCATAATGCCAAGTCCGACAATGCCGACGCTATCTTTCTTTGTTCGAGCCATCGTATCCCGCTCCGATTTTCCCCAAGGACCCGAGGCTATCGCATTCGGTTGCAATGCGCACAAGCGGCTTGTCGTTCGGTCGCTTGCGAATGGAGGACGTCCGCATCGATCGACACCCCGCGTGCGGAGCATAGGCCGGATTGGTGGTCTCAAATGGCTCTGGTTGTGGTTTGATCGTTCGCAGGTTAAGGCCTACGCGCTGATGGTGGGGAGGACGGTATGAAGCTTGGTGTTGCCGGTATCGGCAAGATGGGCGCTGCCGTTGCGGCGCGGCTGATCGAGGTCGGCCACGACGTGACGGTCTGGAATCGCACGCCGGAAAAAGCCAAAGCCGTCGCCGGCGCGAGTGTCGCGGCAAGCCCGGCGGAGCTGGCCCAAACAAGCGAAGCCGTCCTCAGCATCCTTACCGATGCGGCGGCCCTGGATGCGGTCTATAACGGCCGTTCCGGTCTTCTTGACGGCAACGTCGCCGGAAAGCTCTTCATCGACATGAGCACCGTCTTGCCCGCCACTGAAACCGCGCTTGCCCGCGCGGTACGAGCAACAGGTGCGGCCTTCGTCGAATGTCCAGTCGGCGGCTCGACCGGTCCGGCACGCCAAGGAAAGCTCATCGGGCTCATGGGCGCCGAACCGGCCGATGCGGCACGCGCACGGCCGATCCTCGAACAGTTGTGCCGGCGGCTGGAACATGCCGGGCCGGTCGGCTCGGGAGCCGTTCTGAAATTTACGATCAACCTGCCGCTGATGGTCTACTGGCAGGCGCTCGGAGAGGCGCTGGCGCTCGCGCGCTCGCTGGCAGTCGATCCGGACCGGCTCATGGATCTTCTCAGCGACACTTCAGGAGCGGCCAATGTTCTGAAAGTTCGCGCCCCCGGCATCGCTGCGATGCTCAAGGGCGGCGCTGGCGGTCCGGTCACTTTCGATGTCGATGGCGGCATCAAAGACATGCAGTCGATGCTCGCCGAGGCCAAATCGCGCGGCATCGAACTGCCGCTGGTGGAGCGGACGCTGGCCTGCTACCAAGAAACCAAGCAGCACCGCTTGGGCAATGCTGAAATTTCCGCCGTTTCGGTCTATTGGGCCAACCGCGACCCTCGCTAGATCTTTCCCAGCTAATCGGAGCCATTATGTCCGCTGTCACGCTCGCACAAGCCTCCACTATTGTCGACGCCGCGCTGAAGAAGGCGCGCGAGAGCAATCTGGCGCCGTTGGCGGTCGCCGTGCTCGACAGCGGCGGGCACCTCGTCGCGTTCAAGCGCGAAGACAAATCCGGCATTTTGCGTTTTGACATCGCATTCGCCAAAGCCTGGGGCGCCCTCGGCATGGGCTTCGGTTCGCGCACGCTCGCGAGTCGCGCCGCGAAAACCCCGCAGTTTTTCACTATGCTCGCGGCGGCGAGCGGCGGACGCATTGTCACCAATCCGGGTGGCGTATTAATCCGCGACGCTAGCGGCAACTTGCTAGGCGCCTGCGGTATTTCCGGCGATACGTCGGACAAGGATGAAATCTGTGCGGTTGCCGGCATCGAGGCGGCCGGGCTGAAAGCAGAGCCGGGAACGGACTAGCTGTTCTGACAACGAGCCGCGCCGAAACGCGCTTTGACTTCTTGCCAGCTTTGTCAAAACTTTTGAGCGACGTGCTTGGCCGGCCAATCAAATAAACCGAGAACAGGGAGGAGATTTCCCATGAAGATTTTTTCATTTTGGCGCTCGCTTGCGACTTATCGCGTGCGGATTGCACTCAATCTCAAAGGGCTCGTTCCTGAGGAGATCATCGAAGTTAATCTCATGAAAGGCCAACAGCGTCAGGCCGAATTTCGCGCGGTCAATCCAATGATGGCGATTCCAGCGTTGGTCGATGGCGACGGGCCGGCTTTGTTCGAGTCGCTGGCGATCATCGAATATCTCGACGAAACCCACCCTAACCCGCCGTTGTTGCCGCGCGATCCACGCGGCCGTGCGCGCGTACGCGGCTTAGCGCAGATCGTCGCCTGCGATTCGCATCCGCTGATCGTGCCACGGGTGCGTGAATATCTGGAACATGAATTTAAGCTCGACGAGGCGGCTCGCACGAAATGGTGCCAACATTGGCACACCGCGGCGCTGACAGCTCTCGAAGCACACCTGGCCGGGTCGGCCACCGGGCGCTATTGCCACGGCGACACCATCACGCTCGCGGACATTTGTCTCGCCAGCCAGGCCGCCGGCGCAAAATTCTTCAATGTCGATACGGCGCGATTTCCGAATTTTTCGCGGATTGCGAATTCTCTGGCGACAATCGACGCCTTTGCGCGCGCCCATCCATTGAAACAGCCGGGCGCGCCTGCGGCGGCGTGATCGCGCTTACCACCACTTGTGGAAGTGATGCACCGGCCCGGAGCCGGATCCTATTTCCAGCCGGTCGGCAGCCTTGAGGGCGGCACTAACATAGTCTTTGGCTTCGCGCACAGCGTCGGCAAGCGAAAGATTCTTGGCGAGACCGGCGGCAATTGCCGACGCCAGCGTGCAGCCGGTGCCATGGCTGTTGCGCGTCTCAATACGCGGCGTGGCAAATCTGGTGCAGGCGCCGTCCTCAACCAGAAGATCGGCGCTCTCCGGTCCACTGCCGTGACCGCCCTTGATCAGCACCGCGCGGGCGCCCAGCGCAAGCAGTTTTTGCGCTTGGGCATACATCGCCTTCTCATCGCGTGCCTCGTTTTCACCGGTAAGAGCGGCCGCCTCCGGCAAGTTGGGTGTGACCAGCCGTGCATGCGCAACTAATTCGCGCAACGCGCTAATCGCATCGGCATGTAATAACCGTTGGCCTGAACTCGTGGCCATAACCGTGTCGAGTACCACACTACGCGCGCGGTGACGTCGCAATCCGCCGGCGAGAGCGGCGATCGCCGCCGCGCTGCCCAGCATCCCAATCTTCACCGCACTTACGTCAAGATCGGAAAACACGGCATCCATTTGTGCGGCAATAAAGTCGGGCGGCACCTCATGAATGGCAAAAACGCCTTTAGTGTTCTGTGCGGTGAGCGCCGTCACCACAGAGGCTCCATAGACGCTAAGCGCAGAGAAGGTTTTTAGATCTGCCTGAATGCCGGCGCCGCCGCCCGAATCCGAGCCAGCAATGGTCAATGCGATCGGAACGCTCATTACGCGCCTCGCTTGGCCAGCATTCCATCGACAATGTCGCGCAAGCTGCGCGCAGCGGCCGCCGGATCGGGCGTAAGCGACAGCGCCGAAATGATTGCCACTCCGTCGGCGCCGGCAGCGATCACTTCGCCGGCATTGTTGGCATCGATCCCGGCAATGCCGCAGACCGGCAAATCTGGCGCGCGGCGGCGAAGCGCTGCGATGATTCGAGCGAGACCGGCAGGGCCGATCGGTGGATCGTTCTGTTGCTTGGACGCGGTAACGTAAACACCGCCGCTACCCACATAATCGATCAGAGCGAGCGGTGCCGCCTCGGCTTCCGCGACCGATTTGATAGACAGCCCGACGATTGCGTCGGGTCCTAGCAGTTGTCGCGCGTCCTCAACTGCCATGTCGTCTTGTCCAAGATGAACGCCGTCGGCGTCCGCCGCCATCGCCACGTCGACACGATCATTGACGACAAACGGCACGCCGGAGTCTGCCAAGGCTTTTTTGATTGCCCTCGCCTCCTCGATCATGGCGCGCGTTGCCGAGCGCTTGTCGCGCAACTGAACGAGCGTCGCTCCGCCGCGGGCGCACTGTCGCGCCAAATCGGCGAGTTGATGACCGCCGGCGTGCTCGGGATCGACGATGGCGTTGAGACGAAGATCGATACGCATCACGATACCTTGAGGCGGGCCCGCAGAATGCCGCGATCGAGCCCATGCAGCGCGTCGATCATGGCAGTCGCGAAGCTGCCGGGCCCATGCGCGCGCTGCGCCGCGAGTTCGCCGGCGACGCCGAATCCAGCGAGAGCCGCAAGCGTCGCCAGCCAAGGATCTCGCTCTACCGCAAGCGCGGCGCAAACAAGGGCTGCGCCGGCGCAGCCCATCGCGGTAACCAGTCCCATCAATGGATGGCCGTTCGCAATGGCGATGCCGCGCCGACCGTCGGTGACCGTATCGATGTCTCCGGTGAGCGCGACAATGGTCGCATGCGCCTCGGCAAAGCGCGCCGCCGATTCGCCATCTGCCTTATCGCCGGAGAGGGTTGCAAACTCCGCATGATTGAGGCGCACCGCTGAAGGATGACTGGCGACCAGGGCGCGCGCGAATTCCGCCCGTGCCGGCGAGCGCTCAATGAAAACGGGGTCGACCAGCCAGGGCAACCCTTTATCCGCGGCAATCGCTACCGCGTTCTCGATCGCGGATTTACGGTCGCGGTCGAAGGTGCCGAGATTGATCAGGACCGCATTGGCGCCAGCGACAAAAGGCCCGATTTCATCGGGCGAAATCGTCATCGACGGCACAGCGCCGGCAGCGAGCAGCATATTCGCCGTATATTGCTGGGCCACCGAATTGGTTATGCAATGCACGCGCGGGGCACGCTCGCGGATAAGCGCGAGCACGTCGGCGGCAATATTGGCAAGCTCGATTGGTGCATGCATTTTCTGTCCAGTCGCGCCGATTCTACAATGCTTCTTCGGGCTCGTGCAGTCCACCCGCTCTGGTATAAGGTATGGATCGGGTCGGAGGCGCGCATGATCCCTTTTTTTGTGCAGATAAAATGCCAACTTGGCAAAGCATACGACGTCGCCAGCAAACTTGCTGATGCCGAGATTGCTTCCGAGATTTATTCGACGGCGGGGGACTTCGATCTCTTGGTCAAGTTCTATGTCGAGCCCTCGACCGACATCGGCCATTTCATCGCGGAAAAGATCCAGACCATTCCCGGAATTGCCGATACGCGCACCATTATCACCTTTAAGGCGTTCGGAGGGTCGTAGCCGCCTCGCCCGGATGGAGAGCCCGTGCATGGCGGCGCTGCATCATTGCCAACCGGCGCTCGCGCCAGATCACGAATAGACCTGCGGCCGCGATAATTACCGAACCCAAAACAATTGCTTGCGTCGGCGCTTCGCCGAACATCGCATATCCAAGGACCAGTGCCCAGATCATCGACGTATAGTCGAATGGAGCGACTACGGACGCGGATGCATGCCGGTAACTTTCGGTCAGGAAAATGTGTCCGGTGCCGCCCAGAAAACCTATGCCGACGAGCGCGGCGAGCTCGGTCGGGGTTGGCCTGATCCAGCCGAACGGCCAAGTCGCCAGGCCAGCGAGCGCACAGGACAGTGAAAAATAGAAGACAATCGACGAGGTGGACTCGCTCTCCGCCAAGCGACGGGTCTGAATGACCGTGCCGGCATTGGCCAGTGACCCACCGATCGCATAGAGGATACCGACGAGGCTTGTTGCGCTCGCCATAGCGACAGTCAGTTCGTCGCCCGAAAGGTGCGGCGAAAGCACCACCAGAACGCCGATAAATCCGATGACAACCGCGGACCAACGGTACACCCGCACACGTTCGTTCAGGATGAGTGCGGCCAGCGCGACGCTAAATAGCGGCGAGGTGAAGGCAATTGCGTTGGATTCCACAAGCGGCAGCCGCGCCACCGCGCCGAAATTGAAGAACATGCCGGCGATGCTCAGCACGCCCCTACCCGCTTGTCCAAGCGGTCGATCGGTACGCACCACCGCGGCAAGCTCGCCGCGCCAAGCATAGACAACAAGGAGCGGCACGAGCGCGAATGCCGAGCGATAAAACACCACTTGCCCGATCGGATAGCGCGCCCCGAGATAACGGACCAAGGCCGACATCACCGCGAATAAAAGCGCCGAAACGAGCTTGAGCGCGATGCCTCGACTGGGATTCATCGGGGTCAAGCGCGGATACTCAGCATCACTTGATGTCCTAATCCTTCTTCGGCGGCGGTGTCGGCCCTTGTCTCGGCGGCAGCGCCGCAACGTAGCTCGCTATCGCGGCCCGATCTTGCGATATCTTTCTCGGACCACTTCTCATCGTCACGCTGGAGTCCGACTGGCGTGATGTTCGGCACCCAGTCGCTGCCGTCCGGAGACGGCCCGCCGGCGAAGCGCTGGCTTTCGATAATGCCGCCGAGGACGTTTCGCGGGCTGTGGCATTCGGCACAATGACCCGGCCCGTTCACGAGATAAGCGCCGCGATTGTATTGCGCCGATTTGGACGGATCAGGCACAAAACTTTCCTCGCCGAGAAACATTAGTTTCCATATGCCGAGCAGACGTCGTTCATTGAATGGAAACGACAACTCGTGGCGGCGCGACCTGGCCGGCACCGGCGGCAAAGTTTTGAGATAGGCAAAAAGATCGCGCACGTCATCGAGCCGCATATAGCGATAGGAGGTGTAGGGAAAAGCAGGATAGAGATTGGTGCCGTGATCGGACGTTCCTTTCCACAAGGCGGTGACGAAATTTGCCTCGGACCAGTTGCCGATGCCGCCCCTGGCGTCGGACGAAATGTTCGGCGCGTAGAAGACACCAAATGGTGATTTCAGGGCCAAGCCGCCGCCGAGCCGCGTGCGATCGACCTTTTCGGGGTTGTCATTCGGCACGGCGTGGCACGACGAACAGCCGCCAATGTTGAACATAGTTTCGCCATTGGCCAGATTCGGCGTGTGGGGCGGCAGCGCCGCGGCCGGAACAACCGCGGGCAGCGTTAAAATCCAAATCGCTGCGAGCGCAAAAATTGCGCCGGTCGCGACAATGAATACAAATGTCCGTAGCCGCGACACGTCACTGCCTCCAGCACGATTGCGACGTGATACACGTTTGAAGGAGGCGGTGCAGCCCCATTAACGCATACCCGCTCTTCGGGATGCGAACGCGCTGGTGGCAACTTCAATGTCGTACTAATTCGTGTTTGAAACGATTCCGGGTGTTCAACGGACAGGTTGAAGCCGCGTTGCGAGGCGCTCCGCCAAAAACAAAGAGCGAGCCGCCCGCCGGGACAGCCCGCCCTCCGCGTTCGCTTGCAGCGTCAGCTCGACTTGGTACGAAAGGTCTGATGGCAGTTGCTGCAGTTCCTGCCGATGGTTTGGAAACCGGCCTTTAAAGTATCGACGTCCTTGGTACTGTCCTGCGCCGCCTTGATGTCGGCGGCGAACTTGGCGATTGCCGCTTTGAAGTCGTCCATTTTCTGCCAGATCGCCGGAGCTGCGGTTGTCTTGTGGCCGGTTTTCGAACAATCAGGGAACAGCGTCGGCATTTGCGTGGCATCGTCAGCAAAAGCCGCATAGATCTCGCGCACTTTGGCCAGGTCGAAGGGTCTCTCGCCCTTGATCATCTCCGTACCGATCTTCGCCGCCGCCCCACTCTTTTTCATCAAGTTCTGGCGCTTATCGATGATGTCTTGGCAGCTCTGCGCTGCAGCCGCGGTCACGCCGAGCATAAGAACAGCAAAAACAACAAACAGTTTACGAAACATAGGGCGGTCTCCCTTCGCGGTTCATGGACTTGCTTTTTGGATCCGCGGCCATTGCCGGCACCCGATCAACACCGTGTGTGCGGCGTTATTCCGGTAACGCGACAATAGCCGGTCGGAGCCGTTACCGCATTCAATTGACTGTTATTCGGCCGGCTCTGGAGCGTGCTGCCGCACTTTGCCACGGCGTGGGCCGAGCTGCGCGATCCAACGCGCGATCACGTAAAACACCGGCGTGAATACCAGCCCGAACGCCGTCACTCCGATCATACCAGAAAACACGGCGGTCCCCAGCGCCTGACGTAATTCTGCGCCCGCCCCGATGGCCCAGACCAAAGGTGTGACGCCGAGGATGAAGGCGAGCGACGTCATGAGGATGGGGCGCAAACGTAATCGGGTGGCCTCGATGGCGGCCTCCCAACGGCTTTGACCGCGATCCTCAAGTTGGCGGGCGAATTCGACGATGAGGATGGCATTCTTGGCCGCAAGGCCGATCAGCACGACGAAGCCGACTTGCGTGAGTATGTTGTTGTCCATGCCGCGCAGGATCACGCCAGCGATGGCGGCGACGAGACACATTGGCACGATCATGATCACGGCCAATGGTAGAGTGAGACTCTCGTACTGCGCCGCCAGCACCAGAAACACGAACACCACCGCCAGCAAGAAAGCGAATGTCGCGGTGCTGCCCGCCCTGATCTGCTGGAAGGCAAGCGTCGTCCACTCAGTGGCAAAACCTTCCGGCAGTGTCTGGGCGGCAAGCTGGTCCATGATCGCGATGGCTTGGCCTTGCGAATAACCAGGCGCGGCAGCGCCGTCGATTTCGGCGGCAGGGTAAAGGTTATAACGCGGCACCCGATACGGACCCGCGATATTGTCGACGGTAGTGAACGAGCCAAGTGGAACGGTATCGCCGTTCGAATTCCGCACGCGGATCTTGAGTACGTCCCTGATGTACTGCCTGTCTTCGTCGCGCGCCTGAGCAGTGACGCGGAAGGTGCGGCCGAACAAGTTGAAATCGTTGACGTAGGAAGAGCCGATATAGATTTGCAGCGCGTTGAACACGTCCTGCACGTTGACGCCCAAGAGTTGCGCCTTGGTGCGATCGATATCCAGATAGACCTGCGGCGTTGAGGTCTCGAACAGCGAGAATGCGCCGGCGATGCCCGGCGTCTGCGCCGCGCGAGTCACCAGCGATTCAGTGGCTGACCGTAATGCTTCCGAGCCCCGCCCGGCGCGATCCTCGACCATCATGCGAAAGCCGCCGGCGGTGCCGATACCCATGACCGGTGGCGGTAGCACCGGAATGATAAAGGCGTCTTGGATCGAGGATAGCCGCCGGAACAGCTGCGCCTGGATCGCCGCCGCCGACTGCCGGGGATCGTGTCCGCGCTTCTGGAAATCGTCGAGCACCAGAAACAGCGCGCCGGCATTCGGCGCATTGGTGAAAGTGGCGCCGGAAAAACCGACGATATTCGCGGCATGCACGACGCCCGGTACCTGCATTGCTATGTCGAGCGCGTGCTGCTGCACTGCGTCGGTGCGCGCCAACGACGCGCCGGGCGGCAGCTGTAGCACGACGATAATGTAGCCCCGGTCCACTTGCGGAATAAACCCGGTCGGCGTCGTGCGAAAGGCGTTTAAGCCGACGCCGATGACCACAAGATACAACGCGACCATCAGCGCGGCGCGCCGCACTGTCCGCGAGGCCAGCCAGGAAATCCCAAATCCGACTTTGTCGAAAGACCGATTGAAATAGCCGAAGAACAGATGGATCGGCCGTGCCCACCAAGCCTCATGCTGGGTTTCCTGGTGCGGTCTTAACAGCAGCGCACACATTGCTGGCGAGAGTGTCAGCGACACGATGAGCGAGATAATCGTGGCGCCTGCGATGGTCAGCGCGAACTGGCGATAAAACTGACCGGATATACCGGTAATGAATATCGAGGGAACGAACACCGCACACAGGACCAGCGCGATCGCGATCAGCGCCGACCCGACTTCGTTCATGCTTTTGCGCGCCGCGTCGCGCGGCGCAAGCCCCGCCGCAATATTGCGTTCGACATTCTCGACCACGACGATGGCATCGTCGACGACGATACCGATCGCCAAAACCAGACCGAATAAGGAAAGATTGTTGAGCGTGAAGCCGAATGCCGCCATGAAGAAAAAGCTGCCGACAAGCGACACGGGTATGGCGACGAGCGGAATGATGGCGGCCCGCCAAGTCTGCAGGAACAGGATCACCACCAGCACGACCAGCACGATCGCTTCGCCGATCGTGTCGATCACCGCGTCGACCGACTGCTGGATGAATTGCGTCGGATTATAAACGATCGCGTATTGAACTCCGGCTGGAAGACGCTGGGCCAAGACCTTCATCAGGTCCGTGACGCCCCTGGCGGTGGCGAGTGCATTGGATCCGGGTCGCTGAAAAATGGCGAGCGCTACTGCCGGGTCGTGATCGAGATAGGAATTTGATGAATAATCGAGCGCGGCAAGCTCTACGCTGGCAACATCGCGAAGCCGCACCACGGCGCCAGGCGTCTCTTTGACCACGATCGCACCGAACTCATCGGGATTGTCGAGACGGCCGAGCGTTTGCACAGCAATCTGGAAGGCTCCGGGACGAGAAACCGGCGGTTGATTGAGCACGCCCGAAGCGACCTGGATGTTTTGCCCCTGCAGCGCAGTCGTGACATCGCTCGCGGTCAGGCCAAGCGATTGCAGCCGGTCAGGATCAAGCCAGATCCGCATCGAATAATCGCGGCTGCCGAATACTGTAATCGAGCCGACGCCGTCGACCCGCGTGAGCGGATCGGTGATCTCGAGCGTGGCGTAGTTGGAAATGAACAGCGAGTTCCGCGATTTGTCCGGCGAATACAAGTGTACAACCATCATCAGGTCAGGCGAGGCCTTGCTGACGGTCACGCCGATATTGCGGACGTCGCTCGGCAGACGTGGCTGCGCAATAGCCACGCGGTTCTGCACCTGCACCTGAGCGATATCGAGATTGGTGCCGAGTTCAAAGCTGACTTGGATCGAGAATCGTCCATCGGCCGTCGAATTCGACGACATGTACAGCATGTTTTCGACGCCGTTGATCTGCTGTTCCAGCGGCGTCACCACCGTCGATGCAACGACATCGGCGTTGGCACCGGGATACTGGCCGGAAACGTTGATGATCGGTGGCGCGATCTCAGGATATTGTGCGATTGGGAGGCGCAGAAACGACACGCCGCCGAGAATGACGAAAATGACGGAGACTACGGCGGCAAAGATCGGCCGATCGATGAAAAAATGCGAAATGCGCATCTCAGTTACGCTCTACACGCCGCTCATTTGCACTGCGGCGGAATCCGAACCAGTATTAGTTCTGCCGCTGTTCTCGCCACGCGCCGTATTTGCAATAAGGTTCGGATCAGCGTTTGGATTACGTCTCATTGAGCTCTCGCTTCGTCGCCGCTTTTGGGCGCCGGCGAGGCCGGAGCGTTCAGCTCGCGGGCATTGACCTTAATGCCGGGCCGCGCGTGCATGAGGCCATTGACGATCACACGATCACCGGCCGCAAGACCATCCCTGATCACACGCAAACCGTCATCGAGCTGACCAGGGCTCACGTATTTTTGGCGCACCACGCCGCCATCATCGACAACAAGCACGTATTTGCGCGCCTGTTCGGAGGCAATCGCCTCATCGGGAACAAGCAATGCCAAATAGGGCGGTGACCCGGGCACCCGGATCCGGCCGAACATGCCCGGTGTAAAGACGCCGTCCGGATTCTGGAACACCGCACGGCCGCGGACCGTGCCGGACGATTGGTTGATGGCATTATCGACGAAATCGATGTTGCCGGTGTGCCCAAAATCCTTCTCGTCGATGAGCTTGAGCGCGACCGGCACGTTGCCATTCAGTGCCGCCACCTCCTTGCTCGCCGAAGCGAACCGCGCATAGCGCAGATAGGACTGCTCGTCGAAAGTGAATTCGAAGCGGATCGGATCGACCGAGACGACGGTCGCAAGCAGCGTGGTATTGCCGCCGGTGCCGCCGGTCACGAGATTGCCGACCGAGACACGGCGATCGCCGATGCGTCCATCGATCGGGGAACGCAGTTCGCTGTATTCGTTGAGATCGAGTTCGGCCGAGTGCACCATCGCTTCCTGCGCGGCGACGGCCGCTTCGGCGACGTTCCTGGCTTGCGTGCGCTGATCGTAGGTCTGTTCGGTGATCGTTTTGTTCTGCAACAGGCTTTGACCACGCTCCAGGTCCGCTTTGGCAAAGGCGAGATTGGCGCGAGACTGAGCCAGATTGGCGCGCATCTGCTCAAGCACAATCTGAAACGGCCGCCGGTCCACGGTGAACAGGAGATCGCCCTTCTTCACCATCTGGCCGTCGGTGAAATGGATCGCAGCAAGATAGCCGGATAAGCGTGAACGTATATCGACCGAATTGACGGCCACGAATCGGCCGACATATTCGTCCTGATCGACCACGGTGCGCTGCACCGGTTTCGCGACGGTGACGGCGGGGAGATTTTGCGTGGCCCCCTGCTGCTGACCCTGGCCGCAGCCAGCCAGAGCCGTCGCGAGCAGCACAGCTGCAAGGCGCGCCGCCATAAGCGCGTTCACGCGCGTCTTGAGCGCGCTCACGCGCGTCTTGGGCGCGCTATCGCCGAACTTCATGATCGTCCCCTCAACTCTCCGGACATCATAGGCATCCGTAAGCGGCAATCACACTGACGCGGGCGCGGATGCGATCTGCCGATATCTGCCCTTCCGGCCGGGCGTCTTGCTCACCATATGTGGACCCACTCCCGAAACTCACCAAATCGGCCGGCAAGCGCCGGCCCAGGACTCTGATATTGCATGACAATCATCCCACTAAGCGACGCCCTGCGCAGCGGGCGAAACGCCGCGCAAGCGGCCATCCCCCCGGACGATCAGGCGCTGCTTGACGCCTATTCGCGGGCGGTCATCGACGTCGTCGAGCGCGTCGGCCCCGCTGTCGTGCGGCTTGCGGTACTTAACGGTAATCCCGGCCGGCCGAGCCAAAGCGGCCAACCGCGCGGCGGCACCGGTTCGGGCGTCATCGTGGCGCCCGATGGTCTGATCCTCACTAACAGTCATGTTGCCGGTACCGCGTCCCGCATTGAAGTTACGACCGCCGATGGCCAGGATTTACATGCACGGCTGGTCGGCGACGATCCCGATACCGACCTCGCACTCATTCGCGTCGATGAAGCGGTTACGCTGCCATCGGCGTCGCTCGGCGATTCTAAACGCCTCAAACGTGGCCAACTCGTGATCGCGATCGGCAATCCGCTAGGCTTTGAGTCGACTGTGACCACGGGCGTCGTCTCGGCGCTGGGCCGTTCGCTGCGCTCGCGTAGCGGCCGGCTGATCGATGACGTCATTCAGACCGACGCGGCGCTTAATCCAGGGAATTCGGGCGGGCCCTTGGTATCATCCCGTGGCGAGGTCGTCGGCATCAACACTGCGGTCATTTTGGGCGCTCAGGGCATCTGCTTCGCGGTCGCCGCGAATACCGCAAGCTTTGTGCTCGGCGAACTGGTTCGGCACGGCCGCGTGCGCCGCGCATTCGTCGGAATTGCCGCGCAGCAGACCGCGGTCCCGCCGCTGCGCCGCCGCGCGGCGGGATTGACCCAGGACGGTGCGGTCATGGTCGGCACCGTTGAACCGGGGTCGGCTGCGGATCGCGCGGGGCTGCGGCCCGGCGATATTATCGTCGCACTTGACGGCATAACCATTGCCGGCGCGGACGATCTGGTGCGCGCGCTCACGGGCGATAAGATCGGCCGCACTGTCGCAGTTGATGTGTTGCGCGGGATCGAGCGGCTCACGCTCGACCTCGTGCCAGAGGAGCGCCGGCGATCGGTCCGGCAATGACGACATAGAAATCTATTCTCGCGGCGCGCTCCTTTTCCTCCATTGGTTGGTAGGCTAGAGGCGGTCGTCATTGCGAGGAGCGAGCAACGAAGCAATCCAGAGCAGCACTTTTGACTGGATTGCTTCGCTGGAAGGGGGACCACGCTGCGCAGCAGCGCG
>WNGH01001119.1_pt1 | contig 26840 bp, 28 predicted proteins | sample 5400631 | NCBI WGS metagenome assembly WNGH01 (sample SAMN13153373, study PRJNA577476) | soil metagenome | isolation source: 115 cm soil or saprolite under Garry oak tree replicate 1 | place: USA:California | collected 2016-06-15
GGCGCATTCGTCATGGTCGAGCCGGTCTTGTAATCGGCGTTCGGCACGCGCCACAGCTGCTTGCCCGTCTTCGCATCCAGCGCCAGCAGATCGCCGGCGAGCAGCTCGATGAACAGCTTGCCGCTCGGATGGTAGGCGACGCCGCGGTTGACCAGATCGCAGCACGCGATCGGCTTGGCCTCGGCCGGCTGGGCGGGTGTGTGCTTCCAGATCATCGGTGCGCCTTCCTTGGTCAGGTCGAGCGCAAACACGATGTTCGGGAACGCGCTGTGAACGTACATCACATTGCCGATCACCAGCGGGTTCCCCTCATGGCCGTTCAGCACGCCGGTCGAGAACGTCCAGGCGGCCTTGAGGTTCTTCACGTTCGCCTTGTTGATCTGGGTGAGCGGGCTGTAACGCTGCAGGTCGGGAGTCCGACCCGTCATCGTCCACTCGCCCGCGCCCTGGGCGACGGCGGACGCCGTGACGAGCACCATCAGGCTCGCCGCGAGTCCACCGGACCACAGTTTGAAGCGGTTCATAGCTGACCTCATGTTGAGGATGAGGGTGTGAAAAAAACGGCCTACAAGCTCTCTTGCCCGTCAGAATCCCGCGGCCCGCACGAGGTCAGGAGGCCCGCGTTCCCGACAGGCGACAACCATCGTCCGACTCCTCCACACCGGGACTGCTGCTGGGGATAGAGGTTATATCCCCGGGGCAAGCCACTGTCAATCAGGCGGGAAACGGGCCGGCGTTCAGCCTGAAACGGTGCCGGCGTCGCGCCACTCGCGGGCACCGCCCAGGCTGAAACCGCCTTCATATACCAAGCCTCCGGTATCTATCGCTCCCCGTAGCCGCTCCGCCAGCGCCGCGGCGGCGCTCCGATCCGCCACGATGCCGTACACGGCGGGCCCCCACGAGCTCTGCCCCACGCCCACCGCGCCCCACGCCCGCAACCGCTCGACCAGCTCGCCCGTCTCGCCCGGCGCGAACACTCCGCCCTGCGCCGGCGCGAACCAGCCGCCCGTGATGCGCTGGACTTCCTCGAGCGCGGCCCCAAACCCCGCCAGGTCGGCCTCGGCGAGCGCGGGAAGGAGCTGCATCAGGACGAGATGTGAGACCCGCTCGACCTCGCGTGCGCGGGGGGTCGGCAGCCGGGCGAACGCCGCCGCCTCGTCGTCGCCCGCGAGCCCGGGCTTCCCCCGCGGCACCGCGACGACGCAGCGCCACGCATCGGGAAACGGGAGCCGCGCCAACAGCGGGGCGACGCGCTTGGCGCCCCCCCCCGGCGCCCGCCCGCCCTCCAGCACGAAGCCCCCGTACGCGAACGTCCACGTGCCGACGCCCGAGCGGCGCCCGCGGTCCACCGCGTGCGCCAACGACATCACGTCGGTCGGCAGACCGCACCATTCGGCGCTCGCGCGCGCCACGGCGAGCGCGAGCTGCGTACCCGAGCCGAGCCCCGCGTGCGGAGGGATGGACCGATGCAGGCAGAAGTGCAGGCGCAGGTCCAGCCCGTGGTGCCGCGCGAACCGGCGGGCGAACTCGAGCGCGCGGGCCGCGTCGGGCCCTTCGGCCTTGAGCTCAGCGGCCGGGCGGGCCTCGAGCAGGAGCGATGGAGCGGGCACCGCCGCGCCGATCCCGCCGAAGCGCCGCCCCAGATCACCTCGCAGGTCGAGCACGCCGAAATGCAGCCGCGCGGGCGCCTCGACGAACACCGCTTCGCTCATGCTTGAGCGGCCTCGCGGGCGCGGACATAGTCGTTGAGCAGCGCCATCGCTTCCAGCTCACGCGGCCCGGCGGTCTTGTCCACGATCACCTGGAGTCGCGCAAACTCGGCGCGGATCTGGTCCGCGGGAAGAACGTGGGTGCGGGTCGCGAGGATTGCGGCCTCGAGCACCGCGTGGCGGGCGCGGTTGAAACCCAGGAACTCGCGCCGTATGCCGCGGTGCACGACGCGGGTCACGATCCGCGCCCGGGGCGGGCTGGCGTCCAGCGTGCGCACTTCGACCTCGCGCCAGGAGCAGGCCGCTTCGAGGATGACGCCGCGCACCACGGCCGCGGGTACCGCCGGAAACTGAACGTTCCCGATCGCTCCCTGCGCGAACAGCATCACGTCATCGGTGAGGTTGACCACGGCGACCCGCGTCGCCTCGAGGTTCTTGAACGTCGTGGTCTCGAGGAACGGCTTGATCACGATCTCTTCTTCTCCCCACTCGACGCCCATGGGGGCGAAGTTGGTCGACCCGCGGGCGTCCATCGTCGTGAGCACGGATTCGATGATCATCGGGCCAGCGCGACCGGACGCTCCGCGCTGGCCGCTCCGTCGGCCCGGCGCGGCAAATCCTCGATCGGCGCAGCCGCGCCGTGCAGGAAGCGGTCGAGGAGGACGTAGCCGTACTCGGTGAGCACGGACTCGGGATGAAACTGCAGCCCGATCACCGGGTGGTGCACATGCTCGACTGCCATGATCTCTCCGTCTTCTGCGCTGGCGGAGACGCGCAGCTCGGCGGGGAGCCCCGATCGGGAGATGACGAGCGAGTGGTAGCGCGCCGCCGTGAACGGGTTCGGGAGACCCGCGAACAGGCCCCGCCCGTCGTGGTGAATCCGGGACGCCTTGCCGTGCATCGGATGCCCGGCGCGCACGATGCCGGCGCCGTAGGCGGCGCCGATGCACTGGTGCCCCAAGCAGACGCCGAGGATGGGCGTGGTGGAGCCGAAACGCCGCACCACGTCGGTCGAAATCCCCGCCTCCCCCGGCGTGCAGGGCCCGGGGGAGATAATGATGTGTGAAGGCCGGAGTGTCTCGATTTCCTCGTACGACGTAGCGTCATGGCGTCGTACAACGGTCTCTTCCCCCAGCTCGCGCACGTAGCGGGCCAGGTTGTAGACGAACGAGTCGTAGTTGTCGATCAGCAGGATCATGGAACCAGGGCGGCGATGAGCCCGCGGGCCTTGTCGAGCGTCTCGTGGTACTCTTGCTCGGGGTCGGAATCGGCTACGATGCCGCCGCCGACCTGGAAGTACACGTCGCCGCCGAGCACGAGACAGGTGCGGATCACGATGCTCGTGTCCAGCGCGCCCGAGACCGAGAGGTAGCCGATGGAGCCGCAGTACGTGGCCCGCTGAGTGGGCTCTAGCTCCGCGATGATCTGCATCGCGCGGACCTTGGGAGCACCGGTGATCGAGCCGCCAGGAAACGCCGCCCGCATCAGGTCCAGCGCGTCGTGCTCCGGCGCCAGCTCACCCACGACCGTGGAGACGAGGTGGTGGACCGTGGCGTAGTGCTCGACGGCGAACAGCTCGGGCACGCGCACGGTTCCCGCGCGGCACACGCGCGACAGGTCGTTCCGCAGGAGATCCACGATCATCACGTTCTCGGCCCGATCCTTGTCGCTCTCGAGGAGCGAGCGCGCGAGCGCCGAGTCATGCTCAGGGGAGAGTCCCCGGGGACGCGTCCCCTTGATCGGCCGGGTCTCGACCCGGCCGCTCGGTTCCGCCCGCAGGAAACGCTCGGGGGACGAGCTCGCCACCACCAGGTCGCCGAAGTCGAGGTAGGCGGAGAACGGCGCCGGATTGCGATGGCGCAGCCGGCGGTACAGGTCGAGCGGTGTGCCGACGAGCGGGGCTTCGAGCCGCTGCGACAGGTTCGCCTGGAAGATGTCGCCTGCGAACACGTACTCGATCACCCTGCCGACCGCATCGAGGTAGCCCTGGCGCGTGAAATTGGACCGGACGCCCGGGACACCGGGCACCGGGTACGATGGCGCGGCCGAGCGTCGAGCCGGGCGCGGGGGGGCTCCCGGAGCCACTGCGTCTTTTTGTCGCGCAGGGAGCCCTCCCGCGCCCGGCCGGGCCAGCCGATCCTTCACGAACGCCAGCCGCTGACCCGCGCGCCGCTCACGAGCCGCTCCCCACTCGGGCATCCCCGTTGAAATGGCCCATGCCCGTCCGGCTGGGTGATCCCACGCGATCACCCAGTCGTACAGACCGAGCAGCAGGTCGGGCACGGCCAGATCGTCGTAGCGCGGCCGTGGGACCCGCTCGAGCATCATGCCCCAGTCGTATCCGACGTAGCCCGCAGCACCGCCCTGGAACGGCGGCAGCTCCGCCAGCGGCGCGGCCGCGTGGGACGACACGAGCGTCCCAACATGCGCCAGCGGGTCCCCCACGACGCGGATCCATCTCCCCTCCACGAGGTGCTGGGTGAGCAGTCCCTTTGAGCGCACTGCCGTGACGGGGTCGGCCGCGAGGAACGAGTAGCGCCCGAGGTGCTCCGGATCGGTAGCGCTGTCGAGGAACAGCAGGAAGGGCAAGTCCTGGAAGCGCGCGCATGTCTCGAGCGGGTCCGGGGTGGGCGCGAGCTCGTAGACCAGCGGTGCCGCCCCGCTCAACGGCGCCCCTTGGCGCGCCCGGCGCGCGCGTGTGACCGCGCCGACCGTTGCGTCAGCTTCACACGCTCGGGCCCGCGGTCGTCCGGCGGGGTGAGGTAGCCCCATTGCAGCGCGCCCTCCTGCCGGTACGTCTTCCCCAGGGTGATCGCGAGCTTCGCTTTCATGAGCTCGCGCCCGAGGTAGAACGCATGGCTCGCCTCGTCCACGCCGAGCTGGGCGAAGATCTCGTGGATGTCCGTGCCCCGCACGAATCGCTCGTTGTTGAACACCGTGATCGTGTCTTGATCGGTGAAAATGCGAAAGTTCGGATCCGTGACGGCGCGCTGGAGCTCCCGCAGCTCGGCGTCGGCGTAACCGAGTATCGTCGGGTCCTTCACCGTCACGAGGCGGTCGTCCACTCCCTTGGGGAGCGCCTTGTGGGTGACCGCGTGATACATGAGCCGCCGGGCGATGTCGATCTCCCGCACGGCGCCGCGCGCCCACGGGATCACTTCGGTCGTCAGCACGGCGCGCACGCCCAGCTCCTGACCGACGGCGACGAGCAGCGCGTTCACGCCCGTCGTGTCTGCGGCGGTGAGCTCGGTGATGTTGCCGACCCCCATGAAGAGGGGCGCGCCGGGGTAGCGCCGGCGCGTCTCCGCGTACCGTTCGAGCGAGCGCATGAACCCGAACCCGATCGGCTCGATGACCGGGTCGATGAGGTACGATACCCCCCACTGCTCGAGCGCGGCGACGCTCGGCTCCAGCGTCTCGAGCCCCTGGCCGAAATCGGGGATCACGACGACGCGCACCTTGCTGCCCGCCAGCTCGCGCGCCACCTCGCGGTTGGACGCGTTGACACTCAGCACCAGCTCCGCGCCCGCCGCCACGGCGGCCCGGATCTCGCCGGCGTCGAACGAATCGATGCTCACCCGCATCCCCTCGCCCACCAGCTCGCGCACCACCTCGCCCAGGGCGGGGAACTCGCGTCCGGGGGTGCAGCCGATGTCGATCACATCGGCCCCGCTCGCGCGATAGTGCTCCGCTTCCCGGCGGATCGCCTCGCGCGCGAGGCGCGGCGCATTGTTCACTTCGGCCACGATCTCGATGTCGTAGCTTCCGTAGTCGCGGGCGAGAGCGGCACGCCCGAAGTATGCCGGGATCTGCCGCAAGTCCTTGGGTCCTTTTTCCACCGGAACCCCCACGCGCTGCGCGATCACCGTGGGGTCGCCTTCGCACAACCCGGGGATCAGCACGAGGTCGGTGTCGGCGGGGACCTCGAGGAACCGCGCGATCCACGGGGTCGTCATCAAGGCGGCGACCGTGATCTTCATGACCGCCACCTCCCACGCGAACGCCGGAGCCATGTCGGCGATGGTCCGCCGGAGCGCGGGCTCGGCGAGCTTCCCCGTGACGAACACCACGCGGCGCGGCGCGCCCACCGCCGCACCGACCGTCACCGCGGGTCGCCCGAACGCACGAACTTGTTCGGCGTCCCTTCGAGCGCGCCGCCCTTGGGGCGCCACAAGACCGTCTCGTCGATCTTGCGGGCGAGCTCGAAGTCCTTGTCGGTGATGCCGCCTGCCGCGTGGTTCTGCAGCTTCACGATCACCCGCCCCCAGGTCACCGAGAGATCGGGGTGATGGTACGCCGCTTCGGCGACATAACCGATCGCGTTCACGAGCATCAGCGTGGTGGGCCAGCCGTCCGTCTTGTAGTTACGCCGGATCCAGCCATCCTCGTACCACCAGCCCGGGAAGTCCTTCAGCTTCGCCTCGATCTGCGCATCCGAAAAGGTCGGTTCTTTTGCTGCCATGACGGTCTCCTTATAGAGGGCTAGACCACGCCCCCGCCGTTGATCATCAACATCAGGCCGGTCACATACGCGGCTGCATCGGAGGCGAGATAGACGGCGGCGTTGGCGATGTCGTCCGGCGTGCCCCAGCGTCCGAGCGGGATCTTCGCGGCGATGCGCTGCTTCACCGCCGGGTCGAGCGCGCTGCCGTACGCGGTCTCGATCCAGCCGGGGCCGAGCACGTTCACCCGGATCCGCGGGGCGACCGAGTGCGCCAGCGCCCGACTGAAGGAGTACACGCCTCCCTTCGCGGCGCAGAACACCTGGGCGTAGTCACTCGTGATCCCGCCCCCGAGCACATGGTCCCAGGACATGTTCAGGATGACGCCGCCCGAGGCGGGCGGGTGGGCGTCCATCAGCTCGACCGCCTTCCAGGAGGCGAGCACCGTGCCGCGCAGATCCACGGCGAGGAGTCGGTCGAGCTTCTCGGTGCGGGACAGACGGGCCGCGTCGCCGGTGAGGATGTCCGCTCCCGCGTTGTTCACCCACACGTCCACGTGCCCGAACGTGCGGCTCAGCGTCTCCGCGAGCGCGTCCAGATCACCCTGTTCGGCCACATCGGCGCGGATCGCCTGCGCGCGCCGGCCGGCGGCGCGGGCGGCGTCGGCGGTCTCGTCCGCGCCGCGGCGGTTCGCCCGGTACGTGAGCGCCACGTCCGCACCCGCTGCCGCGTACGCCAGGGCGATCGCGCGCCCGATGCCGCTGGACGCACCGGTGACGAGCGCCACCTTGCCATCCAGTGACAGCACCCCGGGGGCGTCGACCGCACTCCCCGACGCCGCCACCACTTCATTCGACTGTTGTTTTGACATCGTGCCTCCGAAAGCCTAACCTACCGGCGGTTTCGGGACAGCCACAAGGGAGCGGCCGGAAATGCAGCTACTCATCAGCGTTGCCGGACCTGCCGACGCGCGCGCCGCGCTGCTTGGCGGCGCGGACGTGATCGATGCGAAAGACCCCCGTCATGGCGCGCTGGGCCCCGTGCCCCTGCACCGGCTCGCGGCGATCCGGGCCACGGTGGCCGGGGCGCGTCCCCTCAGTGCCGCCTTGGGGGACGCGGCCCGCGAGGACGCACTCGCTGAGGCGGTGGCCGCGGCGGCGACCCTGGGCGTCGTGTTCGTGAAAGTGGGCTTCGCCGGGGTCACGAGCGAGGTACGGGCGCGCCGCCTGGCGGTCGCCGCTCGGCAGCGCGCGGAGGGGGAAACCCGCTTGGTGCTGGTCGCCTATGCGGACTGGCGGCACGCCGAGAGCCTCGCGCCCACGCGCCTCGTGAGCATCGCGGCCGACGCCGGCGCCGCGGGCGTGCTGCTCGATACCGCGAGCAAGCGCGCGCCCCTGTTCGCGATCCAGCCGGTCGCGTCCGTGGCCGCCTGGGTCGCCGCCGCGCACGCGGCGGGAATGTTCGCGGCCCTCGCCGGCAGCCTCTCCGGCCCCGACCTCGCACCGGCACGCGCGCTCGGCGCCGATCTCGTGGGCGTGCGGGGCGCCGCGTGCGTCGGCGGACGGACGGGCTGGGTCTCGCGCCCCCGGGTCGCGGCGCTACGAGCCTCAGCCGGCGCGGCGCCCCCCCCCGCCCCCCCCGCCCCCCCCGCCCGCCTCTCGTGTGCTGGTCGGGAGGGGGATCCTCCCGGAGCGCGACGTCGAGCTGCCCGAGATCGTCCGCCGTTACGATGAGATGCTCCACGCCGTGCGGGAGCGTGCGTAGGAAGTACGCGTCGACGAGCTTTTTCGGGCCCGCGTGCGCCGGCTTGAGCAACACGATGCGTCGCGCGCCCAGCCGGCCCGCGAGCCAGGCGGCGATGCTGTCGCTCGTGACCTCCCAGGAATGCGGGAGCGGATCCGCGGCCCGGAGCCAGCGGTATGGCGCGAGAACGGGGAGCCGGTTGGCCTGGAGGGCTGCGGCGATCGCGCCGTCGCCGTCGACCAGCGCGGCGTCGGGGAGGCGGGCGGCGAGCGCGTGCGCGTACTGGTCCATCCCGAGCACCGCCATCCAGTGCGCCGCGTCTTCGCCGATCTTGATCCGCTTGAACATTTCCCGGACCGCGTCGGCGAACGGACCGCCCCCCGGAAGCACCAAGAGCCGGCGACCGGCTCGGAACGCGGTCAGGGCTTCGATCACTAGCTCGAAGGCACCGGCTTTGGCGAGCAGTCCCCCGCCGACCTTGACGACGGTGTGGACCACAGGGGTCTCGCTTGTCATGCCGGGAACAGCAGCGCCACCGCGGCCGCGGGGGCGTGCCGCGCCGCGGGTCCGAGGGTATCGGAGAGATGCGTGACTTGGAGCCCGACCCGTCGGGCGGCGGCGGCGGCGAGAAACTCACCGAGTCCGGTGACCACCGCGCGGGTCAGCGTGGGCTGCCGCGCGCGCGCCCGCACGAGAGCTCCCGCGATGCGCGTGACCTGTGCGTCCCACAGCGCATCCGCGATCACACCGATGTCCGTCTCGTCGAGCATTTCCCGGTCCGCGCACACGACCCGTGCCAGCCGCTCGCCGGCGAACTGTTTCGTCGTGGGGCGTCCGTCCGGGGTCGGGACCGAGTAGTCGGAGGGCTCGAGCTCTCCGCGCCACACATGCACGTCGCCCGCGAGCGCGAATCCTTCCGCCGACACGCCGGTCTCGTGACCGCGCACCGGCACGGTCGGCGCGACCGCCTCGACCGGTGTGCGCAGCGCGCCGGTATAGACCAGCTCGCCCTCCCGCAGCCGCTCTACGTCGGTCCGGCCACGCGTCATCGGCGCGCCGCCTCGTATCGGAATGATGTCGGTGGTGGTGGAGCCGACGTCGACCAGCACGCAATCGGAGCTCTGGCGCCCGACCAGGTGCGCCGTGGCGGCCCAGTTCGCCGCCGCCACCGCCAGCGGCTCCCGGCGCGCTTCGGCCGGCGTGCGCCAGCGGGCGTCCACGCTCCAGACCCGCACGCAGGCATCGGGAAAAGCGGCCGTCACGGCGTCGAGGACGAACCCCACGCCCTCACGCTTGGTGCGGAACAGCTGCGACAGCTCGGCCGTCATGGTGACGGCGTGTGCGTCGGCGGGTCCGGCGCCGAGGTCGTGGGCGAGGTGTGTGAGCAGCGGGACGAGCACCGCGGGATCGCGCTGCAGTTCGTAGGGAGCGGCGCGGGCGGCGAGCACATGGGCGTCCGCGACGCGCGCCGCCTTCGTGTTCACGCCGCCGATGTCCCAGCCCAGGACGGGGTTCATTGCGCGTGATCCCCGTGCTCGACCTGCGCGCCGGGCGCGCGGTGCTGGCGCGCGGCGGGCAACGCGACACGTACGCGCCGGTCCGGTCGCGGCTCGTCGCCGGCGGCGCGCGGGGGTGGGGCGATCCCCTCGCCCTGGCGCGCGCCTACCGCGACATCCTCGACTGCGACGAGTGGTACGTCGCCGATCTCGACGCCCTCGCCGGTGGCGCTGTGCAGCATGCGCTGCTGGCAGCGCTCGCCGGTCTCCGCGGCCGGCTGCTGGTGGACGCCGCCGTCGCGACGCCCGAGCGCGCACGTGAGCTCGTCGCGGCCGGCGCGGCGCGGGTTGTCGTGGGCCTCGAGACCCTGCCGTCGTTGGACGCACTCGCGGCGGTGGCCCGGGCGATCGGCTCGGAGCGCGTCGCCTTCTCGTTGGACCTGAGGGGCGGTGCGCCGCTTGCGGAGGCCCGGCTCTCCGGCGCCCCGCTCGAGGTCGCCGGGGCGGCCGTCGCGGCGGGAGCCGGGGCGATCATCGTCCTGGACCTCGCCCGCGTCGGGAGCAGGCGCGGGGTGGACGCCGTGCTGGTGGCAGGACTGCGGCGCGCCTACCCTCGCGTGGAGCTCCTCGCCGGCGGCGGCATCGCGACCGCGCGCGAGCTCGAGCGCCTCGCCGACGCAGGGCTGGACGGAGCGCTGGTGGCGACGGCGCTGCACGAAGCCCGGATCAGGCGGGAAGACATCGCGGCCGCGCGGCGCGCGCATCACCCGAGCGACTCGCGGTAGGTGGCGGATTGTCCGAAGTTCTCCTCTACTTCCACCTCCACCGCCTGCAGCGCCACCTCGCCGGAGGCGGCGAGTTCCTTGCTGACCCGGCCGGCGAGGTACTGCGCCAGCATCTCGACGGTCGTGTTGGGCACGGGGAGGAGCGCGCAGTCGATCCGGGGGAAGACGTAACGTGGCTTCCCTCCCACCGCGACGCGCACGCTGTCGCCCTCTTCGCGCACCTGGACCTTCGGGTTCTCGAGCGGGAGCAGCACCTTGTGGTCGATCTCGTCGGTGAGCCGCTTCATGAGGTGCTTGAGTTCGGCGAAATCGAGCACGTAGTGCGCGTCGGGGTTGAGCCCGCCCTCTACCACCACGCGCGTGCGGTAGTTGTGGCCATGCAACGTCTCACACCGATGACCGGCGAAGGTGATGAAGTGGGCCGAGGCGAAGACGAGATTGTCCTTCGTCACGGCGACCTTGAATTGCTTATGGGCGGCCACGCCACCCTCCTTCCAGCAGCACGACGTAGATGCTCGCCCCCGTCAGATCCGCGGTGGCGCCTGGATTCAGCGTGTTGGCCTCGTCCCGGAGCTCGCGGTCGAGCGCGGCGGTCGCCTCCCGGCCCGCCATCGTGCGGACCCCGCCCGCGTCGAGCACGACGCGGGCACGCCGCTGTACCGTGACGGCTGCGTCCGTACCGAGCTTGCGCACGATGTGGCTGTCGGGTGCCGCTGCGAGGAGCGTCAGATAGACCTCGACGACCGCGTCCCGCCACGCAAGCCGGTCGGACAGAGCGCGGTGGAGCCCGGGGGCGCCGATCTCGAACGTCGTCGCGAAATCGGCCGCGTACTCGCGGGCGACGGCATCGCGGTCTCTCGCCAGCGCCATGGCCTCGCGCAGGGTCACGGTGGGCGTGCCGGCCACGTCTTGCTCGCTCGCCCGACCGAGGCCGCCCGGCGCGGCGGACCGGATCGCCACGTAGGCGTCCCGCGCGTCCCCTACGGTGGTGTCGGCGAGCGTGGCGGTGAGCCGTGCCCGCAGGGGTCCGAGTCCCGGCCGGAGCTCGGCCCGGGCCAGCGGGGCGAGCAGCAGCACCAGACCGAGATTGGTATTGGACGGCGCCCAACGAGCGGTCGCCTCGACGGCCGCCCGGATCGTGGCCCCGAGCGATCGCTTCCCCGCCAGGGCGAGGGCCGGGCCGATCGCCGCGGCGCTCGCGAGGAAATCCTCGTAGGTGGTGTCGCGGAACGAAGCGAAGGGAGAGACGTTCCCGGGCTTGGGGGCGCTCGCCTCCAGCAGGCAGGCGAGCTGCGCGGCGGCCGCCACGTCGGCCGCCTGACGCGCCGGCGGGGGCGTCACCGCGGCGTCACGCGCTCGAGCAGATGCTCGACGATCGCTCCGGCGACGTCGCTCGACGTCGCTTCCTGCAAGCCGCGCCATCCGGGGATCCCGTTCACCTCGACTACGTAGACCGTGCCGTCGCGCGCGGGCAGGAGATCGACGCCGGCATAGTCCGCGCCTACCGCCTCAGCGGCGGCCAGCGCCGACTCGACCTGCGCCGCAGGCAGCGTGACGGCTCGCGCCCGGCCGCCGCGCGCCAGGTTGGTTTTCCAGCCGGGCGCGCTTCGCTCGATCGCGCCGACCACCCGCCCGCCCACTACGAACACCCGCACGTCGCAGCCGTCGTGATCGATCGCCCGCTGAAGATAATACACGCTCCGGATCGTCTCTAGCGTTCGGAACACGCGGAACGCCATCTCCTCGGTCGCAACCCGCACCATTCCGAGGCCCATCGAGCCGAACAGCGGCTTCACGATGACGTCGCCGAGGGTGCGAAACGCCGCCATCGCCTCGTCGGGATGCTCGCACACGACCGTTTCTGGCACCGGAAGTCCGGCGCGCGCGAGCAACGCCGTGGTCCAGAGCTTGTCTACCGTGCGCTCGATCGCCCGGGGCGAGTTGACCACGGGTATGCCGCGCTCCTCGAGCGCGTGCAGCGTGTCCAACCGGACGATGATCTGCTCCAGCGAGCCCGCCGGGATGATGCGTGCGAGCACGGCGCCGCACGACGTGAGATCCTCGCCCCCGGCGGCGACGTGCGGACCGGTCCCGCCGAAGCGCGACACCAAGCCTTCGTACGGCAGCACCCGCCCCTCGTGCCCCCGTGCGGCCAGCGCGCGGCACAGTTGGTCGGTGTGCCAGCCGCCCCCCTGCCGCGCGGCGAGAATCGCGATATGCACCGTCGTTAGTTGGTCTTCGTCCCGAGGAGCACGGTGAACCCGCCCGTCGCGAACACCGGCAGGTCCCCGGCGACGGCCTTGAAGCCCGCCGTGGCCATGCCCTTGTCACGAGCCTCCCTGGAGTCCCAGCGGAGATCGGCCTCCCGGTAGACGGGCGCAGGCTTGCCGTCGGCCGAAGGTGAGAACCTGATGAGCTCGACGCGCGTAACGCCGATTTCTTGCGCGTGCGAGGCGAACAGGGGCACGTGCTTCTCGGCGTAGTACTTCTCGAACGCGGCCGTGTCCTTCGGTTGGTTGTACAGCACGATCACCGCCCACTGCACGCCGGCCGGCGCAGCGGCGCTCTGCTGTTGCTGCGGCGCCGGCTTCGAGCACCCGGCTATGAGGACTAAGGCCGCAAGGCTGAGCAATGTACGATGCATGGATCGCTCCTTCTGGTTGGATGGGTGAGGGCGCGGCGTCTCAGCTCTCGAGCAACGACGCGCGCAGCACCTCGGGGTTCACATGCCCGGCGTGATACGTCTTGCCGCTCTGCACGCTCGTCAGCCACACCTCCGCGGGGCTGAAGAGCAGCGGATCGATCTTGTAGAAATCGCTGTCGTACCGCTTGAAGATGTCGTAGAACGGCGTGCCATAATCCTTCGACGCCGACGACGGAATCCTCGGCACGAGCGCGGCGAGCTCCGCCTCTTCGGCGTTGACGGTGTAGCGCGCCTGGCCGCCGTACAGGATGCAGTCGTTGGTCCGGCCGATCGCCCGCAGATCGTTCTTCGCGACCGGTGGGAGCGGCGCGGTCCCGACCCCGCTCACGATCTTGTTCACGTCGAAGCCGAGCGTGTCCATTTTGTGCAAGCCCGTTTCCAGGATCCGCGCGGCAATCTGCACGCCGCCGGCGAGGCTCGCCGTGGGCGCCACGACGAACGTGAGCTGCGACGGCGTGAGCCCGGCCTTCTGCCCGACCCAGGCGGCGACCTCGTCGGTGGGCAGGGTCCGGGTCTCGAGCACCAGCACGCCGCGCTCGGCTTGTTCCGCGTATCCGAGTTTCGCGAAGAGCTCCTTCTCGACCCGAGCGTGAGCGCGCAGCGGCCCCGACCCCATCGCGAAGTACTTCCCGACCTGAATCGCCCAGCCGGCGTACTGGGACGCCATGCAGCTCACCGCCGGGTGATCAGTCCAGACACGCACACCGGGCCACGTGTCGCCTCCGATCGGAACCGGCGGGTACGCGATGTCGGCGAGCCCGCCCGTGCAGATCTCGGCCACCGCCCGGCCGGCTCCGAAGCCCCCGGGCGCGTCGACCCCGGCGTCGATCACACGCGCGCCCCCCGGAAGCGTCCCCACGGTCACGCGCAGTGCGTCCGCGTTCGCGGCCATGGCGTCCGCGATCTCCCACGCCCGCTCGTTCAGGCCCAGTCCCCCGCCCATTGCAGGATCTCCCCTTTGCCGAGTTCGGCCAGATCACCGCAGTACCGCTCGTACTTGCCGGCGACGTATCGATCTGCGACCGGCACTCCGGCCCGAGCGCGCAGGTAGCGGAGCAGCAGGTCGACGTGCGGCGGGCGGTAGGTGCACGCGTAGCGGAACGTGCCGGGCCGATCGATCGGCCCGAGCGCGACGATCGAGCCACGTTTCAGGAAGCGGCCGGCGCCCGGTCCCGCCTTCCCGAACAGCACGACGGTCCCGGCGATCATCCCTTGACCCGTCCCCCGTCCTGCGTCCCCCGTCACGGCGACGAGTCCCCGTCGCATCCGGGCCCCCGTCTCGTCGCCGGCGTTCCCTCGCACGATGATCTCGCCGCCCGTCATGCCGCGCGCCGCACCGGGTCGCGCGCCGCCCGCGTTGTCACCCGCGTGGCCGCGCACGTCGATCCGACCCCCCGACATCGCGAGCCCCAGGTCGCGGCCCACGCCGCCGTCGATCGTGAGCTCGCCCCCGGCCATCCCGGCGCCGATCGCTGCCACCCGCGCAAGGTCTCCCTCCATCCGGACGACGCTCGAGGGTCCGCCTCGGACCTTGAAAAACTCCCCGAGCGTCGCCGGCCGACCACCGTGCACCACGGGCAGGTGCGCGATCGCCTTCGCGTCCAGCCCTGCGAACCGGTCCGCGGCGATGCAGTCCGCGATCAGCGCGTGAGTCGGCGGCTCGGCGAGGGAAAGCGTCACGGCGTCGCTCATGCGCTCCTCACACGCCGCCCTCACTCATGATCTTTCGTAAATGGAAATGATGCGGCCCGAGCTTGCCGCCGAAGTTGGCCGCCGTGATTGTTTTCACCCCGGGACGACACGCTGCCGGGATGCCGCTGCGCATGGCCGCCGCGATCGACGACGCATCCGTCCCGTCCAGCACGATCTCGAGCACGCTGTTCACGCCTGCGGGGAGCTGGGATTGTGTGATCGCCCGGAGCGTGGGATCGAAGGGGTCGTTGGTCGTCGCCACCATGTTCTTGTAGCGCTTCGAGCCCACCTTGCTGCCGCTCCGCACCACGCCGCCCGGGAACGGCAGGATCACCCCGGGGAGACTCGTCATCGCGTCCACCGCCGCTTCTGCGGCGGCCAGGGCGGCATCTGCATCTTCGGCGAGGATCAGGAAATTTCCCCCGCCCACGCCCTTCAGCATTCCGAACGTTTCCTCGATGAGGAACTCCCCCTCCATGACGGGCAGGCGCCAGTAGCGCTTCCCGCCGATCACCTTGCTCGCCTGGAACCCGTCACCGAACACGCGCAGCGCCTTCCCAACCGCCACCCGATCGGGGGCAAAGGGCAGCCCGTCGAAGCAAGCAGTGGTAGGGCAGGTGAGCACCGTCTGGCCGAGCCTCACGATCAGCTGCTCGGGGAGGCTTTGCTTGTCCATGGTGAAAAACAGCACGCTGATCCCGGGTCGGCCGTCGGGGGTGTCGGCGGGGGTGAGCTCCCGCTCGATGCCCGCCTCGCACTTGCAGCCGATCACCGACGTCGCGAACCCGGTGAGCTTGATCGCCGCCTCCCGAGCCCACTTCGCCGTCCGCCCCGTGATCACGATTCGTGCGACGCGCATCGTGAAGGCTTCGGCGAACGTATCCGCGATCGCGACGCCGTTGATCTTCATGCGACCGGCTCCGCCCCGTAGTTCTCGAGCGCCACGCACGCGTATTCGTCGAAGTACCGCCTCAGGTCTCTGGTGACGGCTGCGTCGTACTCGGGCCGCACGGCGAGCCGCCGCCCGGTGGGCGCGCGGCGCAGCTGCCCCTCCTCGACCACGAGCGTCCCGGCCTTGATCACGTAGCGCGGTGTGGCGAACATCTTCGCGCGGTCGACGTCGCTCGTATAGATCGTCACGTCCGCATCCGCCCCCGGCCCCAGGTGCCCCTTGCCCTTCAACCCCAGGAGCCGGGCCGGGCCCGCCCGCGTGATGATGGCGATCTCACCGAGGGTGTATTCGCGCGCCAGCCCATCGAGCAGCGCGCTGCCTGCGAGCAGCTTCTGGTTCACGCGCTTGAGGCACTCGTCGCGGTACGCCCGGTCCATGAGCAGCCGGATCAGCTCGGGATACGAGAGGAACGTCCCCCCGTTCGGATGATCGGTCGACAGCGCGACGCGCCATGGATCGTTCGCGAGCAGGAACAGCTCGAGTCCCACCGCCCACTGCAGGGCGGCGACGGCCGCCTTCTCCTTGTAGGCGTAGGGCACGATACCGCACCCCGATTCGAGCTCGATGTCCACGTTCACCCACTTGCGTCCACTGCTCGCGTACAAGAGGTGCTCGAGCGGACTGTCTGCCGTCACGGTCGTCGCCGCCCCGAACATCACCTGACCGACGTCCACGCTCACCTCGGGGTGGGCGTTCACGTACTCGCTCACCTCGCGTGCCGCTGACGCCCATCCCTTGCCCGGTGCCCCACCGTAGCTGTGGAACTGCAGGTGCGTGAAGTGGGCGCGCTGGCCCGAAAGCGCCTTCATGCTGTCGAGCGTGGTCGCGGAGTTCCCCGGCTGCCCCAGGTTGTTGCAATGGATGTGCACCGGGTGCGGCAGGGCGAGCGCGTTGGCGGCGCCGGCGAGCGTCTCCAGGATCTTCCGTGGCGTGACCGCGCTCGAGCCGAGCGTATCGTCCAGACCGCTCACGTTGCGCCGATCGGCCCCCCCTCCACCCTTCCACAGCGCCACGCCCCCCGGGTTCACGATCTTGATCGCGTAGGCCCGCGTAGTGCCCAACAACCACGCGGCGTAATCACGTGCCCGTGCGGCTTCACCTGCGGCGAGCTGGCGGAGCAGATAGTCATCGTTGCCGAGCAGCACGAAGAAGCCGGCATCGATGATCGGCGTGTCGTCGAGCTCCGCGTGCGCGTGCCGCGCGGCGATGGGCGCCACCGCCGCTTCCATTGCGGTTGTGTAGCCGAGCCCCGCGTAGCGATAGCCGGTCGCGAACGTGCTCGGAACCGTGCCGCCGGTTCCGGAGCGCGCGACCGCGCCATCCGCGAGCCGGAGTGCGGGCACGGGATCAGCCGTATGCTCTTCCGGGAGCAGCCGCCGGGCGAGATTCACGCTCGACCCGGCGAGGTGCGCATGGATGTCCACACCACCGGGCATCACGACCATGCCGCGGGCGTCGAGCCGCGGAACGCTCGCCGGCAGCTCGGCGACGATGCGGTCGCCCTCGATGCACACATCGCGCACGACGCCGTCCGCCCCCCCCACGTTCGCTGGGTCATAGACCGTGCCGCCGGCGATTCGCAGCCGCGTGGGTGTGCTCATGCGCTCAGCCGATCTCGCAAGGCACGGACGGTGACCAGCGCGGCGCGTGCCCCGTCGATCGACGGCCGCAAGGGCAACGGGACGTCGTCCATACGGAATGCCGTGCCGCCCTCGTGGATGCCCGCAAGTCCCGTGTCCACGGCGACGGCGGGCTGGAACGTCGCCGCGCTCGCCCGCGGTCCGATAACGACGCTCCGGACCCGGGCGAGCCCGGCGGCCATGGGTTCGGGCAGGGTCGCCGCCGCGCCGATGACGAGCGCGGCGTCGACCTCCGCCCCGTCGAGCAGCGCGGCCGCGCCGCCGCGCGGCTCGTAGCTCGGGTACCCGCGCGCGAAGTCCACGGCGAAAGGGAACCCCGTTTGCCATGTGAGCACGGCGTCCGCGCCGGAGCGGTTGCCGCCCCCCCGGAGCGTGGACAAGGCGCAGCGCGTGGGCCCGTTCAGAGCCTGGGCCAGCGTGACGAGGGCCTCCGCCCGGGCCGGGTCGGCCGGAACGAGGCCCGGCTCGCTGTCGGCGACAATCGCGACATAGCGCGCCGCAGTCATTCGCCGGGCCAGCTCCACGACGGACCGGAAGCGCTCCCCGTCTTCCACAACGCGGCCCTGCACTGCCGCCCGCATGACTTCCAGACCGTCCACCTCGTCGGTGGGCGCGAGCGCGACGCGCCCGTCGGCGTCCGCAGGACCACGGCTGGCCCCGACGTCCACGGCGATCAGCATGCGGCTCTTCCGGCCCTGGGGGGCCGCCACGCCGCGCGGCTCCACGACGTAACGGGCGCCGTACCGTGGATAGCGCGCGCCTGGGTCAACCGCCCAGAACACGACCAAGTCGGCGCGTTGACGGATCTCGCCGAGGGTGGCGCCCGCGCGCCCGCGGCGTTGGGCCGCGAGCACGGCCGTCGCGGCCGTCGCGGCCAGGCTGTCGATCGCAGCGTGCAGGCGGTCTGCGATGGCGACTGCTTCGCGCTGCGTTTCGCACGAGACGTCGCCGGCCAGAAAGACGAGCGGGCGTTTCGCGCCGGTGAGCAGTCTCGCACCCTCGGTCAGCGCCTGCTCGAGCGACACGGTGCGGCCGTTCACGCGCGTCTCGGCAGGGATGGTCCCGTCCCCGAACCACGCGACGCCGAGCGGGCAGGCGTTGCGGGCTTCCGCGATGCGACCCTGTTCCACGGCGACAGCGATGTCGTCGCAGGCGCAGCCGCAGCCCAGGCAGGTGACGTTCGCGACGGTGCGATCCGTCATGCGCTGCGCGCCTCGCGGCGCTCGACATCGCGATACAGCCGGCCGGCGCGGCGCGCCAGGGCCGCGAAACAGGCCGCCGCGTTCCGGCCGCGTGCGAAGATCGTGCAGATCGGATCGCGCGGGGCGAAGTGAGTCCCCGGCGGTGAGATATCCCGCACGTCCGGGTCCAAGAGCCAGGACCGCGTGTCGCCCAGTGCGCTGGGGCGCCGCGCGTACACGATCGCCTTACCGACCGCTTCTGGGGTGCGATGCCGGGCGGCCGCAAGGTCGAACGCCGGTAGCGCGCCCCTGCATGCCTGCGCATGCACGTCGAATAGCGAAAGCCCGTACGCCCGCTCGACCAGCTCCATCGCGGCGGTGTAGCGCGGGTTCACCTCGATCGCGTAGGGCACGCCGCGCCGCGCGACGAAGTCGACCCCATTCACTCCGACCAGCCCGAACGCCCGTGTGACGCTTTCGGCGAGCAAGGTCGCCTTGTCGAGCAAGCGCTCGTCAGCGGAGAACTGCGGATCCCCGGCGGGTCCGAGGATGCTGCCGGAATAGCGGAACCCGTCGGCGCCGAAAGTCGACTCCCCCCCGAGAATGCGCGACAGGCCCAGCGGCATCGCGCGGCGCCCGTCTGCCGCGAACACGATGGAGCCGGCCACGCCGGCGATGCGCTGCTGGAGGTAACTGCCCCGCGGCACGGGCGCGCCGCGGCGCCAGACCGCGATGCCGTCCCCGCCTCCTGAGCGCAACGGCTTCACGAGCCATACGCTGCGCGTGCCCGGCGCTGGCCGCGTGAGGCGGACGCGTGGGCCCGGCAAACCGGCGTCCGCGACCACCCCGGCGAGGCGGCGCGGGTCGCGCGCTCGGGCCAGCACCGCGGGCGGGTTGCCCCAGAGCACCCGGTTGGCCGCGAGGGCGCGGACGGCGCCGGGGTGGTTTTCGAAGCTCGCTTCGTACACGACGGCTTCGCAGGACAGGTCCCGCGCAGCCGCCGCGGCGGCGCGGGCGCTGAACCGACCGTCGACCCTAATGACATGCACCTCGGTCGCGGAGGCCTGGAGATCGAGATCGCCAAATCCGTCGACCGCGACCACCTCGTACCCTGCACGGACGGCGGACTCCGCGATGTCTCGAGTCGACACGCCGGCGAGCAGCACGCGCGTCAAGACAACCCCAGCCGGCGGCGTGCCTGGTCACGCGGCACGACATAGAGGTGATCCAATACGCTGCCCTGCGCCTCGCGGATCGCCAGGCGCTCGACCAGGGCGCGATTTGCGCCCCCCGCGAGCCCATCGGCGATGAGCGCCGCCCCCTGCGCTGCTTCCTTCGCCGTGTGAGCGAATCCCTCGAGCAGCCGCGTCGGCGCGAACGCCTCGAGCCGCTCGCGGATCGCACCGCCCAGCGCCTCGACCCGCGTGAGGCGGCCGGACAGGACGAATTCCTTGGGGGAGGGGATCACGGTCGCGAGCGCGACCGCGGTCTTCACGGTGCTCTCCACCAGCGCATCGCGGGCGATCTGCTCCGCCGGCGTCGCCGGCTGGGCGAGCCGCTCGGGCGACGCGGTCGTCTCATCCCAACCGGCGACGGTGGCTGCACCGCCTCGGAACAGCAACGCCTTGGGCACCTCGCCGGCGAGATAAGCGACCTCGCCGTCGAGGGCGCCCGCGGCGCGAAAGCCGAGCGGTCCCGACGTCCCCCCGACACCGTCCACGATGCGGCCTGCTGCGACCGCCACGGCGGCGGTGAAGGCGCCACCCAGCTCGAGCAGCACGAGCGACACGCTCGCCGGCGGGCGCCCGACCCGCCGGGCCTGCTCTGACACCGCGAGCGCAACCGCGCACACTTTCTCCGCCGTGCCCATGTCCACGCGGTTCACTTTACGGTGTGCAGGCACGCTGGGGAGATGCACCACGCCGGGCGTGAGCACGACCGGCAGGTTGGAGCGCGCCAACGCGCGCACGAGGTTGCGGAGCCCGCCGATGCCCCCGGTCTCTCCGGGGGCGGCGAGGAATGCGAGGCGCAGATCTTCCTCGGTGGCGTCCTGCACGCGCGTGAGCGGCAGGCCGTACCCGGACGGGCCGGCAACGAGATCGAGCGGGCCCGCCGCCTCGAGCTGGGCCACGAAGCGCGCCGGATCGGTGAGCGCTTCGGCGGTGGGCCAGGAGCGGTCGAGAAACACGCGGCCGTCGTCGAGCCCACAAAGATCGATGCTCACCGTCCCCGGGTCGATGCCGATGACGCGCGGCATCGGCTCACGGCTTCGGCGCCATCAACTCCCGCGCGACGTCGGCGATGGTCTCGGCGTCCAGCACGAGGTCGTTGCGCTCGAACAGGCGCGCAATGCACGCCTTATGCACCTTCATCTTGAGGTTTCCGATGGCGAGCGCGCCGAAGCACGCCACGCCTTCTTTGATCACGCCGTCGTCCATCAGGTCCACGCCCTCGACCCCGAGCGGGGGGACCGCGTTCACGTCCGCGACCACCTTGAGCCCTGGCCGTTTGGCCCAGGCTTGCTTGGGCACGAGCATGACGCCTGCCGGTCCCGCGTTCAGCAGCAGCTCCGCGCGTTCGCAGGCGCGCACTGCCTCGCTCGCGTCCGGCATCGTGATGGCCCGCACCGTCCCGCCGAACCGCTTCAGCACGAGATCACGCGCCCGCTCGCCCGCGTCCGCCTTGCGCGACGTGATGCACACGTCCGCCCCCGCCTTGGCGAACAGCCCCGCGGCCCGAATCCCGACCGGTCCGGTCCCGGCGACGATCAGGACGCGTTTGCCGCGCACCTCGCCCCCGGCAGCCTGCACCATCTTCGCCACCGCGGCGACCGCCGTCGTATTGGACCCGTTCGAGTCGAGCATCGCGGATACGGTGAACGGCTTGAACATCGCCTTCGTGGCGGCGGCGAGCAGCTGCTCGCCCACGGCGATGTCGGCACCGCCCACGAAGACGGCGGTGTTCTTCAGGTCCTTGGGGCCGCGCGTGAAGATGCAGCCGTGGATCAGGTCGCGGACGTCGGCGTCGGTGACGTCCCCGTAGCTCATCACCTCATCGGCGCCGGCGTCGTAGGCCACCACCCGATCGAATACGCTCGGCAGCCTGGAGCTGTCGAGCTGCAACAGGAGCTTACGCATCTGGGTTCACGCTCCACGATGAGTCGGCGCAGGGCTCGAAAAGCAGTCGAGGGGCGGCAGCCCGCCCCTCGACGTGCAATCAGACGACTGCCGGAGAGCTCAAGCCTTGTCCGCGCCACCCGCGAACGGATGCGACGCCGTCTTCGCCTGCGAGATCACCTGGTCGATCTTCGGCTGGCCCTTGAGGGCGCGTTCGATCGATTCCTTCACCGCCCGATAATTGTAGTCGAAGATCTTCTTGTCGTTCTTCGCTTCCCAGTGAATGAACACACCCACCAGGATGCAGTAGTCGTCCACCTTGTCCCGCGGGATGATGCCGGAGGACACGCTGTCCACCACCGCGCGCGCGACCGCCGCCTGCGCCGGACCGAACATCTGCACCGCTTGCGTGGCGTTCTTGATGGTGACCTTGTTGAAAAGAATCGTGTCGGGCTTCGCCGGCAGGTTGGGCGTGACGACGGCGAGCAGCTTGGTGAAACCGTCGGTGTTGTTCGCCAACGTGCTGACGAACGCTTGCCCCGCGTGGCCCGACTTCGACCCGATGATCAGATCGATGTGAGCGACCTCATTCCCGTCGCCTACCAGAGACTCGCCAAGGAAGAAATCCGCTGCCATAACTACCTCCCGATCCGGATGGGGTCCACGAGTTTCACTGCCGGCCGTCACGAATGCGGTGTTGAGAGCAGCGTGGCCAGAGGGGTGTGGAAAGCCACGCCGTCCCGCGTCTGCGGGTAGCTCCTACGGAACCGTATCGATGGGGTGCTAACCTGCCGGGCGCTCCAATGGGTGTCAAGGCCGTGCGCCGTCCTTGCCCGTCGCGTAATCTCTGACTAGCGTCAGGTATATGAATGCGATCGCGCAGATCCGGAGCTTCAATCGAACGGTGACCCAGCAGATCGGCGCGCTCGAGGAGCACTTCCTCGGCCGCGATCGCTCGCTGGGCGCCTCACGCCTACTCTTCGAGATCGGTGCGAACGGCATGGAGGTTCGGCAGCTTCGGGCGCGCTTGAACTTGGACTCCGGGTATACCAGCCGCCTGCTTCGCGGACTCGAGGCCGAGGGCCTGATCCGGACCGCCCGGTCGTCCGGCGATGCTCGAGTGCGGTGGGTCAAGCTGACGCCGGCGGGCCGAAAGGAACTGGCGATGTTGAATCGCCGGTCGGACCAGGCCGCCGCGTCACTCTTGAGTCGGCTTTCCGAGGCCCAACGACCCGGCTTCGTCGCGGCCATGGGAGTCGTGGAGCGGTTGCTGCTCGCGGGTGCGGTCCGCATCAACGTGGAGAATCCGCGGAGCGGGAGCGCCCGGTCCTGTCTCCGGCGCTACTTCGAGGAGCTCGCCGCGCGCTTCGAGACCGGCTTCGATCCCGCGCTCAGCATTCCTCTTGCCGCCACGGACCTCACGCCTCCCCAGGGTTTTTTCGTCGTGGCCACGTTGCACGGCGAGGCGGTCGGGTGCGGTGCGCTGAAGTGCCATGGCGACTATGGCGAGATCAAACGCATGTGGGTCGCGCCCGCGTCCCGCGGCCTGGGGATCGGGAAGCGGATCTTACAGTGGCTCGAGGCCTTGGCGCGCAAACGGCGCCTGCCGTTGCTCCGGCTCGAGACCAACAAGGCCCTGACCGAGGCCCAAGCCCTCTACCGGAGCAGCGGATACCGCGAGGTGCGGCCCTTCAACGACGAGTCGTACGCGCATCATTGGTTCGAGAAGGCGCTGTAGGCTTCAGCCCGGCGGCGCCTCGCCCGTCGCGACCCGCCACACTTCGTCCGCCAGCCACTCCAGCCGCTGCTGCGCATAGTCGAGCTCCGCGGGCGTCATCTCTTTCGCGCGGCGGGCAATCTCCCGCGCGTGGCCGATCAGGTCGTCCAGGGACTCCCGCAGCGGCCGGTTCTGGCGCCGCTCGGCACGGGGCCGCGGGCTCATGCGGTCTGGATTCCGAGGGCGCGCTCGTCGGCCATCTTGAATTCCCCGGCTGCCGCCCGAACGGTTGAGGCGAGGCCCCGCTCGGCGAGGTAGCTCTCCACCAGCCGCAGGCCGAGGTAGTATCCGCAGCGCTCCGGCAGCACCTTCCCCGCCGTGAGGCGGGCGGCGGGGCTCATGCCCCCCGATAGAAAGCGCAAGCGCAGCCCCAGACCCGTCTCGTCCAAGACCGGCGCCGCCGCGCGTCGCAGGAACGCGTCCAGCTCCCGGATGCGACGGTACTGTCGGCGCGTGTAGCCGAAGTATTCCCACGGCTCGAACCCGGGCGCCACGGCCTGCGCTGCGGCCACAGCGGCGCCCTCGTTCGCGAGCAGCTCCCGTAAGCTGGCCCGGCTGCCGGTGTCCCAGTAGTCGTAGTAACCGCGCACGTCGGCCACCAGGCGCTTCAAGTCGGACCGGCTCGTCGGCGACGTGTAACGCACCGCGTGCGCCACCTCGTGGGCGATCCACAGCGGCAGCAGGTGCGGCGCGAGCCCCATGCCGTACGTCTGAGGATTGGCCCGACCGGTAAAGTGCTCGAGGCACACGAAGGCGATGCCGCGCCCACCCACCACCAGCTCGCCGGCGTTAGCGGCGCCCACGCCCACCATGAGATACAAGTCCACCGCGCAATCCGCTTCGAAGCGGTCGAGCGAGCGCTGCAGCGCATCCTCGGCGATCGCGGCGACGTCCACGTCCTCCAGCAACCGCTCGAGGTCCGCGCGCTCGGCGCGCAATGCCGCCGCGACCACCTGCTCCGCGTGCGGCGACGCCGGGTCCAGAACGTAGTTGTTCCAGTAGCCCTGCAGGACCGGCTTGTGGCGCTCGAGATATTCGTGATAGGCCGCGAGCGGGTCGGGCGCGGCGAGGATCGCGAGGAACTCTGGCACGAGATTGACGAGCATGAGGCGGCCGGCCCCAATTTGGGAACCGGCCCCGCCGGAGACAAGCACGCGCCCGTCCCGGGGCTCGAGTGCAACGGGACGCGACGGCTTGACAATTCTGTTAGGTGTGGTCGCGCATCTTGCGGCTCGCCTCGGCGAGGAAGCGCCGCTCCGCCGGAGTCAGACTGTCGATGCCGCGTGCCGAGATTTTGTCGAGCACGCGGTCGATTTCCGCCTGCGCAGGGTCGCGCTCCCCGCGGCGCGGCGGCTTGGGAGGTGGGCGAGGTGCGCCACACCGTCGCTCGCCGGGAGGAGCGCGAGGACGAGCGTGACCGCGACATAGAACGTGACGAGCCACTTCGCGGGAATCGGCGTGGGCAGGAGGAACACGTTGATGGGCTGGTCCGGCCAGGCCCAGGCGAACGCGAGCAGCACGCCGTACACCGCGGCGGAAGCGCCGACGACCAGGGTCACAGGCCGGAACTGCATGAGCACGAACGACAGCGCTGCGCCCCCCAGCCCGCACAGTAGGTAGTAGCGCAGAAACGCGCCCCCGCCCATCCGTTCCTCGACTTGCGGCCCGAACACGAACAGGGCCAGCAGGTTGAAGGCGAGGTGGAGGAAGTTGCCGTGGAGAAACATGTAGGTGAGAAACGTCCACGGCCGCGCGAGCGCGGTGAGCGGCACAAACCCGAACGTGGCAAGGAAGCCCGGGCTGACGAACAGCGTCACCTGGAGCAGGAAGACGACGAGGTTGGCGACGACCAGCCGCCGCACCCACGGCGTCATGCCGAACATCCGCTGCGGGTCCATCGTGTAGTTATCCCCCGCGCGCGCTCCCCGAGTTCCCCGCGAGCCGGCAGATGCGCTCGCACAGCTCCGGAAACTCGATCCCGGCGGCCCGGGCGGCCTGGGGCAGGAGGCTGGTGCGTGTCATGCCGGGGAGCGTGTTCGCCTCAAGGCAAAAGATGTCGCCCTCGGGGCTCAATCGGAAGTCGACCCGCGAATACCCCCCGAGCTTGAGCGCCCGGTGCGCCGTCAGCGCCAGCTCCTGCAGCTGGCGCGCCAGCGTCGTGTCGAGCGTCGCGGGGAAGATCTCCTCGGACATCCCGGGCATGTACTTGCACTCGTAGTCGAACAGCTCGTGCTTCGGAATGATCTCGCCCACAGGCAGCGGCACGTCACCCAGCACCCCCACCGTCAGCTCCCGCCCGGGGATGAATTGCTCGGCCATGACCTCGGCATCGTACGCCCTGGCGACGAGGACCGCGGCGTCCAACCCCTCGGCGTTGCGCACCAGCGTCATCCCCACCGAGGAGCCCATCTTGGACGGCTTGACGATCACCGGCCACCCCAGCGCCGTGGTCACGTCCTCGGGGGCGACCGGGGCCATGAACCACGCGGGCACGGGCACCCCCGCCGCCCGGAACAACCGCTTGGCGAGGTCCTTGTCCATGGCGAGGGCGCTCCCCAGCGCCCCGCTGCCGGTATACGGCACGCCGATGACGTCGAGCAGAGCCTGCAGGGTCCCGCCCTCGCCGCGTCCCGCGTGCAGGCAGAGGAACAGCACATCCGCGCCGGTGACCTCCTTGAGCCCGGCGAGTCCGTTCGAGAGCATCGCGCGCTCGCGTTCGTCGAGCTCGGCCACCGCGGGCGGCTCCCGGCCGACGGCGGGCGTGAGCAACCGCTGCTCGTCGGTCGGGGAAAGGAGCCCCGTCACGGTGTCGACGACGCGCACCGCATGCCCCCGGCTCCGCAACGCCTCCACGATCTGGGCGGCGCCGGCGAACGCCACCGTGCGCTCCGGCGTCGCGCCGCCGGTGAGCACCGCGATCTGCATCAGTGGATCCCGGCGAGCTGGTGGAGCACGTCGTAGCGCGTGACGATCCCTGCGATCTTGCCCTCGCGCCGCACCAGCGCCGCCGGCGTCTCGCGGGACAGGAGGGTGGTGAGCCGCTCCACTGGAAGGTCCGCATCCACCACCGGGAACGGTCCATCCATCACATCCTGCACCGGCTGGTCCAGCGTCACCGCGTCCTCGAGCGCCCGGGCCATGAGCCCTTGCTCGGAGACCGCGCCCACGCCGTCACCGCCATCCAGCACCGGCAGCTGCGACACGTTGTACGTATTCATCAGGTTCAAGGCCTGGCGCACCGTCGCCGTGGGGGCGACGGAGATCAATGGGGGCGCGCCCGAGTTCCGCGCCTCGAGGACCTGTCCCACCGACACCCGCTCCGCGTCGAGGATCTGATTCTCCCGCAGCCATTCGTCGTTGAAGACCTTCGAGAGATACCGCTCCCCGGTGTCGGCGAGCACGGTCACGACGAGCGCTTGCGGGTCGTTCACCCGCCGCGCCACGTCGAGCGCCGCCACGACATTGACCCCGGTGGAGCCTCCGGCGAACAGGGCCTCTTCCTTGGCCAGGCGTCGCACCATGAGCATGGCGTCCTTGTCGGACACCGTGATCCACTCGTCGATCACATCCCAGTGGAGCGAAGTCGGCAACTTGTCGCCGCCG
>WNGH01005691.1_pt1 | contig 26773 bp, 28 predicted proteins | sample 5400631 | NCBI WGS metagenome assembly WNGH01 (sample SAMN13153373, study PRJNA577476) | soil metagenome | isolation source: 115 cm soil or saprolite under Garry oak tree replicate 1 | place: USA:California | collected 2016-06-15
TCTGCACCCGGCACTCCGGCCGGATGGCCATCCACGGAAACTCGATCGTCGCGTCCGGCGGCAGGACGCCGACGATGGTGGCGGTGCCGCGGATGGCGAGGCTCTCGATGGCCTGCCGCACCAGCGTGGCGTTGCCGACAGCTTCGAACGCGTGGTCGACGCCGGCGCCCTTCGTGAGCGCGCGGACGGCCTTGACCGGATCGTCGTTGGCGCTGTTGACGACGTGGGTGGCGCCGACGCGTCTGGCCATCTCCAGCTTCCCGTCGAACACGTCGACGCCGATGATCTGCCGCGCGCCGCCGATGCGCGCGCCCTGCACGATGGCCAGCCCGACGCCGCCGCAGCCGAACACGGCGACCGTCTGGCCCGCCTCGAGCCCCGAGGTACGCAGCGCGGCGCCGACCCCGGTGAGGACGCCGCAGCCCACGAGCGCGGCGCGGTCGAGCGGCAGCTCGGGGTCGATCTTCACGACGGAGTTCTCGTGCAGCAGCATGCGCTCGGCGTAGCTGCTGATGCCGATGAACTGCCGGAGCGGCTCGCCCTTCTGCGAGAGGCGCGGCGGCGCCGCGTCCGCACGCGTGACGAGGCCGCCGGTGCAGAGGTTCGGATGGCCGCCGAGGCACTGCGCGCAGCTGCCGCAGAACCCCGAGAGGCACGCCACCACGTGATCACCGGGTCGCAGCGTGGTCACGTCGGCGCCGACGGCCTCGACGACGCCGGCGCCCTCGTGGCCGAGCACGATGGGCCGGTCCGTCGGCCAGCGGCCCTGGCCGTCCACGACGTGCAGGTCGCTGTGGCAGACGCCCGTGGCGGCGGTGCGGACGAGGACCTCGCGGCCCGACGGCTTGTCGATCTCGACCGACTCGATCGTCAGGGGCTCGTGCGGCTTGCGAAAGACGGCGGCCTTCATCTCCATGGCGCGCTCCTCATTGCGGCAGCTTCCAGCCGAGCCAGTCGCAGACCGCGCGGCCCATGACCAGCTCCTTGTCGCGGCCCGTCAGCCACGGCAGCTCCTCCGTGAACATCGTCACGCACTGCCGCCACGAGCACGGCATGCGCGTGATGTCGGTGCCCCAGAACATCCGCGCGGGGCCGAAGGCGTCGTAGATCCGCCGCAGGTGACCGTGGATGTTGCGATAGGGATAGGGCTCGCTCGAGTAGCTCGGCGCGCCGGTGGCCTTGATGGCCACGTTCGGGTGCTTCGCCAGCGCGAGCATGTCGCCGAGATTGCCCCAGGCCGCGTCGTCCTTCGTGCCCGACGGTCGCCCGAGGTGATCGATGATCAGCTTGAGTCCCGGATGCTGCTCGGCGACCTGCGCGACCTTCGGCAGGAAATTGGCCGCGAGCAGCGCCACCGGGATGCCCGCGCGCTCGGCCGCGGCCCACACCCAGTCGATGGTGCCGTCGGTCGGCCACGTCTTCTGGTGCGGCTGCAAGAACGTGAAGCGCAGGCCGAGCATGCCCGGCCGCTTCTTCCAGCCGTCGATCAGCGCGCGGCTCTCCGGCTTGTCGAGCGGAAAGTTCCCGAGGATCGCGAGCCGGTCGGGATGCTGGCGCGCCGCCTCGATGGCCAGCTCGTTGGCGTTCGGGTCCCATGACGTCGGCGGATGGATGACGGCGGCATCGACGCCCGCGGCGTCCATCTCCTTCAGCAGATCGTCTTTGGTGAAGCTCGCGACCTGCCGGTGGTTCGGATTGGCGGGCTTGGCGCCGCTCCAGATGTGGACTTGTGCGTCGACGATGCGCATGGCGTGCTCCCTCGCTCGCGGCCCGGGTTATTCGACGATCGCCTGGAGCACGAGCGCTCTCAGGAGCGGGATGTAATGCCGCCCCAGCGGCGATTGCATCATCGAGACGACGACCATCTCCTCCTTGGGATCGGCCCACCAGTAGGTGGCGAAGGCGCCCGGCCAGAAGTAGTCGCCCGCCGTGCCCGCCATCGGGGCGAGGCCGTTCGCCTCGCGCACCGACACCCCCAGACCCCACGTGTAACCCGGGCCGGCAAAGTAGTTGGTGCCGCGAGAGATCTGGCCCAGGTGGTCCGACGTCATGAGCTCGACGGTCTTCGTGCCGAGCACGCGAGCGCCCTCGAGGCGGCCGCGGTTGAGGAGCATCTGGGCGAAGCGGGCGTAGTCGCCGGCCGTGGACACCGCGCAGCCGCCGCCGCAGTCGAACTTCCGCGGCACGGTGGGATCATGCAACTTGTACTCCGCGCCGGTATCGGGATGCGTGGGCAGCGGCTGCGCGACACGCGCGCGCTTGTCGGCCGGGACGAGGAACGTCGTGTCGGTCATCTTCAGCGGCCGGTAGATGCGCTCCGCGAGGAACTCGCCGAGCGGCTTGCCGGACACGATCTCGACGACGCGGCCGAGGACGTCGGTCGACAGGCTGTACTCCCACCGCGTGCCGGGCTGGTAGAGCAGTGGCGCCTTGCTCAGGCGCTCGATGAACTCGTCCATGGTCAGCGTCAGCGACGACACGTTCGAGGACTCCGGGTACATCTTGTAGATCTCCGTCGTCCCGCGGTTGCCGTACGTGAGACCGGAGGTGTGGCGCATCAGGTCCTGGATCGTCATCTCGCGCTCGACCGGAGCGCGCTCCACGCCGACCGTCTGGGTCTTGAGCGAGGGGATGTACTTCGACACGGGATCCGCCAGCAGCAGGCGACCTTCCTCGTACAGCGACAGGGCCGCCACCGTGACGAGCGGCTTCGTCATCGAGGCGATCCGGAAGATCGCGTCCGGCGTCATCGGCGTGCCCGCCGTCTTGTCACGGAAGCCGACGGCCTGGACGTACGCGACCCGCCCCTTGCGCGCGACGACGACGACGGCGCCCGGGATCCGCCCGCGCTCGACGTCGGCGCGCAACACCTGCGTGATGCGCGCGAGGCGCTCGGAGGACAGCCCCACCTGCTCGGGCTTCGCGGTCGGCAGATCGGCCGCGAGGGCGAGGCCGGGCGCCAGGAGAGCGAGGATCAGCGCGAGGACGATCGATCGTCGCTTCATGAGATACCTCCTGCTCTCAGGACTTCGGCGCCCGGGGCGGCCTCGAGCTCGCACGCGTTGACCGTCATGGCCAGCATGCTGTAGTAGCCGATCGCCCCGGTGAGCTGGATGAATCCGTCGTCGCCGAAGCGTGCGCGCAGCGCCTTGACGATCGCGTCGTCGACCCGGTGCTTGCGTATGAGGTCGCGCGTGAACTCGACGATCTGCGCGTCCTCGGGGGGAATGACGCGCGTGTGCCGGTCGCGAATGGCCGCGATCGTCGACTCCGGGACGCCGAGCTTGCGCGCCTGGCCCGTCTGGGCACCCCAGACATAGACCGCGTCGAGCTCGCGCGCGACCGTCATCGCGGCCATGACGCGCACGCGCATGTCGAGCGAGCCCTCGAAGCGGACGAACGCGCCCAGATGCGCGAGGCGGCCGGCCAGCTCGGGGGAGTGCAGGAACATCGTGAACGGGCCCTGGAGCGCGCCGCGGCTCTTGACGATGCCCTCGACGATCGCGTGATCCTTCTCCGCCACCTGAGCCTTGCTCGTGATGGGAGTCAGCCTTGCCATGGGTCCCCTCCTGACTTCCAGAGTCGCCTGGTGGCGAGATCGGCGCCCTCGCGGAGGGCGCGCAGCTTCGTCCACACCACGCTCTCCTCGACGAGCTGCGAGCCCGCGAAGGTGCCGAAGCCACAGTCCACGCCGGCGAGCACGCGCGTGCGGTCGCCGATCGCCTCGGCGACGGCGACGATGCGATCGGCGACGACCTCCGGATGCTCGACGACGTTCGTCGTGGAGTCGACGACGCCGGGCACGAACAGCATGCCGGCGGGCAGCGGGTGGCGGCGGAACGCCTTCAGCTCGTGCTGGTGGCGCGGGCTCGCGAGCGGCAGCGAGAGCGCGCCGACCTTTGCGCGATAGACGATCGGCAGCAGCGGCTCCAGCGGCACGTCGTGCGTGTGCGGCCCGTCGTAGTTGCCCCAGCACAGGTGCAGGCGAACGCGATCGGCGGGCAGCCCCGCGATCGCCTCGTTGATGGCGTCGACGTGCAGGGCGACGGCCCTCAAGAAGCCGTCGAGCGGCTCGTCCTGGAAGAATCGCGCGCGCTCCATGGCCAGGTCCGGGCAGTCGAGCTGCAGCACGAAGCCGCGCGTCACGATCAGCTCGTATTCCTTGCGCATCTCGCGCGCGAGCGCCTTCACATAGCGCTCGTGGGAGCCGTAGTAGGCGTCCAGCATGATGGTGGCGATCACGCCGGGCGAGGCGGCCGTCATGAACGCCTCGGCGAACTTGTCGGCGCCCGGGGCGCGCCTGAACAGCTCGCACTCGGCCGTGGCCTCGCCGAGGTCGGTGTAGGCGACCTCGGCGACGCCGCCGAAGCCCCGCATCCGCCGCGCCGGATAGGTGGAGAAGCCGACGCGCGGCTGCTCGCCATCGTTGCCGACGTCGATGCCGGCCTCGAGCTGGCGGGCGACCACGTGGCGCACGGCCGCCTCCGCCTCGCGCGCGAGCGCCGCCGCGTCGACCGCCTCCCCGCGGTCCAGGCGCACCAACAGATCGCGCAGCGCGGGCGAACGCGGCAGGCTGCCGGTGTGGGTGGTCAGGATTCGGGACTCGCTTCGCTTCATCGGGGCCTCCGGCGAAAGCGCGGTTTAGGCTACACCATGCGCCGGGTGGCTGCGCGGATGCATCTCTGGGGCGGGCTGGTGACGGGCCCGCTCCTGCTCGTCCTCGGCCTGAGCGGCAGCGCGCTCGTGTTCGGACCCGAGCTCGAGCAGGCCCTCGACGGCCCGCCGGTGATCGCGACCACGGCAACGTCCGCGCCGTCGCTCGACGCGGTGGTCGCCGCCGCCGTCGTCGGTCAGCCGGGCGCCGAGCCTCGCGCGCTCCGACTCCCCGCGCGGCCCGATCAGCCCTATCGCGTCGAGCTCACGGTCGGCGGGCGGCGCCTCGACGTCGCGGTCGACCCGTCCACGCTGCGCGTCGTCGATACCCGCGCCCCCGAGCGCTCGCTCCTCGTGGCCGTGCGCTCGCTCCACGCCGCGTTCCACGCGGGCCGCGCGGGCGCGCTGCTGGTCGGGCTGCTCGGTGTGTGGCTCGTCGTCGAGGGCGTGACGGGCCTCTGGCTCTACGGGCCCTGGTCCGGCCCACGGGCCATCCGGCGCGCTCGCGGCCCGAGCCGCGCGCTCCATCGGATCGTCGGCGGAGGCTCGCTCGTCGTCGGCGTGGTCGTCGGGCTCACGGGGACCATGCTCGCGCTCGCGTCGGCGTCTCTGCTCGTCTCACCCTCGCTCGCCACGGGAGGTCTGACGCGGCTCGACTTCGTCGCCGAGCGTGTCCCGGCGCATGGGCGCATCACCGCGCTCGTGGCGGGGCCTGGGCATCGCGTTCGCGTCGACGCACGCAAGCCGGACGGAGGCGTCGGCTCGGTCGTCGTGGACGGCGACAGCGGAGCGATCGTCGCCACGGGGGTCGCGTCGACGCGCGACGCGTGGGACGTCGTGCGACGGCTGCACGCCGGCGACTTCGCCGGCTGGGCCTCGCGGCTGGTCTACGCCGGCGTCGGCCTCGCGCTGCCGATGCTGTCGATCACCGGGTTCCTGATCTCGACGCGCCGCCGCGCGTGAGCCGTTCCAAGGCCGCGTCGGTGGCCTCGCGATCACTCGCCGTAGAGCCTCTCCCACCACCGCCGGCCGTTGTTCTCGCCGCCGGGGATGACGCCGGCCTTGCGCCGGATCTCCTCGATGGGCCAGCCGGTGAGCGACGCCAGGGCGCCGGCTTCCTGCTCGGCACGGGCGCGGAGCGCTTCGCGATAACGCTGGGCCGCCGCGCACCTGGCCTCGCCCTTCCACGGGTGCCGCAGCACGTAGCGTCCCTGGAAGTTGGCGCGGTCGGCCGTCTCCTGGAAGACGAGGTCCTCGGGGAAGTGCGACGCGTCGTAGCGGACGTGAAGGCGCGTCATGAACACGTCCACCGGACCTCCGGCCGTCCGGCGTCCCATGCGCACCCCGGCGCCGCCCTCGTCCAGCCAGAACACGCCGAGCTTGCGCAGCTCCTCGACCGAGAGCGGCTGCGCGGCGCACGGGTCGCACCAGGCCATGTCCCACGCGTACTCGAGGAACACCGCGCGCATGTCCTCGCGCTCGACCTGCTGGCTGAACATCGCGCGGTAGAACTGCGGGAACTCCTCCTTCACGTACACCGGCAGCTCCATGCCGGTGGGCAGCCGCACCGTGCGGTAGTTCGTCGTCTCCACGCGGCCCTTGCGGGTCAGCGCGTAGACGAACAGCTCCTGGGCGCCGTCGGCGTTCAGGGTGCCGAGGCGGATCGGGAGCATGAACTTCGGCGACTCGAAGGCCATCTGGAGCGGGCGCAGGTACGTGAACCCGAGCCGGGACTGCTCCTTGAGATTCACGCGCGCCACGAAGAACTTCATCCCCTGCTTGAGATAGCTGCCGAGGATCGGGGAGGCGCCGGCGGGCAGGCGATAGCCGTTGTCGCGCAGCCACGTCTCCAGCCCGCCACTCTCGCGGGCGGAGAGGATGAGGATGTCGTACTCGCCCACGGTGTAGCGCGCCTCGATGGTGACGCCCAGGCTGTTGGCGCGGTCGACCGCCATGTCGCGGCGCGCGGTAGCCATTCCCATGGGCGCCTGCAGGGCGGCGGGATACCTCGGCGAGCACGGATCGTCGTCGAAGTACTCGACGAGGCGCGGCGCCGAGTAGGCGTCGAGGTGCTCGACGAGCGCGCGGTCGCTCACGCGGACCTGGCCCTTCTCGAGGACGGTCGGCACGGGCACCACGATGGCGAACTCCTTGAGGTCGCCCTTGAAGTCGTTGGCCATGGTGAGGACGGTCTTGTCGTCGTGGCGGACCAGCACGACCTGCGAGGCCTGGTTGAACAGCTTCGCGTCGGCCCTGGCGACGTAGAAGCCGCAGAAGGCCAGCACCGTGGGCGCGGCGAGCGCGACGACGAGCAGGGCGGCGACGAGCGCGGTGACGTGTTTCATGGCGAGCTCCTCCATTGGTAGCGTCGGCCTGGCAGCAGCCAGTCGATCAGCGGGACGATCAGCGAGCACACGGCGAGCGACCACAGCAGGCCGTTGGTCCTGAACAGCGTGAACTGGACGGCGTAGGCCGCCAGCGCCACGAGCGCGGCGAAGAGCAGGCGGCCCGCGCGCGAGTCCGGGGTGGTCCTGGGATCCGAGATCATGAAGAAGGCGAACAGCACGAGCGCGCCGTTCTCCAGCCGGTGCAGCGGGATGGCGAGCGGCTCGCCGAGCCACAGTGAGCGCGCTACGAGCAGGCTCGCCCAGCTCGCCAGGAACGCCAGCGTGACGTCGGCGCGCGCGGCGCGATTCACCACGAGGCCGCCGGCGGAGGCGAGCAGGAACGCGAAGACGAGTCCGCTGCCCCACTGCCCGGGCGACACCCAGACGCTTCCCGTCGCGAGCATCATGGCGACGAGGGCGAAGTTGGTGGGGTTGAAGACATGCTTGTCGCGCACGCGCAGCGTGAACTTGCTCGCAATCGCCACCGCCGCCGTGAGCATGGCCAGGCCGAGCGAGCCGGTGCGCAGCAGCAGACAGAGCGAGAGCGCCGAGATCAGCGCGCTGCGCGGATCGAACCGGCCCCGGCCGGTCAGGCGCGTGCAGACGAGCTGGGTGACGAGCGCCGTCACGATGATCGCCACCGCCGTCCGCGTCTGGACCTCGAGGTCCAGCCAGAACACGCCGTAGCCGAGCAGGCCAGACAGCGTGGCGATCTGATAGAGCCGCGGGTCCCAGCGGAGCGCCGGCAGCACGGGAGCCGCGGCGCCGGCGACGGGGGGGTGGACCGCGGTCTCGACCGGGGTCAGGGCCTGCATGCCCGCTTAGACAGGGCACCTCCCCGGAAGTTCCCGCGCTCAGGGGCGCGCGACGAGGAGAGGCGAGTCCGGCGGCAGGTCCGAGCTCATGATCGAGTTGACTCCGAGATCATGATCCAATAGCATTGGAGTCATGATGCGGCCGCTGCAGGTTTACCTCGACGAGCGTGACCTCAAGAGCCTCGAGGCATGGGCCCGGGAACGCGGATGGACCAAGTCTCAAGCCATCCGCGCCGCCGTCCGAGCGCTGGCGCGCCGGCCGGCCGAGGACCCGCTGCTCGAGCTCAGCGGCGACGTCGACGGGTTGCCCGCCGATTTGAGCGAGAACTTCGACCGCTATCTCAACGAAACGTTCGTTGCCGAGTCGCGGGCACCGTATCGCGCGCGCCGCCGGCCCCGCACGGCTGTTCGTCGATAGCGGCGCCTGGATCGCGCTGCGTAGCCGGCGCGACCAGCACCACGCCGAGGCCGATCGGCTCTTCCGTGAGGCGATCTCGCGCCGGATCGCGCTGCTCACCACGAATCTGGTCCTCGCCGAGACCCACCGGCTCATGCTCCACCGTGCCGGCGTTCAGCCGGCGCTCCGCACGCTGGAGAGCTTCGATGCCAGCACGAGCCTGACGGTTCACTTCGCGACCGCCGACGATCACGCGGGGGCGCGCCGGTGGCTGGAACGCTTGGCGCCGCGTCCGATCACGTACACGGATGCCGTCAGCTTTGCGGTCATGGAAGCGACCCGCTGCGGCCACGTCATCGGCTTTGACCACGACTTCGCGGCCGCCGGGTACGCGCTCTGGGAGGGATCCGGCTAGACCTCGCCTCACCCCGCGGGCGGCGGCGCCACCACGTCCTCGTAGCGGTGGCGCCTGGTGATCAGCCTCGCGTGCAGGAAGACGTCGAGGGTCGCCTCGAAGGCCGGCCGCGTGATCTCGACGTGCGGCGTCCAGCAGCCGAGCTTCTGGTAGGCGCCGATGGTCGAGGCGAGCACCGCGCGGTCGATCTCGGGGAAGAACGACGCCTCGGCCTCGGCGACCTTCGCCGCCGGCGTGGCGAGCAGCCAGGCGCGCGCCTTGCGGTAGGCGCGCATGAACCGCCGGGCGGTGTCGGTCCTCAGCCACTCGCGCGTGGCCGCCAGGCTCGAGAACGCGCACGGCCCGATCGCCTCGCCGACCGACGCCACCACGTGGCCCACGCCGTCGTGCTCGAGCTGCTGCGGCGCCGGGCCCTGCTGGTGGACGTACTCGCCGTCGCCCTTGCGGAACGCCTGGTCCATCTGGCCGCCCGGCACGTCGACGGCGACGATCGCCGAGTAATCCAGCCCGCGCTTGTGACACGCGTACTTGAACATCGCCAGCGGCTGGCCGCCGTGATCCACCAGCACGCGCTTGCCGCGGAGCCTGTCCCACGTGAACGTGGGATCTGCCGCGCGCCCCGTGAGGAAGAAGCCGTCCTTCTCGTTGATCTGGGCGAAGTGCACGGCGGGTGGGACCTGGCCTTTTTCGAGCGGGCCGAAGCCCTGCGACGGCGCCGACTGGCAGACGTGCACGGTGCCGGCGACGACGCCCTCGATGGCCGACTTGCCGGGCGGCGCCATGGAGTGCTTCGCCACGAGGCCCTCGTCCCGCAGGAAGCCGCCGGCGATCGTCGCGATCAGCGGCGAGTAGAACGCCGAGAAGCGCGTGAACTGGATGCTGATCTCGTCGCTCACAGCATGTCCTCCTCACCGACGGTCACGCGACGGCCGGCAGGACCTCCTTCGTGAAGCGCTCGAGTTGTGCCTGCTGGTCGTCGCCGACGAAGCGGACGCAGAGATCGGTCACGCCGGCGTCCGCGTAGCGTTGCAGCGCGCCGATCACCGCGTCCGCCGGGCCGAGCCCCATCAGCCCGCGCTGGTGGACGCCCCCGCCGTAGTAGGTCGCCAGGAACTCGCGCGTGGTGCGCTCGGCGCGTGCGACGTCGTCGTCCAGGCGCACCGTCGTGTAGACGCAGAGCGGAAACGCGGGCAGGGTGCGGCCGTGCCGGCCGAGGGCCTCCTCGGCCAGCTCGCGGAGGCGCCGGCACTCGTCGGCCTCGACGTACGTCGTGATGATGCCGTCGCCCAGCCGCGCGAACCGCTCGAACTGCGCGGGCAGGAACTCGCCGCGGTTGCCGGCGGTGATGAGGACGGGCGGCCCCGCCGCGTTCCACGGCAGCGGGCCGATCGTGTGCTCGACCAGCTCGACGCCGTGGCCGCGGTGCGTGACCGGCTCCCCGCGCCAGAGCATCCGCCAGATGTCGACGTGCTCTTCCAGCCGCTGCACACGTCGCTTGTGCTCCATGCCGCACGCCGCCCACTCCCGTTCGGCGGACGGCAGGCTCCAGCCCACACCAAGCCCGAGAACGACGCGTCCGCGCGACAGCGCATCCACGTTCGCGATCTGGTGCGCGAGCACCACCGGCTGCCGGAGGGCGGGGAGGAGCACCGCGGTGCCGAGCCGCACGCGCGACGTCATCGCGGCCAGGTACGCGAGCGTGGTGAGCGGCTCGAGCCGCGGCTTGGCGACGACGCTATCACCGACCCAGGCCGCGTCGTACCCCGCCTCGTCGGCGTGGCGCGCCATCGCCCAGCACTCCTCGACGGGTGGCCGCCGGGCCGACTGCATGACGGCGCCACGCGTGGGCACGAGGATACCGACGCGCATCAGGCCGATCGCACCCAGCCGCCGTGCACCGGGTGGTGCGAGCACAGGAACTCCACGAACGCCGGCCGGCCCTTCGCGTTCTCGTCGAGCGCGCGCTTGAGCGCGGGGACGATCTCCGACGGCTTGTCCACGTCTTCGCTGTGGAAGCCGACGGCCCTGGCCATCGAGGCCATGCACGCCTTCGCGTGGTCGGAGACTTTCCACGTGTAGGGATCGTGCCCGGCGCCCCAGAAGCCGGGGCCGTAGCCGGAATAGCCCCCGTTGTTGATGTGCAGCGTCGTGATCCCGATGCCGTACCGTGCGACCGCCTCGAAGTTGCCCATCATGTAGCAGACGCCCGCGTCGCCGGTGACGTGGACGCACTGGCGGTTGGGATAGGCGAGCTTGGCCGCGACGGCGCCGGCCAGGCTGAAGCCGAGCGTGGAGACGTTGCCCCAGCCGAGGAAGCCGCGCGGGATCTGCGCCTCGTAGACCGTGCTCGTCTGATCGCGGGTGTTGCCGGAGTCCGCGGTGACGAACGAATGCTTCGGATCGAGCACCTTCATGAGGTCGCCGAGCACGCGGTAGGGATTGATCGGCGTCTCGCTGGACTCGAGCCACGGCGTGAACTTCGCGCGGAACTCCTGCCTGGCCGCGCGGATCTCGTCGACGAGCGCCGTGTTCTTCTTCGGCGCGCCGCGCCTGGACAGCTCTTCGGAGAGCGCCTGCAGCGTCAGCTTCGCGTCGCCGACCACCGCGTGACGCGTCTCGTACGAGCGGTTGAGATCGAGCGTGTCGATCGTGCACTGCACGATCGTCTTCTTGTCCGCGTCGGGGATGGCGTGGCTGAAACGGTTGGGGAAGAGGCTGGCGCCGATCGAGAACAGCAGGTCGCACTTCCGCAAGAAGCTCTCGGCCAGCGAGCCGCGCACGCCCACGGACAGCGGGTGGTTCTCCGGGAACGCGCTCTTGCCCTTGAGCGTCGTCAGCACGGGCACCTGGGCCAGCTCGGCGAAGCGCAGCAGCTCGGCGGTGGCGTCAGCGTACAGCACGCCCTCCCCGACGAAGAGGACGGAGCGCAGGTGCGTGAACGCGCGGCGCAGGTAGTCCGGCACCAGCTCGGCGCGGCCGATCTCGCCTACCCACTTGGTGACGGATTTGAACGCCTCGCCGATGTCGTAGTGCGTGTGCCGCGTGGCGGACGGCCCGACGCCCTCGGCGATGACGAGCAGCGGCGAGGAGTCCTCCCACGCCTGGGCGACGGCGCCGTACGCCATCTGGATGCCGGCGGCGTTGAGCCCGGCCATGACCGTGCAGGCGCCGATCTGCTTGCCGCTGGTCACGCGCGAGAAGGCGTCGGCCACCGCGACGGCGAAACGCTCCTCGCCCATCATGAGAATGGGCACGCCCTCTTCTCCGAGCGCGTTGTTCACCGGGCTCGTGGGATAGCAGCTGACCCAGGGAATGCCCTCCGCCTTGAGGATCCGCGCGAAGCCGTTGACCGCTTTCACTTTCACCGCGCACCTCCTGTGCGAGTCACCACGCTCCCTCAGCGCAGGTACTTGTCGAGCCACGCGAGGACTTTCTTCCAGCCGTCCACCGCCGCGTGCTGGCGATACTGCGGCCGATCGACGGCGAAGAAGGCGTGGCCGGCGTTCTCGTACGTGTGGAACTCGAACGTCTTGCCGTGCGTTTTCAGCGCCGCTTCCGTCTTGGCCGTGTCGTCCGGCGACGGGCGCGTGTCCTCGACGCCGAACAGCCCGAGCAGCGGACACTGCAGATTCTTGGTGAGCTCGATCGGCGCCGTCGGCTGGCGCGCCGTGAGATCCTCGGGCTTCGCCACCACGCCGCCGCCGTAGCAGTCGATGGCGGCGTCGATGCCGCGCAGCGTGCAGGCGGCCAGGTACGTCTGCCGTCCGCCGGAGCAGTAGCCGATCACGCCGACCTTGCCGTTGAGATAGGGCAGCGCGCGCAGGTGGTCGATCGCGCCCTGCACGTCGCCCATGGTGCGGTCGTCCGGCATGCCGCCGGCGGCGCGGACGCTGGCGCTGTTCTCCTCCGGGGTGGCCTTCCCTTCGCGGAAGTGCAGGTTCGGCAGGATCGTCACGAACCCGTGGTGGGCGAACCGGCGGGCGATCTCCTTGTTCGGTCCGTCCCAGCCCGGCATGTGATGGATGATCACCACGCCCGGGTGCGGACCTCCGCCGAGCGGTCGCGCGAGGTACGCGTCGATCCGGTCACCGCGGTGCCCGCGGATCAGGACCGTCTCGGCCAGCTGCGCTTCGTAGGTCATGGCGAAGTCCCCTTCTCGACCTTCTCGAAGTCGGTACGCTCGTACACGGGCAGGCCTTGCAGGTATCGGCGCAGGCAGTCGAGCGCCATCTCGACGGCGCCCAGCCGCACCCATTCGCGGCCGCCGACGATGCGGCTGCGCCGCGAGGCGGCGTCGTCTTCGGTCGCGATGGCCAGGCAGATCGTGCCGCCGAACTCGATGCGGTCCGCGCCCTCGTCGAGGTCGATCAGCACGGCCAACGCGTGGGTGGCGCCGGTCTGCTGCCGGGCCGCGCGCGCCACCGCCTCGGCCGTCTCGCGCGTCGTGTCGCCCACCGGCGCGTCGACCCCGACGGCGGCGCAGACCTCGCCGAGCTGGCGGGCCAGGATGCCGCGGCGAAACACCTTCTCCGCGCCAGGCAGGTGAGCGAAGCGCGCGGCGATCTGCCCGCTCGTGAACGTCTCGACGATGGCCAGCGTCGCCTGGCGCTTCGTGAGCTCGGCGAGCACGACGCCCTCGAGCGTCTGGTCGTCCTCGGCCATGATGAAGTTGCCGAGCCGCTTGCGGACCTCTGCCTCGACCGGCGCCAGCTTCGCGCGGATGTCGTCCATGTCGCGGCCGCGCGCGGTGAGCTTGGTCTCGAGCTGCGGGTAGTGGGCGCGGAAGCCGAGCTTCACGCTGCCGTCAGGCACGAGGGCCTCCACGCCGCTCAGCAGCGCGTCGACGTGGGATTCGCCGAGCCCGTAGGAGTGGAAGCGCTTGAGGTGGATCGCCGTCTGCAACCCACTTTTGGCGAGCAGCCGCGGGACGATCTGCTCCTCGAGCATGCGCTTGAGCTCGCGCGGCACGCCCGGCGTGAAGAAGAAGCGCGCGTGGCCGATGTCCACCGCGAAGCCGCAGGCGGTGCCGATGGGGTTGTCGATGATCTCGGCCGTGGTGGGCAGCATGGCCTGCTTGCGGTTGTTGGGCGGCATCACGCGGCTGCGGCGGCGGAAGAAGTCTTCCATCTTCGTCAGCCACTCGTCGTTGAGCGCCAGCTCGACCCCCGCCGCCTGAGCGGCGACCTCTTGCGAGAGGTCGTCCACGGTGGGGCCGAGGCCGCCGTTGACGATGACGGCGTCGGCGCGCTCGCCCGCGAGCTGGAAGGCGCGTAGCAGGCTCTCGCGGTCGTCGCCGACGGTCGTCTCCCAGGCGACCGAAAGGCCCACGTCCTCGAGGCGCTGGCTGATGAAGGCGAAGTTGGTGTTGACGATCTTGCCGGTCAGGACCTCGTCGCCCGTGCAGATGACCTCGATGCGCATGGCTAGCGGAGCACCTTCAGCAGCGCGTCCACCACCGCCTGCGGCTTCTCGCGCGGCATGAAGTGGCCGCAGCCGGGCACGACGCGCTCCTCGGTCCCGGCGGAGAAGAGCGCGCGCTCCTTGCCGGCGCGGAGCAGGCTCACGGCGTCGTCGCCGCCGTGCAGGATCAGCGCGGGCACGGTGATCGGCGCGCGCGCCGCCAGCCGTCGCTCGATCGCGTCGAGGCGCGGGTCGCCGGCCGCGTTGCCGTGCCGGTGGCGGTAGGAGTGGATGACGACCGGCACGAAGTCCGGGTTGTCGAACGACGGCGCCGTGCGCTCGAACTCGGCGTCGTCGAACTTCCACGTCGGCGACCACTCCCGCCAGAGCAGCTTGCAGAGCTCGCGCCGGTTCTTCTCGAGGCCCGCGCGGCCGCGCTCGGTGTTGAAGTACCACTGGTACCAGTACGCGCGCTCCTGGGCGACGGGCGCGGGCGGCGACGGCGCCAGCGTGTTCTGCACGTTGTAACCGCCGATGGTGACCAGCGCGCGGACGCGCTCGGGAGCGAGGATGGCGGCGATGCAGGCGGCGCGGCCGCCCCAGTCGTAGCCGGCGAGGCCCGCGCCTGGGATGCCCAGGGCGTCCATGAAGTCGAGCAGGTCCTGGCCGATGGCGGCCTGCTGCGCCATCCGCGGCTCGGCGGCGTCGAGAAAGCGCGTCGGCCCGTAGCCGCGCAGGTAGGGCACGAGCACGCGATAACCGGCCGAGGCGAGCGGCGGCGCCACCGCGTCGAACGCGCGCGGGTCGTCCGGAAAGCCGTGGAGCAGAACGACGGGGACGCCGCCCTCTCGGCCGTGGGCCTCGTAGGCGATCTCGAGGGTGGGCGTGCGGACGGTCAGGGTGTTCGGCATGGCGGAGGGAATCATACACGCGGCGCCGGCGCCGCGGTCAGCCCGTAGTCAGCGTCTACGACCCGGCGTCACGACGCTCGCGACGAGCGCGACCGCCGCGAGCTGTCGAATCCGGAGCCGCGCCTGCGACGCCGTCATCTCCACCTCAGAGCTGGCCGAAAAAGACGAGGTACTCGGACTTCAGGAAGCGCTCGAGCGCCAGGAGCAGCACGGCGCCGGGGAGCATCAGCACGAGCGCGGTGACGGAGGCGATCTGCAGCTCGTAGCCCTGGCTCGCCGTGTACATGTACACGGGCAGCGTGGTCACGAAGGGGGCGCCGACGAGCAGGGTGCCGGTGAACTCGTCGAGCGAGTAGAGGAAGACGAGGACCGCGGAGGCCACCACGCCGGGCGTGGCGAGCGGCAGCGCGATGGAGACGAACGTGCGCGTTGTCGAGGCGCCCAGGTTCCAGGCCGCCTCTTCCAGCTCCGGCGCCAGCGCGCGAAAGACCGCGGCCATCGTCCACACCGCGAACACGAGCGCGCCGACCAGGTGGACGAGCACGACGCCGGTCACCGTGCCCGCGAGGCCCCAGCGATAGAACTCGCGCGTCGCGCTCGCGAAGACGGGCAGCTGGGGAAACGCCTGCGGCATCAGGAAGGCCAGCAGCACCAGCGCGCGGCCGGGAAACGGCAGCCGCGCCAGCGCGTAGCCGAGCGGGATGGCGAGCACCAGCGCCGCCGCGGTGACGACGAGCGCGATCACGACGCCGAGCCGCAGGGGCTCGAGGAAGTCCGCGGTGAGCATGCGGTTCCAGTACTTCAGGCCGAAGCGCTGGGGCCAGGGGCTGGGCGCCGTCCAGCGCTCGGCCAGCGACCACACCGCGAGGCTCGCGAGCGGGCCGAGGACGACGAACGCGGCGACGGCGAGGGCGGCCGCGCGCGCGATCAGCCGCGTCATTCGCGCGACTGCCGCTTCATCTGAGTGACCGCCGCTGCAATGGGGGCGTGAGCCGCCGCAGATAGACGAGCGCTGCGCCCATGGCCATCAGGTAGCCGACCACCCCGAGCGCGGCCGCCGTCTCGAAGTCGCCGTGCTGGCCGAAGCGGTAGTAGACGTCGATCATCAGCATCTGGGCGCCGCCGCCGCGCCCCATCATCAAGGGAATCGAGAACGACGCCAGCATGGAGGAGAAGATGAGCACCGCGCTCACCGCGAGCGACGGCGCCGACATGGGGACCAGCACGTCCTTCGTGAGCCGGGCGGTGCCGGCGCCGACGTTGCGCGCGGCCTCGAGGTGGCTCTCGTCCACCGCGCGGAAGGCGCCGAGCAGCAGCAGCGCGGCCAGCCCGAGGTGCTTCCAGGCCAGCGCCACCGCGATGCCGGTCCACGAGCCCGCGAGGCCGGGCGCCCACGGCGAGAGGAACACGCGCAGGGCGTGGCCCACCACCACGAACGGCACGAAGAGCGGCACCTTGAGCAGGAACTCCACCGGACCGAACGCGCGGGCGCGCAGCCAGCCGCACACGGGGATGGCGAGCGCGAACGTCAGCGCCGCCCCCGCCGCCGCCACCCCGAGCGTGTAGAACACGTCGCGCAGATAGAGCCGCCACACCGTCTCGTAGTTGGCGAGGGTGAGCGCGCCCCCGCGCGTGAAGCTGGCCGCGATCGACGCGGCGAGCGGCCACAGGAAGACGACGCCGAGGACGGCGAGCGGCAGCGCGCACGCCGCCGTCCACGCGGAGCGCTCGACGCGGGTCAGCGCACGATCTCCTCGTACGCCAGCGTGATGAGGTCGTGATACTCCTTGATCGGCATCTGCCGCGAGTAGCGCGCGAGGTCGTCGGCGGAGACGCCCTTGAAGAGCAGCTCGCGGCTCTTCGCGTTGATCAGCGGCAGGACGCGGTCGGCGTCCACGCCCGGGTACCAGCCGAAGCGCTCGACGATGGCCCTGGCCTGCACCTCGGGCGTCGCGATGTAGTCGATGTAGCGCACGGCGGCCTCGCGGCCGGCCGCCTCGCGCGGGACCACGAGGTAGAGGGGATAGATCGGCAGCCCCGGCGCGGGCAGCACGGGCGTGATCGAGGGATCCATGCGTCCCTCGTTCTTCCAGGCCACGAGCTGGTCGATCCACACGGCGCCCATGGCGATCTCGCCGCGGTTGAGCGCGTCGAGCGTGCCCGCGTTGCCGTTGGTGACGAGGACGTTCTTGTTGAAGTCGCGCAGCGCCGTGATGGCCTCGCGGATGGCGCCCTCGCGCGAGCGGTCGAACGGCCCCTGGGTGAGCTGCTTGTAGAGGCCGGTCTTCCAGTAGACCCAGCCCATCGTGAAGCCGACGCCGCTCACGCCGCCCTTGATGCCGTTGTAGCCGAACTTGCCGGGGTTGGCGGCGACCCACTTCGCGAGGTCGTCGAACGTCCTCGGCGGCGTCGCGACCTTCGCCGGGTTGTAGGCGATCGCGATCTGGTTCTGGAACATCGGCACGACGTACCCGTCCACGGTCACGCCGAAGGCTTCCTTGACCTCGGCGCCCTTCACGAGCGCGGCGTTCTTCATCTGCGGCACGTACCGCAGGAGCAGGCCCTCCTTCACCATCTGCGAGGCGACGGCCATGCTCACGAGCGCCACGTCGATGTCCCACGGCGCGCGCCCCGCGTCGGCCTGCGCGCGGATCTTCGTGTAGATCGCGCGGCTGGCCGGCTCGCCGGTGCCGGTGCCGACGACGTTCAGCTCGGCGTCCGGCACCTGCGCCTTGAAGCCGGGGCCGAGCAGCGTCTTGTGGACCTCGACCACGTTGACGTCGGCGCCGATGGCGACGTTGAGCCGCGTCGCCGCGGACGCCGGCACGGCCAGGACCAGGAGCAGCACGAGGGCACGCATCAGCATGAGGAGCCTCCTTGTCGGGGATACACGCGGAGCCGGGCCGCCGACACGCTCACGCGCACGGGGCCGGCCGCGCGCGGCGCGTCGCCGTCCACGATGAGCATCGCCCCGCCGATCCGCACGTAATGACGCCAGCGGTCGCCGAGGAACAACGACTCTTCGAGATCGCCGCCGAGGGTGGCCCCCGCCCCGCCGAGCGCCACGTCCGACGCGCGGAGCACGACGACCACCGGCCCGCGCTCGGCGCCGGCGTACGGCAGGCGCTGGCGGGTCTCGTCGAGCACGAGCACGCCGGGCTCGGCGCGCGCCTCGAGGCGGGTGCCCACGCCGAGGAAGTCCGCGGCGAACTCGGTCGCGGGCGCCAGGTACACCTCCTGCGGCGTTCCCGCCTGCACGACGCGCCCCGCGCTCATCAGCACGACGCGGTCGGCGATCGCGAGCGCTTCTTCCTGATCGTGGGTGACGTACACGGTCGTGATGCCGACGCGCCGCTGCAGGCGCCGGATCTCCACGCGCAGCCGCTGACGGACCTTGGCGTCGAGGTTGCTGAGCGGCTCGTCGAGCAGCAGCACGCGCGGCTCGACGACGAGCGCGCGCGCCAGCGCCACGCGCTGCTGCTGGCCGCCGGAGAGCGCGGCGGGCTTGCGACGCGCGACGGCGTCGATGTCGCCGATCTCGACCAGGGCCAGCGCCGCCCCGACGCGCTTCGCGATCTCCGGTTTCGGCACGCGCTTGAGCCGGAGGCCGTAGGCGACGTTGTCGAAGACCGTCATGTGCGGCCAGAGCGCGTAGCTCTGGAACACCATCGCGGTGCCGCGCTGCTGCGGGGGCAGCGCCGTCACGTCGTCGTCACCGAAGCGCACGCGGCCCTCGTCCAGCCTGAGGAAGCCGGCGATCGCGCGTAGCAGCGTGGTCTTGCCGCACCCCGACGGGCCGAGGACGGCGGTGAGGCGGCCGGCGGGAAAGTCCAGCGAGACACCGCGCAGCGCGGCGACGGCGCCGTAGCGCTTGACCGCGGCCGCCACGTGGATGGGGGCCACGCCCCTCACGACAGCCAGGTGCGCGCGGTGCGGCCGCCGTGCCGTCGCGCGGCGCTCACCGCGAGGCGGACGGCGTCGTCGGCGGAGCGCGCGCGGATCAGCGGCACGCGGCGCGCCTCCGGCGGCGCGAGCCGCCAGGTGGAAAGCCCGACCACGGGCACGCCGAGCTTGAGCGCGAGCGCGATCTCGGACAGCGTGCCGTAGCTTCCGCCGACGGCGATGACGGCGTCGCACGAGCGCACGAGCACGACGTTGCGCGCCTGGTCCATACCCGTGACGATCGGGATCGTGACCCACCGGTTGGCGTCGCGGCGGCTGAAGCCGGGGAGCACGCCGACCACCGTGCCGCCGGCGCGCGCGGCGCCGCGCGAGGCTGCCTCCATCACGCCGGTGCGCCCGCCGCAGAGGAGGACGGCGCCGGTGCGCGCGATGGCCGCCCCGACGCGCTCGGCGCTCCGCGTGGTCGCGCGCGAGCACACGCCTTCGCCGACGACGCCGATGTGGAGGGCCATGCGGCGCCGATGGTAACACCGCGCCCGTGCTATGTTCTGGCGCCATGAGGCGTCTGAGCGACGAGCAGCGGTCCATTCGCGACACGACGCGCGACTTCGTCCGCAAGGAGATCGCGCCGTTCGCCGCCGAGTGGGACCGCACGGCCACGGTGCCGCTCGAGACCGTGCGCCGGGCCGGCGCCCTGGGCCTCTTCGGCGTGTGCGTGCCGGCGGAGTGGGGCGGGGGCGGCGCCGATTTCACCTCGTACGTGCTGGCGACCGAGGAGCTCGCGTACGGCGACGCGGGCGTGTGCAACATGATCAGCGCCACCAACGCGTTCGGCTGGAAGCTGCGCGATCACGGCACGCCGCAGCAGAAGGCGCGCTACCTGCGCCCCGTCGCGAGCGGCCACGAGATCGCGTGCCTGCTCTTCACCGAGCCGCAGGCCGGCTCCGACGCCGCGAATCAACAGACGCGCGCCGTGCGCCGCGGCGACCGCTGGGTGATCAACGGGACGAAGATCTTCATCACCTCGGGCCGCTCGGCGTCGGTGGCCGTGCTCCTCGCGGTGACCGATCCCGCCGCCGGCAAGCGCGGGATCTCGGCGTTCCTCACGCGCACCGATCGGCCGGGCTATCGTGTCGTGCGCGTCGAGGACAAGCTCGGTCACCGGACCAACGACACCTGCCAGATCGCCCTCGAGGATCTCGAGGTGCCGGCAGAGGACATGCTCGGCGCGCCGGGCCAGGGGCTCAAGATCGCGCTCGCGTATCTCGACAGCGGCCGCATCGGCGTCGCCGCGCAGTCGGTGGGCGTCGCGCGCGCCGCGCTGGACGCCGCCCTCGCCCACGCGCGCGAGCGCGAGACCTTCGGCAAGAAGCTGATCGAGCACCAGGCGATCGCCTTCATGCTGGCCGAGATGGCGACCGACGTGGAGGCGGCGCGCCAGATGTGCCTGTACGCCGCGGAGCTGAAGGAGTCGGGCGGCCGCTGCATCAAGGAGGCGTCGATGTCGAAGCTCTTCGCCGCCCAGATGTGCGAGCGCGTCTGCTCGGCGGCCATCCAGGTCCACGGCGGCTACGGCTTCGTGGCCGACTACCCGGTCGAGAAGTACTATCGCGACGCGCGCGTGTTCCAGATCTACGACGGCACCAACGAGGTCCAGAAGATCCTGATCTCCCGCGAGCTCATCGCCGGCCGCTGAGCCGTAGAATCCAGCGCATGGCCGTCGGCCTCACGCTCCCTCAGCGCGGTGTCTTCTTCGGCGTCACGACCGTGCCCGAGATGCTGACCCTGGCGGCGCGCGCCGACGCCGACCCGCTCTTCGGGTCCGTCTGGGTCGGCGACAGCCTGGGGGCCAAGCCCCGCCCCGACTCGATCGCGCTGCTGGGAGCGCTGGCGGCGGCCACGCGGCGCGTGAGGCTCGGCGTGGGCTGCATGGCATCGTTTCCCGTGCGCGACCCGCTCGTCTTCGCGTACCAGTGGGCGACGCTCGACCTCGTCTCGAACGGCCGCATGCTGCTGGCCGCGTGCACCGGGCTCGTGGCCGGCGGTGCCAGCGCGCGCGAGGGTATGGCGTTCCAGGTGACCGACCGCGAGCGCGCGGACCGTCTCGTCGAGAACATCGAGATCTGCCGGCGCCTGTGGTCCGAGGAGCGCGTCTCCTACAAAGGCCGCTTCCGCTCCTTCGAGGACGTCACGCTCCAGCCGCGCCCCGTGCAGCAGCCCTGTCCCATCTGGATCGCGTCGAACCCGCGCCCACCGCTCGCGGGTCCTCGCCTCGAGCGCGCGCTTCAGCGTGTCGCACAGCGCGCGGATGGCTGGATGACGACGCGCCTCGCCCCGGGGCTGGCCAGGAACAACTGGTCCGGCATCGCGCGCGCACTCGAGCGGGAAGGGCGCGACCCCGACGCCTTTCCCACGATGGCCTATCACAACGTCAACCTGAACCCGGATCGGCAGGCGGCCCTCGAAGAAACCAAACGCTTCCTGGATGCGTACTACGGCCCGGTGTTCTCTCCGCAGATGGTCGAGGCGTGGACGGCGGCGGGCACGACCGAGCAGTGCCTCGGCCACCTGCGCGAGCTGCTCGCGGAGGGGCCGAAGTCCGTCACGCTGCGCATCACGTCGTGGCGTCAAACCGAGCAGTTCGAGCGCCTGGCCGGCGAGCTCCTGCCCCGCCTGTCGACCGCCGCGTAACGCGGCGACTTGCCCCGATCCACGGGCGGTGCGATCCTCACGGGGCTCCGGGAGGAGCCACGTCATGCCGCAGCCCAGCCTCAAGATCGACGGCGCCCGCTACGTCATCACGGTCGACGACCAGCGCCGGATCATCCGCGACGGCTCCGTTCTCATCGAGAACGGACGCATCAGCCGCGTGGGCCGGGCCGACGAGCTGGCGGCGGCGCGCGCCGACCGCGTGATCGACGCGCGGCACTTCGTGGTCACGCCCGGGTTCGTGAACGGCCACATGCACATCAGCTACGCCCATCCCGTGCGCGGCATCTTTCCCGACGACCTCGGCAGCCCGCTCAAGCAGGTCTTCGCGCTCCAGACGGCGATGACCGAGGACGAGGAGTACCACACCACGCTGCTGGCGCTTCTGGAGCTGGTGCGCAACGGCACCGTGTGCCTGCTCGACCCGGGCTCGACCAAGTTTCCCGACGCGTGCCTGCAGGCGTACGAGGACGCGGGCGTCCGCGTGATCCTCGGGGAGTGCGTGACGGACCGCGAGGCGCCGTTCACGCTGCCGCGCTACCCGACGGCCGAGGCGGTCGCGCGCACCGCGGCGTTCATCGACAAATGGAACGGGCGCCTGGAGGGGCGGCTACGCGCCTGGGCCATGCCGTTCTCGCCGGAGACCTGCAGCGCCGAGCTGCTGCAGGCGCTCAAGCGCCTCGCCGACGAGCGGCGCACGAGCCTCACGCTGCACCACGGCAGCGGGCCACAGGCGCGCAGGGAGTACGGGGACCGCGGCGCGAAGAGTCCGACCGAGCACCTCGAAAAGCTGGGCGTGCTCGGCCCCAACGTGCTGCTCGCCCACGCGCTCGGTCTCGACGAGGCGGAGATCGCGTGCATCGCGCGCACCGGCGCCGCCGTCACGATGTGCCCGGTCACCGCCGCGAAAGGCGCCCGTGGCGCCACCGCGCTTGGGCGCATGCCGGAGCTCCTGGCGCGGGGCGTGCGCGTGGCGCTCGGCTGCGATTCGCCGAACAACTCGAACCACCTCGACCCGGTGCGCACGATGAACATGGCCGCCATCCAGTACAAGGACGCGCGCCAGGACATCCGGCTCGTCCCGGCCGAGACCGCGCTGGAGATGGGCACGCGGCTCGGCGCGGCGGCGCTCGGGCTGGGTGACGAGATCGGCGCCGTCGAGACGGGCAAGCGGGCCGACCTCGTGCTGTTCGACACCCGGCGGCCGGAGTGGCAGGCGCTCTGGAATCCGCTGAACAACCTGATCTACAACAGCGACGGGCGCAGCGTGCACACCGTCGTCGTCGACGGCCGGGTCATCGTCGACGACTACCGCCAGACGTTCGTCGACGAGAGTCGGCTCTTCGCCACCGTGCAGGAGATCGGCGAGCGACTGCAGGCCCGGACCGGCATCACCTTTCCCCGCTCGCGCTGGCCTATTTTGTAATGGGGGCCCCGAAATGGCCCCCATACCCCCAACGCTCGGGACGCCCCGGCGGAGCCGTGGCGCCCCTCGATAACGGATGGGAGCGGGGCCCCGAAATGGCCCCCATACCCCCCCAGCGTTCGTCGCGCCCCGGGGAACCCGGTGCGCTCCTCGATCTCCGTCGTCGTTATCGGGGCCCCGAAATGGCCCGTTGTTTAGGATGGGGGCCTCGATATGGCCCTCTGATTGTTCAAGCGAAGGGGGCTACGCCCCCCTCGGACTCCCCCGGCCAACGCTCGGGGTGCCCCGGCGGAGCCGGGGCACCCCTCGATAACCCGAGCTCCTAAAGGAGGCGTCGATGTTCTTCGAGCTTCGGCAATACGTCGTGCGTCCCGGGCAGCAGAAGGCGTGGGTGAGGTGCATGGAGGAGGAGATCATCCCGTTCCAGGTCAAGATGGGCATGGTGATCCTCGGCTCGTTCGTCGGTGAAGAAGACGACAGCGTGTACGTCTGGATCCGGCGCTTCGAGAGCGAGGCGGAGCGCAAGCGACTCTACGACCTCGTCTACCAGAGCGACTACTGGAAGAACGAGATCTCGCCGAAGGTCGGCGCGCTGATCGACCGCGAGCAGATCAAGGTTCAGCGTATCGTGGCCACGCCGCATTCCGTGATCCAGTAGCGCATGCGGCTGAGCCTCGCGTTCGAGATGCAGCGGCCGGTCCTCGACGACCACGCGGTCATCGAGGACACGCTGCAGCAGTGCATCCTCGCCGACGAGGTGGGCTTCGATGCGGTGTGGTTCGTGGAGCACCATTTCCTCACGAGCTTCTCGATGTCGCCGTGCCCGGAGGTCATGTTCGGCGCGCTCAGCCGGCTGACGAAGCACATCCGGCTCGGCTTCGGCGTCGTAATCCTGCCCTACCACCACCCCGTGCGCGTGGCCGAGCGCGTGGCGATGGTGGACCACATGTCGGGCGGCCGCGTGGAGTTCGGGACGGGGCGCTCGGCGCCGTACGAGCAGACGGGCATGGGCATCGATCCGCGCGACACACGGGCGATGTGGGAAGAGTCGCTGCGCATGATCCCGCGGATCTGGGAGGATGGGCTGTTCTCGTGGGAAGGCAAGTTCTGGAGCGTCCCGCCGCGCGACGTACGTCCCAAGCGGCTGCAGAAGCCGCACCGCGCATCTGGGTGGCCGCGCTGCAGCCCGCGACCTATCAGCTGGCCGCCGAGCTGGGCATCGGCGTGATGGCGCTCAGCGTCGCCTCGCCGTCGTACCTCGCCCCGCACATCAAGGCGTACAAGGAACGCGTGCGCCGCGCGACGCCCGTCGGCAAGGCCGTCAACGACCAGTGGCTCAGCGCCACCATGGCGTTCTGCGACAGGGATGCCAGGGTCGCGCGCGAGCTCGCGGCGAAGTCGCTGCGGACCTTCTTCGGACCGGATCGGCCGTACCTGAAGGACCAGACGCACCTCTACGAGCAGCTCGTCGAGTCCTGGGGCGGCGTGCCCGAGCACCTGAAGGCGAATTTCGCGCGCTACCTCAAGGGCGAGGGCGTGGCCGCCGCGCCCGAGGTCGATCTCTCCGGCGGCTCGGGACAGATCGCCTCCGCCCTCTGGAATCAGATCGACGCCGACACGCTGGTCGAGCGCGGCGTGCTCGTCGCGGGCGATCCCGACGACTGTCTGCGGAGCATCGCCATCCACGAGGCGGCGGGCGTGGACGAGCTGCAGTTCTTGATGGCGACGGAAACGGTCCCGCACGACAAGGTGATGTCGTCCATCGAGATGTTCGGCAAGTACGTCATTCCGGAGCTGAAGCGACGCTCAGCCTGACGCGCCGAAGAGCTCCGACGCCCACGCGCGCTGCGCCGCGGGGTCAGCCCTGAGGAATCGAAAGCCCGCATCGCTCGCGTAGTACGCGTCGGTATCGCTGTCGCCGACGTGGTAGTACGCGGCGGCCGCGAACCGCGCCTTCACGTCGGCGAGGCGGTGCTTGAGCACCGTGAAATCCGCGGCGATGCCGAGCCGCTCCCACAACGCCTGCTGGTAGGCGAGCGGTCGGTCCGAGCAGCTGCCGACGAGATAGCCGAGCCGCTTGGCCGTGCGCACGAGCGCGATCGGGACGCTCCCGGGTGGCTCGCCGACCTCCAGCGTCCCGTCGATGTCGAAGCTGACGCGCGTGACGAGACTCACGGCTGATCGGGGATATCGTCGATGGCCTTGACCACGATGTCCATGGCGTGATCTCAGATGAGAAACGAGAGGTTGGGGAGCGGCTCGGCCGCGTTCACCAGCACGACCGTTTTCTGGCTCAGCTTCAGCGCGCCGTCGACTCGGCGCAGCCGGTGCGTGGTCCGGCCGACCCACCAGTGCATCTCGTGCTTCGCCTGGACCGAGAGCTCGGCCAGGATGAAGTTCGAGGCGACCACCAGATCGCCGTTCTCAGCGCGCTCGACCTCGATGTTGGAGATGAGCCGGCGCATCAGCGACGCCGGCTCCTGGCTGTAGCGGTGACCGGTCTGCAGCAGCTTGACGCGCGTGTCGAGGCGCGCGCGGTTGTCGTAGATGTGCGAGAGGTGCCTCTCGGGATCGGCGGCGGGGTCCGTGGTGGCCGGCACCCAGTACACGGCGTCGTCGGTCCAGAGGGCGTGCCACTCGGCGTAGCGCGCCTCGTCGGCGAGCCGCGCCTCGCGGTACACGAACTCGATGGCGGCCTGGCGCTCGGTGTCGGAGAGCATCGGAGCGGACGCGCGCTACGCGTCCGCCATCACCGTCCGGTAGCGCTTCCAGAGCGCGCGGTTGATCGTCTCGTCGGTGACGTGTGAGACGATGCGGCCCTCGGCGTCCTCGAACTCGCGGTTGAAGCCGCGCGCGATCTCGAGCCACTCCACGGTCGACGCGTGGAGCCCGGCCTGGTTGCGCGCGGCGACGATCAGGTCCTCGGGCATCAGGAACGACGCCGGCCCCATGCCCGCCTCGCTCATGCGGAGCAGGCGGCTGTTGAACTCGGGCACGCCCTTCCAGAACATCGGCGTGTGCCAGTGTACGCACTCCTCGACGCTCATGGGCTGCACGATGGCCACGTTGGTCTCGCCGAGGAACAGGTTGGGGAAGATCAGCGCGTGCGCAGGGCCCTCCATGATGCGGCGGCGCGCCACCTCGGGGCCGTCGCGGCGCTCCAGCGCGGCCACGAAGTTCTCGACGCTCGGCCCCGACGCGTTGCCGAACCACTCGAACGGCCGCTGATAACCGGGCGACCAGTCGATCTCGAGGTGGCCGTTGCCCCAGTCGCGTACGACGGCCTTGATGGCCTTCTCCTCGCCGACCACGCGCTGGTACTGCGACTGCGGCACGGTCTTGAAGAGCGAGAGGTGGACGAAGCCGAGGTGGTAGCCGTCGCTGTCGTTCTCGGGCAGCGCCTTCCAGTTGGCGGCCGCGCGGTGCTTGACCCAGCCCGCCGACAGCTCGATCTCGCCCTTGGGTGAGAGGTCGCACGAGCGGTCGATCAGCTTCGTGGCGCGACCGAGGTGCTCGGCTAGCGAGATCCCGATGGGGCTGAAGCTGGCGAAGACGAAGCCCCGGTAGCTGTCTACGCGCGCGGCGTGACGCAGGCCGTGGGCGCTCTTGTCGAAGTCCGTGTAGCCGCCGGGGTAGGGAACGCCGAGCAGCGCGCCGTCGAGGTCGTACGTCCAGCCGTGGTACGGGCAGGCGAACGTGCGCGTGGCGCCGCGGCCCGCCGTGCACAGCATGGTGCCGCGGTGCATGCAGCGGTTGA
>WNGH01000897.1_pt1 | contig 26771 bp, 21 predicted proteins | sample 5400631 | NCBI WGS metagenome assembly WNGH01 (sample SAMN13153373, study PRJNA577476) | soil metagenome | isolation source: 115 cm soil or saprolite under Garry oak tree replicate 1 | place: USA:California | collected 2016-06-15
AACATCACGACCATTGAAGCGATCGGCGACACGCCCGCCGGCAAGAAGATCCAGCAAGCCTGGCTCGATCTGGAGGTGGTCCAGTGCGGCTACTGCCAGTCCGGCCAGATCATGTCGGCCGCCGCGCTGCTGGCGCGCAAGCCGCACCCCACCGACGCCGACATCGACGGGGCGATGGCGGGCAACATCTGCCGCTGCGGCACCTACACGCGCATCCGCGCCGCCATCAAGCAGGCGGCGAAACCGGCCGGCGCATGAGCACGGTTTCTCGTCGCGCCTTCGTAAAGGTCGGGGCCGCCGCCGGCGGTGGCCTGCTCTTGAGCTTCACGCTGCCCACGCCGCTGCGTCGGGCCATGGCCGCGCGCACGCCCCCGCCGGCCAGCTTCGCCCCCAACGCGTTCATCCGCATCGACCGCGACGGTCGCGTCACGCTGATCATGCACAAGGTCGAGATGGGCCAGGGGACGTACACGTCGATGCCGATGTTGCTCGCCGAGGAGCTGGAAGTGGATCTCGCTCAGGTGCAGCTCGAGCATGCCCCGCCCGACGACGCGCGCTATGCCGAGCCGCTCTTCGGCGTCCAGGAGACGGGCGGCTCGACGTCGGTGCGCGGCAACTGGGAGCAGTTGCGCCGGGCCGGTGCCACGGCGCGCACCATGCTGGTGTCCGCCGCCGCGCAGACCTGGAAGGTCGATCCGAGCTCGTGCAACGCCGCCCGGGGCGAGGTGATCCACGGGGCGTCCGGCCGCCGCTTGAGCTACGGCGCCCTGGTGGACGCCGCGGTTCTTCTGGCGGTGCCGCGCACGGTCCCGCTCAAGGACCCGAAGGACTTCAAGCTGATCGGCACACCCGCGAAGCGGCTCGACGGCCCCGACAAGGTCAACGGCGCGGCGCAGTTCGGCATCGACGTGAAGGTCCCCGGGATGAAGGTCGCCACCGTGGCGGCCTGTCCCGTGTTCGGCGGCAAGCTCGCGAGCGTGGACGACAGCAAGGCAAAGACGATCAAGGACGTGCACCAGGTGGTGCGGCTCGACGACGCCGTCGCCGTGGTCGCCGAGCATATGTGGGCGGCGAAGCAGGGCCTCGCCGCGCTCACGATCCAGTGGGACGAGGGCCCCAACGCCAAGCTCACCACCGCCGACATCGTACAGCAGCTGGCCGTGGCGGCCGCGCAGCCGGGCGTCGTGGCGCGCAACGACGGCGACGTCACCAAGGCCATGGCGGGCGCCGCGCAGAAGGTCGAGGCGGTGTACGAGGTGCCGTTCCTCGCACACGCCACGCTCGAGCCCGCGAACTGCACCGTCCACGTCCGACCCGACGGCTGCGACATCTGGGTGGGGACGCAGGTGCCGACCTTCGCCCAGACCGCGGCCGCGAAGCTGACCGGGCTGCCGAAGAGCAAGGTCCGCGTCCATAACCACCTGCTGGGCGGCGGCTTCGGCCGGCGGCTCGAGGTGGACTTCATCATCCAGGCGGTGCGGATCGCGAAGCAGGTTGCCGGCCCGGTGAAAGTGGTGTGGACCCGCGAAGAGGACATCCAGCACGACATGTACCGGCCGTACTATTACGACCGGCTCGCCGCCGGGCTGAACGAGCGCGGCGTGCCGATCGCCTGGACGCATCGCGTCGCAGGCTCCTCGATCATGGCGCGCGTCGTCAGTGAGCTCTTCCCCAAGACGTTGCGGGTGATGCGGGCGGCGGGGCTGCATCAACTCGTCGCCATGGTGAAGGGTCTCGATGTCGATGCGGTCGAAGGCGCGGCGGACCCGCCCTACGCGCTGCCCAACATCCGGGTGGAGTACGTCCGCCAGGAGCCGCCGGGGATTCCCACGGCGTTCTGGCGCGGCGTCGGGCCCACGCACAACATCTTCGTGGTCGAGAGCTTCATCGACGAGCTGGCGGCGGCCGCGAAGCAGGACCCGTTCGAGTATCGTCGTGTCCTCCTCGACCAGTCGCCGCGTGCCAAGGCGGTGCTCGAGCTCGCCGCCGAGCAGGCCGGGTGGGGACAGCCGCTGCCGGCCGGCCGCGGCCGCGGGATCTCGCTGTTACACGCGTTCGGCGAGACATACATCGCCCAGGTCGCCGAGGTGTCGGTCTCGAGCGCGGGCGACGTGCGGGTCCACCGTGTGGTCTGCGCGGTGGACTGCGGGATCATCGTGAACCCGGACACCGTACGGGCGCAGATGGAGAGCGGGATCATCTTCGGGATCACCGCGGCGCTGTTCGGCGAGATCACGATCAAGAACGGCCGCGTCGAGCAGCACAACTTCAACGACTATCGGATGCTGCGGATCAACGAGGCGCCCGTGATCGACGTCCACCCGGTGAAGAGCACGGAGCCACCGGGAGGCATTGGCGAGCCCGGGACGTCGGCGGTGATGCCCGCGGTGACGAATGCCATTTTCGCCGCCACCGGCAAGCGCATCCGCAAGCTGCCCGTCGGGGCGCAGCTGCGCTCGACCTAGCCGCGGTCGGACGCGGCTCTTTCCTTGCGGGCAAGGTCGAGCAGCACCCAGTACGGGGGCGGATATCCCTGCTCTTTGGTCAGACGCGCCGCCGCTTCCGTGACTCGGGCGGCGATCTGGCGCTGGCGGTCGGAGAAGGCGCCGTTCCGGAGCGCGGCCCTGGCCGACATCCCCTCGGGGACCGGGCCCTGTGCGCCGAAGCGCCCGACGGTCCAGCTGTACGCCTTGGCCAACCGGGCGATCGGCAAGCGGTACCAGGCATAGGAGAGCGCGTCCCCCGCCTCGGCGCCCTCGAGCATCGCGTCGATGACCGCGTTGTCGATGTGATCCTTCATGAGCGTCGCGGCGTCGCGCCATTCCGCCACCACGACCAGCTGGGGATCGTACTCCAGATCGGACGGTTCCTGCGTCTCGAAGTGGCGCACCCCGAAGGACGCTAACCAGCGGCGCAGCCCGGCCCCCGAGATCGTCGACAGCCCGGTCCACAGCGTCACGCCCAGCTCGCGGTATACCGACGACGCGACTTCGGAGCAGAAGAGGCGCGACGCATCTGTGTAATCCATCTCGAAGTCGTAGCCGATGCGCCCCGACCGCGCGCGCTCGAGTGCGAGCGCCGCGGCCCGGTGCGGCAGCTGCGGGTCGCGGGCGAGCTGCGGCAGATCGGCCCGCAGCCGCAGCACCATGATCCGCAGCTTCTTGTCGCCCATGTACTCGTCCGCGGTGGACACGGCCACGCCGCGCTCGATGTGGGCTTCGATCGCAGACGCGACGTGCGACACACTGTCCACGTGCACCAACGCGATGTGCGAGAAATTGCCGGGGTAATCGTTGCCGCGGGCGATGAGCGCCGACGTCGGGTAGCCGCCGCGCGAGACCAGGATGTCTCCCGAGTGGATCTCCACGCCGTGCACCGTCGTCGCGGGCGTCGCCGAGGGCTCGTGACGGCCGTCGAGCAGCGCGGTGACGCTGTCGGGGTGGTGCAGCATCACCTCTTCCACGGCGCCGCGCAGCCCGTAGAGGGAGCGGTACAGCCGCGCGCGCGCCGCATCGCCCGCGACGTCCCAGCGACGCGACTGCCACTTGATCGCCTCCCGCAGGCGGCCGGAAAGCCGGACGTAGTCCCCGAGATGCTGCGGGCACGTCGCGACGAGCGGCGCCAGCGTAAAGAACCGGCGTTCGACGGAGTCCAGCACCGCCGCGCCCGGATCGAGCGGCGTGCCGAGCAGTCGGTCGGCGGTGGAGCCCAAGGCCGAGAGCTCGCGGACGACCACGGGGTCTGCCGCGCGGCAGCCGACGGCGCGGGCGTCCCCGTAGGTTTTTTCGAGCGAGTGCCAGAAGGCGTCCTGGTTCCACGCGAAACCGTGGCCGCGCGCCGGCGCGGGCGCGACCGGCGGCTCCGGGCCGGGGAGGGACAGGACGACCAGCAGCCCCACCAGCGACCCAGTGACGGCGAGAAGGCTCCTGATCACTGCATCGCCTCACGCCCGCCCTTCTGGCTGGCCGAGCAACGTGGCGACCAGCGTCACCAGGTCGGCGGCCTCGAACGGCTTGCTGAGAAAGTGGTCGGCGCCGAGCGCCGTCGCGTGCCCCGCGACGATCTTCACCGCCGGCGCCGCGCGGCGCAGCTGGTCGATGGTCTGCAGGCCACCCTGCCCGGGCATCAGGATGTCCACGATCACCACGTCCGCGGCGCGGCGCTGCTTCGTCAAGGCCTGTCGGAGCGTTACGTCGTCGTCGATGATCAGGACTCGGGCCGTGTCGAACTATCGCCGCCCCGCGCCCAAGGCACTAGGGCGTTACACGGGATCGTCGAGCGGCACGCGTGGCCTGGAGCGGAACAGCACATGGGGGAGCCCCTCATGGATCACCTCGCGCTCATAGACGAGGCCAAGTTTGGTCATGACGCGCTGTGAGCGGAGGTTCGCTGGGAGGGCTATGGCCACAATGGAACGTAGGCCCAGCTCCTCGAGTCCGAAGCGGACGCAGGCCGCCGCAATCTCCGTCGCGAGGCCGCGGCCCCAAAATTCGGGATGGAAGCCGTAGCCCACCTCGACCTCGTCGCTCCCCTCCAGGAGGAGGTGCCGGAGCACGGCGCGGCCGGCGACACGGTTCTGTTGCGACTCCCGCAGGATCCAGAGGCCGAACCCGTAGTCGGTCCAATGCTGCAGGTTGCGGGCAAGATACGCCGCCGTCTGCGCATCGTCCCGGGGGCCACCCAGCATGGCCATGAATTCCGGGTCGCGATCCATGCGGCGCAACTCGGCGAAGTGCTCGGGGGTCAGACGTTCCGCTCGCAGTCGAGCGGTCGCAAAGCCGTCAGGGAAGGGCATCACGGCGTCAGCCACCGCGCTACCCCACCGTGATGCGAGCAGGTCCCGCGTCGCGACTGGCTGAAGCTGTACGTGCCGTCGCGGCAGCGAGCCGTGGCACCAGGCGGCGGACTGTCGTTGGCAGTTCGGGTAGCCGACGGGACCCACTGGCCGCGCGAATTGATATAACCGCGGCCGGGAGTGCGGCCAGCATGCGCGCACCCACGGCTGGCAGCGCACGGAGTCGAACCGCGGCCGTCGTATATGCAGTCGTGTTCCGAAGCTGCTGCTGCGCGAGAAGCGCGATCGGGAGCAGTAGCGGGAAGAGTGTGGCCCGAAGGATTCGTGACATGGGCCCTCCATACCTCAAGGCGAACGCTTTGGGGACGGCCGCTACCTTTGCCTGTCCACCGCCCGCCGCGCCAAGATGTCGCTCGCTCACCCACCCCACTAGGGCATTTTTGCGGCACGACCGGGCGAAAATGCGACAGGCTATTACCTAGCACTGCCACGCACGCCCGAATAGCTTTACCGCCCTTGCTCGATCAACCACACGCCCAGCGTATTCACACCGCGCCCGCGCCCGCCCCCGCCCCCCCGGTGCCGTCACGGCCGCTCGCCGGTCTGCGGCTACTCGTGCTCGTCGCCGCGGTCGCGCTCGCCTGGAACCTGAGCGGCTACCGCCTGCTCGATCCCGACGAAGGCCGCAACGCCGAGGTGGCGCGCGAGATGGCGCAGTCGCGCGACTACCTCGTGCCGCACCTCGACGGCCTGCCGTACCTCGACAAGCCCATCGTGTATTTCGCGGCGAGCGCGGGGGCCATGGCGCTGCTCGGCCCGACGGAGCTGGCGGCGCGCCTGCCGGCGTACCTCGCCACGCTCGCCACCATCGCGCTACTCGTGTGGTTCGCGCGTCGGCGCTGGGGCGAGGACGCGGGTTGGCTCGCGGGGCTCGCCTATGCCACCATGGTGCTGCCGCTCGCCTACGCGCGCGCGGCGATCTTCGATAGCACGCTCACCCTGTGCACGACGGCCGCCATCCTCTTCTTCTTCGAGGGCCGGGCGATCGCCGCCTGGGCCGCGCTCGGCGTCGCCACGCTCACCAAGGGACCGATCGCCCTGGCGCTCGTCCTCTTCGCCGTCGTGCCCCACGCGCTCGCGACCGGCTCCCCGGTGCGACGCTTGTTCCCCTGGCGCGGGCTCGCCGTGTTCGCGCTCGTCACGCTGCCGTGGTTCCTCGCGGTCACGCTCCGCCACCCGGAGTTTCCTTCCTACGTGTTCGTGCGCGAGACTTTCCAGCGGCTGACCACATCGAGCTTTCATCGCACGGCGCCGTTCTGGTACTATCTGCCGATCCTGCCGGTCGCCGCGTTCCCGTGGATCGTGCCGGCCCTCGCGGGCGTGGGGCGCGCACGCGACCTGTGGCGTGCCCGGCGCCAGCCGGAGGCGCGGGAGTCGCTGCTCCTCGCTTCCTGGGTGATCGTCCCGCTCTTGTTTCTCACGCTCAACCAGTCGAAGCTGCCGCAGTACGTGCTGCCGCTCATGCCGGCGTTCGCCCTCGGCGCGACGCGCAACATCGTCACGCGCGGCATCGGCGCCGCGACGCGGGCGTACGCGGTGATCGCGCTCGTCGCCGGAATGGGGCTCGTCGCCCTCACGCGCTGGCTCCCGGCGCCGCTCGACCTCACCCCGGCCGAGAAGGCCGCCATCCCGCCCACCGCCGTCGCGCTCGGGCTCGTCGTGCTGCTCTCGGCCGTGCTCGTGCGCGGCGGCGCCCTGCGCGGGATGGGGCGCTTCACGATGGCAGGCTATGCCATCGTCGTGGCGGCGATTCCGTTCGTGAGCGGGCCGCTGCTCGCCGCGGTGGGTGAGGACCGCTCGTCCGCCGCCGTGACCGGCGCCGCCGTCGCCACGCTCGCGCGGGCCGGTGACGCCGGCGCCGTGCTCGGCGTCGCCGCTTTCCCGCCGTCCCTCCCGTTCTACCTCGGGCGACCGGTTGCGGTCGCGACGGCGACGGCGTCCGAGCTGACGAGCAACTACATCGCGCAGTATCACGAGCAGTACCGCACGGTGCCGGGCTCGCCGCTCTTGCCCGCGGGGGCTTGGCGCGAGGCGCTCGCCCGCTGTCCCCTGCCCACGGTGTTCGTCGCGACCGCGAACAACCGCGACGTGCGCGCCGCGCTTGGCGCCGCGCTGCCCCTCCTCGCCGCGGACAACCATTACGCCGCGTACGGGCCGTGCCGGCCTCACCCCCTCACCCCCGACGCGAAGTCCTCCCCCTCTCCACAACGTGGAGAGGGGGCCGGGGGGTGAGGGATGTGCGGCATCTTCGGCGCGGTCTCCCTCCGGCACGCGCCGCTCAAGTATCCGGACTGCGTCGGCGCGATGGCGGCGGCCCTCGCCCACCGCGGCCCGGACGGTGAGCAGATCGTCGGTCACGAGCGCGCCCGGCTCGGCGCGCGCCGCCTCGCCATTATGGACCTGACGACGGGGGACCAGCCGTTCCAAAACCCCGACCGCTCGATCTGGATGGTGTGCAACGGCGAGATCTACAACGCGCCCGAGCTGCGTCGCGAGTGCACCCAGGCCGGCTACCCGTTCCGCTCGACGGGGGACATCGAGACGATCGTCCCGCTGTACGAGCGCCTCGGCGCCGACGCCGTGAGCCGGCTCGACGGGATGTTCGGCCTCGCCGTATGGGACGATGGGCGCGAGCGGCTCGTGCTGGCGCGCGACCGCGCCGGGGAGAAGCCGCTGTTCTGGACCGAGATCGCCGGCGAGCTGCGGTTCGCCTCCGAGATCCAGGCGCTGCTCGTCTACCCCGACCAGGCGCGGCGCGTGAACGGCACGGCGGCGGCCCTCTATGCGGCGCTCGGCTACGTCCCCGCCCCGCACACCATGTTCGCCGGCATCGCAAAGCTCCCGCCGGCGCACGTGCTCGTGGCGGACCACACGGGCGTCACGCTCCGCAGCTACTGGCAGGCCGCCGCCGCCGCGGCGCGACCCTCCCGCCTCGACGGCGCCGCGACGGTGCGCACGGTCTTGCTCCGCGCGGTGGAGCGCGAGCTGATGTCGGACGTGCCGGTGGGCGTCTTCACGAGCGGCGGGCTCGACTCCTCGTTCCTCGCCGCTGCGGCGGCGCGGGTCAAGGCGGGCGAGCAGATCCACACCTACTCGGTTCGGTTCACCGAGCCGGGCTACGACGAGAGCCCGCACGCCGAGGCGGTGACCCATCACATCCGCACCATCCATCACGTCGTCACGGCGGACGACGCCGCGCTCGAGCGCGCGTTCGGCGTGGTCACGGGCTCGCTCGCCGAGCCCGTCGGCGACCCCGCGATCCTGCCGACGTACCTCCTCGCCGCCGCCGCCCGCGAGCACGTCAAAGTCGTGCTCTCGGGCGAGGGCGCGGACGAGCTGTTCGGCGGCTACCCGACGTATCTCGGTCACAAGGCGGCGGGATGGTACCGCCGGATCCCGGGCCGGAGCCTCGTGCGGGCGGTCGTGAACCGCCTGCCCACCTCGACCGGCAAGGTGACCCTCGAGTTCATGTTGAAGCAGTTCGTCGCGGCAGCAGAGCTGTCGCCGCTGGAGCGGCAGCTCACGTGGTTTGGCGCGCTCGGGCCCGACGCGGTCACGGTCGCGTGGGCGACGGACCTGCTGGGCGCGTTTCCGGCGGCCCCCCCTCCGTCGCTGAACCGCCTGTTGTGGCTCGACTTCCTCTCTTACCTGCCCGACAACCTGCTGGTGAAGGTGGACCGCGGCACCATGCTGGCCTCGATCGAGGCGCGGGCGCCGTACCTCGATCGTGAAGTGATGGAGCTGGTGCTCCCCGCGCCGCCCGCGCTCAAGGTGCGCGGGCTCACCACCAAGGCGATATTGAAGGACGCGGCGCGCGGGCTCGTGCCCGGCGACGTGATCGACCGGCGCAAACGCGGATTGTCGGTGCCCGTGGCGCGCTGGCTCAACACGGGACTCGCGTCCCTCGCCGACCGCTACCTGCGCGCCCCCCGCCTGTATCCCGACGCGCCGCTGGCGCGTCTCCTCGCGGAGCACCGGTCCGGGAAGCGCAACCACGCCCGCAAGCTGTGGCCGCTACTCATGGCCGAGCTGTGGGCCGAACGCTGGAACGTTGACACGGAGCGCGCGCGGCTCGGCTAACCCCGGGCGCAGCCCGGGGAGGGAGCCATGACCCGCGACGAGGCCCTACAGCTGATGCACGAGCACACCCAGTCTCCCGCGCTGCGCCAGCACATGCTGGCGGTGGAGGCGGCGATGCGCGCCTATGCCGTCAAGCACGACGAGGATCCGGAGCCGTGGGGGATGGTGGGGCTGCTGCACGACTTCGACTACGAGAAATTCCCCAACCACGAGCACTCACCGACCGAGGGTCACCCGGCGTGGGGCGTGCAGTCGCTGCGCGAGCGCGGGCTCGCGGAGCCGTTGTGCCGCGCCATCCTCGGGCACGCGACCTACTCGGGCGTGCCGCGGGACTCGGGGCTCGCCAAGGCGCTGTTCGCGGTCGACGAATTGTGCGGTTTCCTCGTCGCGTGCGCGCTGGTGCGTCCGTCCCGGAGCTTCGGCGACCTCGAGGTCTCGTCGGTGAAGAAGAAGCTCAAGGACAAGGCGTTCGCGCGCGGCGTGAACCGTGACGAGGTGCGCCAGGGCGCGGAGGAGCTGGGCGTGCCGCTGGACGAGCACATTGCGTTCGTGATCCGGGCGTTGCGTCCGGTCGAAGGCGCGCTGGGGCTGGGCGCTCCGCCCGCCGGCGCACCCGTGGGGTGAGCGCTCCCACCCGGCGCGCGCGCGGCAGAGCGCCGCTCCCCGCGCGCGACGAGCTGGGCCATGCGGTCGACCGGGCCTCCGGCGCTCGGCCGGTCGGCGGGAATCGGCTCGAGCATCACCCCGACAGCGCCCGCGCCCTGGAGGCGATGCTCGAGCAGATCGCCACCGCTCGTCGCACGGTCCACTTCGAGAACTACATCATCCGTGACGACCGCACCGGGCGCCGGTTCGCGGAGGCGCTCGCGGAGCGGGCGCGGGCGGGGGTCGCCGTGCGGGTGCTGTACGATGCGCTCGGCTCCATCGGCACGTCGCACCGATATTGGCGGCACCTCGCGCAGGCCGGCGCCCAGGTGCGCGCGTTTCACCCGCTCCTCTCGGGGCATCCCCTCGACCTCGTGGTGCGGGACCATCGCAAGCTGCTGGTCACCGACGGCACGCGAGCGATACTGGGCGGGCTGTGTATCGGCGACGAGTGGGCCGGCGACCCGGCGCGGCACCGCCGTCCCTGGCGCGACACGATGGTCGGCGTGTGCGGACCGGGGGCGGCCGCGCTCGATCGCGCGTTCGCCCGCATCTGGCGGCGCGCCGGCGGCGAGCTGCCGTCGGACGAGTCCGTCACCGATCCCGAGCCGTGCGGCACTTCGATCGCGCGCATGGTGGAGGGCGTGCCCGGCCAGGCGCGCGTGTACCGCGCAGTGCAGCTGCTCGCCGCGACCGCCGCCGAGCGGCTGTGGATCACGGACGCCTACCTCATCGCCCCCCCACCGCTGTACGCCAGCCTATTGGACGCGGCACGGGACGGCGTGGACGTGCGTGTGCTCGTCCCGGGAACGAGCGACCTACCGGTGCTCCGCAACTTCACCCGCGTCGGCTATCGCGAGCTGTTGCGCGCCGGGGTCCGGATCTTCGAGTACCAGGGCCCGATGATCCACGCGAAGACGATGCTCGTGGACCACCGTTGGGCGCGCGTCGGCTCGAGCAACCTGAACGTCTCGAGCCTGCTCACGAACTACGAGCTCGATCTCGTGGCCGAGTGCGAGGGACTGGCGGGCGAGCTGGCCGCGCAGTTCCGCCGCGACCTCGCGGCGAGCCGCGAGATCGTGCTCCAGGCGCGCCGCGTCCCGCTCCCGCCGCGCCTCGTCGGTGCGCCTGCGACAGGGAGGGGGGACGCGGCGGAGCGGCCCGGGACTCGGCACAAGCGCTCGGGCTACGAGCTCGGGGCGGTCGCCGTGGTCGCGCTGCGCCGCGTCGCGGGCGGGCTGCGGCGCGCGATCGCCGTCACGGCAGCGCTCGCCCTCGCGGGCGTCGGCGGGCTGCTGCTCGTCTTTCCCCGCATCATGAGCATCGTGCTCGCCGCGGGAACCTTCTGGCTGGCCATCGGCTTCGGGCTGTATGCCCTCGAGCGGCGGCGCACCCGCGAATCCGACGATGACTGACCCCCCTGACCCCCCTGACCCCCCTGCGCCCCTCCCCCAACCCTCGGGGGAGGCCGCGCGTATAGGTCAGCAGAACGAAGCGGACCTCGTCGCCCGCGCGCTGGCCGGCGACCGCGCGGCGTTCGGCACGCTCGTCGAGCGCTACGCGGCCACCGCGCGCCGCGTGGCGCGCGCCGTGCTGGGCGACCCCGATGACGCCGACGACGCAGCCCAGGACGGCATGCTGTCGGCGCTCCTGAAGCTGGAGCAGTACGACCCACGCCGGCCGTTCGGGCCGTGGCTGCTGCGCATCGTCGCGAACGCGGCCACGGATCGCCGCCGGCGGCGCACCGTGCGGCGCGTGGAGCCGCTCGACCCGGGGCTCGTCGCCGGCGGCGTGCGCCCTGACCGGACGGCGGAACGCCGGGCGCTGGCGCAACGGCTGCGGGAGGCGCTCGCGGAGCTGCCCGAGCGACGGCGCGTCGCGGTCGTGCTGTTCGACGTCGAGGGCTATTCGCACGCGGAGATCGCCGACGTCCTCGGGATTCCCGAAGGCACGGTGCGCTCCGAAGTGTTCCACGCGCGGCGGCGGTTGCGCGCGCTGCTCGGGGATTGGAAGGAGGACGCATGAAGCGGGACTCGTTGCCATTCGACGCCCGGCCCGATCCGGTGATCGGCGCCGCGCTAGGACGCGCGCTCGACCCGGGCGATCACGACCGGTTCGTCGCGCGGGTGCTGGCGCACGCCGAGCAGCTGCGGACGGCCTCGTGGGACGCCGTGCTCGCCCGCTGGGCGCGGGTCGGCGTCGCCGCGGCCATGATCGTCGCGCTCGCCGCGGGCTATCTGGTGGGTCGCGGCGGGACGGCGGCGCCCGGACGCGCCACCGTCCCGGACGCGCTGCTCGCCCCGTCGACGCCAGCGGCCCCCGTCGAAGTGGTGTTCGCCTCCGTCATCGGAAACTAGAAAGGCGGGACACGCCGTCATGCTCAATCGCTCCAAGACATGGGCCGTGGTGCTCCTGGTCGCGACCTTCGTCGCCGGGATCGCCGTCGGGGCCGGCGGCCGGGCGCTGTGGGCCCGCCGCGCCGAGGCGGCCGCGGGCCCGAGCCACGGTCCCGATCGGATGCTCGCGTCGCTGGCGCAGGAGCTGCGGCTCACGCCGGCCGAGCACGATTCGCTCGCGGCGATCCTGCAGCAGCACTGGACCCGGATGAACGCGGTGTGGGACGCGGTGCGGCCCCGCTTCGACTCCATCCGGGTCGCGATGGACTCCGCCGTCGTGCGGCAGCTCACCCCGGACCAGGCGGCGAAGTACCGCGACCACGTCACCCGGTATCGGCATCGTCAAGAACAGGAACGGCAAGGCGGCGGGAAGAAGCAATGACGGCAGGCTGGCGATGGATGATCGTGCTGGTCGCGGCGGGAGGGCTCGCGACCGCGAGACCCGAGCCTCTCGCGGCGCAGCAGCTCGAGGTGACGCTCCCGGAGGCAGTGCGGCGCGCGCTCGACGTGCAGCCCGCGGTCGTACAGGCGCGCGGCGCCGTCACGAACGCAGGATGGCAGAAGCGCGCGGCTTACGGCGCCTTCCTGCCGACCGTGTCGCTGACCTCGACTGCGTCCCGGCAGAACGATACCACGGTCGGCGGCATCGGGGTCAAGATCCCTCCGGGCATTTACACGTACAACACGGGGCTCACCGCATCCGTCGACTTGTTCACGGGTTTCAAGCGCCTGGCAAGCTACAGGAACGCCGACGCCACCGAGGATGCGGCCGACGCCGGGCTCGCCAATCAGCGGTACCAGGTGACGGCCGCGACCCAGCAGCTCTTTTTCACGGCCCTCGCCGACGAGGAGCTGGTGCGCGTCGCCCAGGCGCAGGTGCAGCGCGCCCAGGAGGAGCGACAAATCTCGGTGAACAAGTTCCAGGCGGGAGCGGCGACGCGCTCCGACACGCTGACCTCGACCGTCGACCTCGGCAACGCCCAGCTCGCGCTGCTGCAGGCGCAGGCGAACCTCGCCACCGCGCAGGCGAACCTCGCCCGGCAGATCGGCGTGGACGGCACGGTCCGCGCGGTGCCCGACTCGCAGCTGCCCGCGCTGCCCGACACGACAGGGCTACGCGCGGCCGCGCTGCAGCAAGCCCCGGCGGTCACCCAGGCCACCGCCCAGGAGCGCGCCGCATCGGCATCCACGTGGACGTCTCGCTCCCAATTCTGGCCCAAGCTCACGGCCACGTACAACACGTCGAGCCAGGGGCTGACCCAGCCGTGGAACGGATTTGACAGCCCTACTCAGAAGAATCTGAACCGCTTTACCATCGGCCTGTCGTGGACCTTGTTTGACGGCTTCACACGCGAGCAGGCCGTCGCCCAGAGCTCGGTGAGCCTCGACGTCGCGCGGGCGCAGACCGCCGACACGCGCCGCCAGCTCAGCGCCCAGCTCACGCAGCAGCTGGCCGCGACGTTCACCGGGCACGCGCAGATCGGCATCACCGGCGCCAACGTGGTGGCCGCGGCGGAGGCACTCCGCGTGCAGCAGGAGCGCTACCGGCTCGGCGCGGCCACGCTGCTCGACCTGCTCACCGCCGAGGCCAACCTGACCCAGGCCCAGGTCAACCAGGTGCAGGCCCGCTACAACTACCTCATCGCGCGCGTCCAGGTCGAGGCGCTCGTGGGACACACCCTGTGACCAGCGCCCAGCCCCAGCCGATGACATTCCGCACCGGCGACACGCCGCTGCCGGACATCGTGATCCTCACCCACAAGCTGACCCGGGATTACGACATGGGGGGCGAGGTGGTGCGGGCGCTCCGCGGCATCGACATCCAGATCCGCAAGAACGAGTTCGTGGCGGTCATGGGGCCGTCGGGATCAGGCAAGTCCACCCTGATGAACTTGATCGGCTGCCTCGACACCCCTACGGCCGGGGAGTATTGGCTCAACGGCCAGAAGGTGTCGGATCTCTCGGACGACGAGCTGGCCCGCATCCGCAACAAGGAGATCGGGTTCGTGTTCCAGACGTTCAACCTGCTGCCCCGGGCCAACGCCCTCCACAACGTGGAGCTGCCGTTGATCTACGCCGGACTGCCCGGCAAGGAGCGGCGGGCGCAGGCGGCGCGGGCGCTCGAGCGGGTGGGGCTGGCGGACCGGATGGACCACAAGCCGAACGAGCTGTCGGGGGGCCAGCGCCAGCGGGTGGCGATCGCGCGGGCGCTGGTGAACGTGCCGAGCATCCTGCTCGCCGACGAGCCGACGGGGAATCTCGATTCGGCGACCGGCGAGGAGATCATGCGGCTGTTCGAGGAGCTGTGGAGCGGGGGCCAGACGATCGTGCTGGTGACGCACGAGCACGACATCGCGGCCCACGCCCGGCGCCAGCTCCACTTGCGGGACGGGCTCGTCGAGCGCGACGAGCAGATGAGGGGATGACCGTGCGGCGTCGTCTCCTGGCCGCTCCGGCGGCGTTGCTCGTCGGCCTCGCGGGCTGCAAGAAGGCGGAGTCCGCGCCGCTGTACGAGAAGATCGCCGTGGCGCCCCGCGACATCGTCGTCACGGCGTCGGCCGAAGGCGTGATTCAGCCGACCCTCAAGTTCAGCGTGAAATCCAAGGCGTGGGGCCAGATCCTCGCCATGCCCGTCCAGACGGGCGACGAGGTCCAGAAGGGGCAGCTCTTGACGAAGGTCGATCCGCGCATTCCGCAGAACAATCTGGCCCAGGCCCAGGCGGCCCTCGACAAGGCCCAGGCGCAGCTCGCGAACGCCACAACCCAGCTCAAGCGCAGCGAGACGCTCTTCAACAGCCAGTCGATCGCGGAGACCGACTACGACGCGGCCAAGCTGGCCTACGCCACGGCGCATTCGGCCGTCGTGACCGCCGAAGCGAATTTGCAGACCGCCAAGGACGCGATGGAGGACACGCAGGTCCGCGCGCCCATCACCGGCACCATCCTGGAGCTCGACGCCGTGCTCGGCACGATCATCTCGAGCCCCACCCTGGGCGGTGGCACCGTCATCCTGAAGATGGCGAACCTCGACGCGGTGCAGGACTCGGCGATGGTGCTCGAGACCGACGTTGGCAAGGTGCAGCCCGGGATGCCGGCGACGATCACCGTCGACGCCTATCCCAACCGCCAGTTCGAGGGACGGGTTCTGAAGATCGAGCCGCAGGCCCAGATCGTTCAGAACGTGACGATGTTCCCGGTGCTGATCAACATCGACAACCCGGGTCATCTCCTCAAGCCGGGCATGAACACGGAGGTGCGGATCCACATCGGGCAGCGCCAGGGCGTGCTCGCAGTGCCGAACGCCGCGCTCCGGACCCAGCGCGACGTCGCCGCGGGCGCGAGCGTGCTCGGCCTCGACCCCCAGGCCGTGCAGCAGCAGCTCGCCGCGGCGCAGCTGCCTGACGGGGCGCCACGGCCCGGCGGGGACAGCGCGAGCGCGAGGCCCCACGTCGCCGACAGCACGAAATCCGGTGCCACGTTCACGACGCCGAATGGGCGGACGATCGCGCTGCCGCCGGGGGTGACGGCCGAGCAGGTGCAGGCGGCGTTCGCGCGGATGCGGAGCGGCGCGGAGCCGACGCCGGCCGACCGGGCGCTGCTCGCTCAGGTGTTCGGCCGGGCGCAGCGGCCGGGGGGACGGGGGGGGGGCGCGACGGGCCGGCAGACGCGCAACGGGGCCGGCGGGTACATCGTATTCGCGCTGCGGGGCGGGACGGTCCTGCCCGTCTCGATCCGCACCGGCCTCACCGACCAGGACTACATCGAGGTGACGAGCGGCCTGACGGACAAGGACACGGTGCTCGTGCTGCCGAGCGCGTCGCTCGTGCAATCGCAGCAGCAGTTCCGTCAGCGCTTCCAGAACGTGACCGGCGGCGGGCTGCCCGGGTTACGGCAACAGCAGTCACAGGGTACGACGTCGAGATGAAGAGGCGAACCGTGAAGCGATACCTCCTGGCCGCGCCGGCGCTGGTCCTGCTCGGCGCCGCCGGCTGCAAGAAGGCGGAGTCCGTGCGGCCGTACGCGACGATCCCCGTCGCGCGCCGCGACATCATCGTCACGGCGACCGCCTCCGGCGTGATCCAGCCGATTCTGACCCTTAGCGTGAAATCGAAAGCGTCGGGGGAGATCATCGCCATGCCGGTGCAGACGGGGGACGAGGTGAAGAAGGGGCAGCTCCTCGCGAAGATCGACCCGCGGATTCCGCAGAACAACCTGTCCCAGGCGCAGGCGAGCCTCGACGTGGCCAAGGCGCAGCTCGAAAACGCCACCGCGCAGCTCAAGCGCAGCGAGGCGCTGTACCAGAGCAAGTCGATCACCGAGGCGGGGTACGACTCCGCCCAGCTCGCGTCAGCGACGGCCCGGTCAGCCGTGGTGACGGCCGCGGCGAACCTGCAGACGGCCAAGGACGCGATGGAAGACACCCAGGTCCGCGCGCCGATCACCGGCACCATCCTCGAGCTCGACGCCGTGCTCGGCACCGTGATCTCGAGCCCGACCAACGACGTGGGCGGCGGGACGGTGATCCTGAAGATGGCGAGCCTGGACACCGTGCAGGTGTCGGCGCTCGTGGACGAGACGGACGTGGGCAAGGTGCAACCGGGGATGCCCGTGACGATCACCGTCGACGCCTATCCCAACCGTCAGTTCGACGGCCGCGTCTTGAAAATCGAGCCGCAGGCGCAGGTGAGCCAGAACGTCACCATGTTCCCGGTGGACGTGAACATCCTGAATCCCGAGCACTTGCTCAAGCCGGGGATGAACACCGAGGTCGAGATTCACGTGGGGCAGCGCCAGGACGTGCTCGCCGTGCCGAACGCGGCGTTGCGGACCGAGCGCGACGTGGCCTCGGCCGCGACCGTGCTCGGCCTCGACCCCCAGGCCGTGCAGCGACAGCTCAGCGCCGCGCCGGGCGGCGGCGCGGCCCCCGGGGGGGGCGACGGGAGCAAGCTCCACGCGGCGGAGCCCGCGAAGGCCGGCGGGCAGGTCCAGAGCTCGGCGGCCACCGGCCCGAGCTACATCGTGTTCGCCCTGCGGGGGGGAAAGATCGTGCCCGTCCGCATCACCACCGGGCTCACCGATCTGGACTACATCGAGGTGACGAGCGGACTGGCCGAAACGGACACAGTCCTCGTGCTGTCAGGGAGCCCGTCGAGGTAGCGATGCTCCTGGCCGAGATCATCCAGGTCGCGCTCGAGGCGCTGCGGGCCAACAAGCTGCGCTCGCTCCTCACCATGCTGGGCATCATCATCGGCGTGGGCGCCGTCATCACGATGGTCGCCCTAGGCTCGGGGGCGCAGAAGTCGGTGCAGGACCGGATTCAGGCGCTCGGGCCCACGCTGCTGAGCATCTACCCCGGGCAGAGCTTCATGCGCGGCGTCGCGAGCGGCTCTCGTGTCAGCCTGACATTGGACGACGACACGGCGCTCGCGAACAACGCCCGCTACGTGAGCGCCGTGGTGCCCGAGCTGAGCGGCAATCTCCAGGTCCAGATGGGCAACTTCAACATCAACGTGAACATCGTGGGCACGACGCCCACGTACGTCCCGGTGCGCAACTACACGGTCACGGCGGGCCGCATGTTCACGGCGGGGGACGACGCGGCGCGCCGTCGCGTGGCGGTGCTCGGCTCCGCGATCCCCCAGATGCTCAACTCGAACCGCGACGCGATGATCGGCCAGGAGCTCCTGATCCGCGGCATCACGTTCGAGATCATCGGTGTCCTCTCCGAGAAGGGCTCGCAGGGCTCGTTCTTCAATCCCGACGAGCAGATCCTCATCCCGCTTCAGACCGCCCGCTACCGCGTCATGGGCACCGACCGGCTGCGGACCATCACGGTGCAGGCCCAGGATCTGAACGCCATGAACCTGGCGATGATCGAGATCGAGCGCGTGCTGCGGCGCCAGCACAAGATCCGCCCGGGTGGGGACAACGACTTCCAGATCCGCAACCAGACCGACATCCTGGCCACGTTCCAGCAGACGACGGAGACGTTCAAGTACCTGCTCGCTGGCATTGCGGCCGTGAGCCTGCTCGTGGGCGGCATCGGGATCATGAACATCATGCTGGTGTCGGTCACGGAGCGAACCCGCGAGATCGGGGTGCGCAAGGCGCTCGGCGCGACGCGCTTCAACATCATGTTCCAGTTCCTAGTCGAGGCGCTGGTGCTGTGCCTCGCCGGCGGGCTGATCGGCGTGCTGCTCGGCTCGCTGGGCGCACTGCTGATCTCGAGGCTGGCACAGTGGAATACGCTCATCTCGCCGCTCGCCATCCTGCTCGCGTTCGTGTTCAGCGCGGCCGTGGGGCTGTTCTTCGGCATCTGGCCCGCGCGCCGGGCGGCGAGTCTCGATCCGATCATCGCGCTGCGTTACGAATAGAACGCGGACGTCGAAACGCGGAACGCGGAACGGAAGAACGAACTGACGATTCGTAAGTCCGGGCCTGGATCCGGACTGGCCTGTTCCGCGTTCCGCATTCCGCGTTCCGCGTTCTATTTTTCATCCCATGCTCGCCCTCCTCCTCGTCCTTCAGGCGGGTGACGGCCCCGTGTACAACGGGCGCGCCCGGCAGCTCGACGTCCGCATCCCGCGGATCGAAGCCCAGGTCACCGTTGACGGGGTCCTCGACGAGCGTGTGTGGCGTCAGGCCGCGACCCTCACCGGCTTCTCCCAATACCGTCCCGTAGACGGTCGCCCCGCCGAGGACTCGACCGAGGTGCTCGTGTGGTACGCGCCGGATGCGGTGTATTTCGGCATCCGGGCGTTCGAGCCGCACGGCCAGGTCGTCCGCGCGACGCTCGCCGACCGCGACAACATCGATGCCGATGACCGCATCGAGATCCTGCTCGACGCCTATCTCGACCACCGCCGCGCCACGCTGTTCGCCGTCAATCCCTTGGGGGTCCAGGAGGACGGCGTCTGGAGCGACGGGGTCGGCGCCGGCGCGGCCGGGGGACCGAGCGCCGGCGGGCGGTTCGACGCGACGATCGATCTGAATCCGGATTACGTCTACGAGTCCCGCGGCCGCCTGACCGATTGGGGTTACGAAGTCGAGGTGCGAATTCCCCTGAAGAGCCTCCGCTACCAGAGCGCCGACCCGCAGGACTGGGGCCTCCAGATCGTGCGCGTCGTGCAGCACTCGGGGTACGAGGAGACGTGGACCCCGGCGGTGCGCGCCAACGCCAGTTTCCTCATCCAGTCGGGCCGCCTCGTCGGCCTCACGGGGTTGAAGCGCGGCGTCGTGCTCGACCTCACTCCCGAGTTCACGACGAAAGTCGATGGCGCGCCTGGCGCCGGGGGGTATGACTACACCGGCACCCCGGAACTCGGCGGCAACCTGCGCTGGGGGGTGACGCAGAACCTCGCCGTCACGGCCACCGCGAACCCCGACTTCTCCCAGGTGGAGGCGGACGTCGGCCAGGTGACCGTCAACGAGCGGTTCGCGCTGTTCTATCCCGAGAAACGGCCGTTCTTCCTCGAGGGCCTCGAGCAGTTCGACACGCCGAACAGCTTGATCTACACCCGGCGGATCGTGCATCCGGTGTTCGGCGCCAAGCTCGCGGGCAAGGTCGGCGGCACGGGCATCGCCTACCTCGGCGCCGTGGACAACCAAGATGAATCCGCCGCTGGCGCCAACCCCGTGTACAACCTCGTGCGCCTGCGGCGCGACCTGGGACCGACGTCGACCGCGGGGCTCGCGTACACCGACTGGATCGACGGCGACGACTACAATCGCGTGCTGGGCGCCGACGCCCGGGTCGTGTGGCGGCGTATCTGGTTCTCCGAGGTGCAAGTCGGGGGCTCGTGGACCCGCGACGCGACCGGCGCGCGCGCCGGCAAGCTCTGGGACGTGACGTTCGCCGATCGCACCGGCCGCGCGTATGGCAACCATTTCGAGTTGCTCGGTATCGAGCGCACGTTCCAGGACACGAGCGGCTTCGTGAACCGCGTCGACCTGGTGGCGGGGCGGACGTTCAACCGGTTCACGTGGTACGGCCGCCCGGGCGCGCTGCTCGAGCAGCTGTCGGCGATCGTCGGGTTCGCCCCGATCTGGCGCTACGCCGACTTCGGGCGCCTGCGCGGCACGGTCGAGGACACGCTCCAGAACTTCTGGGTCGCGACGCTCCGTGGAGGATGGGCGCTCAATCTCACCCTCAGCCTGAACCACTTCAGCTTCGACCCCGCTGCGTACGCCGGCGACACGGTCAACGGGGCTCCCTTCGTCGTGCCGAATGGCCTGTACCACCTGCCCGGCATCGCGGCGGGCGGCAGCACACCCAACCGTGCCCTGACCGCCAGCGCGAACGTGAGGTACGGCGCTACCGCCCTCTTCCCCGAAGCAGCGGAAGGCCGCCAGTTCGGCGTCGTGACGACCGCCGCCTGGCGCCCGACGCCGTCCTTGCGCATGGAGGCGCGCTGGGTCCACGAGCGCTTCACGCGGGCGCGCGACGGCAGCCGTTTCTCCACGGCGAACATCCCGCGCTTGAAGGTCGAGTATCAGCTGTCACGCGCCATCTTCTTCCGGTACGTGGGGCAGTATTTCGCCCAGGATCAGGCGGCGCTCGAGGACCCCCGCACCGGCCAGCCGATCCGGGGGCCGCGGACGGCGGCCTCTGTGACTAACGAGTTCCGCAACGACTTGCTGTTCTCCTACAAGCCCGTCCCCGGGACTGTGTGCTTCTTCGGATACGGAGCGTTGCTCAGGGAGCTCGACGCGTTCCAGTTTCGGAACTTGAGCCGCGCGTCGGACGGGTTCTTCCTGAAGCTCAGCTACCTGTTCCGGATGTAGGCCCCCCGCCCTCTACCACTCGCCATCCGCCCGGGCCATTTTCTCTTGCATGCCCGACGCGGTGGATCTCGCGCAGCAACTCGCCGACGAGGATCGCGCGAAGCAACGCCAATACGTGCTCGCGAACACGCGTGCCCGTTGGAGCTTCGTGGGCGTCGGCGTGGCGCTGCTCGTGGTCGTCCGGCTCGTGCGGTGGGTGCCGGTCTCGTGGTGGTTCATCGTCGCATTCGCGGCGGGCTTCGTCGCGGCCAACTATGCGATGTTCCGCCTGGCCCGCGACGCCGCGTTCCGTCCCTGGTACGCGCACCTCAACATCGCCGTCGGGGCGGCGCTAATCTCGGTGGTCCTCGCCGCGCTCGGGCCCACCGGGCACGCGCTCTACGTGGCGTACATGATCGCTCCGCTCCAGGCCGCGCTGTACCTCGGTCGCACCGAGGCCTGGCAGGCGCTGATTCTCAACCTCACGGGGTTCGCCCTGGTCACGGCGATACGCGCCGGGCCGGGCACCGGCGGGTGGAGCTGGCGGCTGTTCGCGCAGGAATCCCTCGTGCTCGCCTTCGCCTGCGTCGCGTTGATTCCCATGCTGACGCGGATCGTGGCCCGGCTGCGCGCGGCGCGCGAGACCCTGGCCCAGGTGGAGCGCGGCGACCTCACGGTCCGGGTCGACGACGCCGAGCTCGACGAGCTGGGCTACCTCGGGGTCAGCGTGAACCGCAGCACCGTCGCGATCGCGGGCACCGTGCGCCAGGTGCAGCATCAGTCCCAGGAGCTGGCGGCGATGGCCCAGCAGCTCGCGGCGTCGGCGCAGCAGCTCCAGGCGGCGTCGCAGCAGATCTCCACCACCGCCCAGCAGCTGACGTCGGGCACGGAGCGACAGCGCCAGCTCATCGGCCACGGGCGCGAGGATTCCGAAGCGGCGGCGACGGTCGCCTCGCAGCTCCACGTCCGTGCCCAGGAGGCCGAGCGCCAGATCGCGGGAGTGGCGCAGCAGGCGCTCCGCCACGGCGCCGAGATCGCGCGGGCGAGCGAGCTGCTCGGCTCCCTCGTCGGCCACCTGGACCAGGTCTCCAAGGCGACGGGGACGCTCGAGCAGAGCTCGCGCGAGATCGGCAAGCTCGTGGATGCGATCACCCGCATCGCGAGCCAGACCGACCTGCTCGCGCTCAACGCCGCCATCGAGGCGGCCCGAGCCGGGCCGCATGGGCTGGGCTTCCGCGTCGTGGCCGACGAGGTGCGCAAGCTCGCCGAGCAGAGCGCGCGCTCGGCCGAGGAAGTGCGGGGGCGGGTCCGCCAAACGCAGGACCAGGTCGCCGAGCTGCTCGCGGCCATGGCCGAGGGCCGGCGCGCCGCGGAGGGCGTCGGCGCCGTCTCGGCCGCGGTGCGTCAGGCGCTCGACGCGATCTTCGCCGACCTGAACGCCACCGTGCGGTTCGCGACCGCGTTCGCGGGCGAGACGGAAGGGCAGACGCGCCGCATTCGCGAGGTCGTGCGGCGCATGGAGGAGGTCGCGGGGATCGCCGAGACGGCGGCGCACGGCGCCGAGCAGACGTCGGCGGCCACGGAGCAGCAGATCGCGTCGCTCAGCGAGCTCACGACGACCACGCAACACCTCTCCGTCGCCGCGGCGAAGCTGACGGAGACGATCGAGCGGTTCAACGTCAACGGGAAGGCGTAGGCCGGTGCCACTCCTTTCGAAAGGTGAACAGTTGACTTTGATAGAAGCTCTCGGGTGACGTATTTGTCAGGTGCACCGCTCCCGTAACGGGGTCGTGTCCGATCGCCTGATAGCACATCCGGACAAACGTCGCGCACTGCACGGCGTGCTTGTCGTCGAAGATGTTCTTCTTGGCGAGCCGTCGCGTGATGATCGCCCACAACGTGCCGAACAGCTCCCCGACGGGATAGCGAAGATGCTCCTCATCGTAAGCGTAGCTCAGCGCTTGCGTGAGGAGTTCGGTCGTCTCCGCGGTGCTCAGGTTCATCCCCAGCACGCAGCCGTGAGACACATTGTCGAGGCACCACTTTACGAGGCGACTCTCCATGACACCGTTCTGCACCTCCCAGTCGTCCACGCTCACGCGGAGGTCGCTTTCGAAGATGTAGATGCGGCCATCGTTCCGTCCGTCAGCACGGCGCTCAGCAAGAAGAAACGTATGGGACCACTTCGATGGCTTGTGGTCCGGCGTGATGCCCGCCTCAGCGTCCCGAATGAGCCTCCCCTTAAGATCATCCTGGCCGATCAGACCCACTCGCCCAGGGGCGTAGTGTTGGTTAAAGAAGGACAGCAGTGCTTGATTCATGGCTTGGACCCCGTTGCAGTGGTCGTACGAAGCAGGCGAAGGAGGACCGCCCCGGTGGTCCCAATATCGCTTCGCCGATCGCTCAGGAGAGCGTCAGCGGCAGAACCCTACCACCCCCGCAACAACGGCGCGTCCCCGTAATCCCACAGCACGAACGCGATGAGCCGCGGATGGCGTGGCTCGGGGCCCACGGCCGGCAGCTCCACGCCGAGTGACGCCGCCACGTGGCCGAGCCGGGACAGGCGAACCCACATCTGCGGGTAGAACGACAACGTGCGCTCGCCTGCTCCCGGGACCACCCACTCGGCCTCCACCATCGGCACCACCCGGCCGATCTCGCGCCCCCCCCCCACGCCGAGCCGGTACGACCAGGCCGTGACGCCCCCGGCCTCTTCCCAGGTCGTCACGATCTCGCCCTGCACGACGAGCGCCGACGCGAGCGACGCCCCGAAGGCGAAGAAGGGTTCCACCTCCCACAGCGTTTGCCGGCCGAGCGGTGGCGTCACCTCGACCCCGAAACTCGCCAGCGCGCGGCGCTCGAGGCTGTGCCACGCGTTGAACTTGAGGGCTGCCGTCGCGCCGTCGAAGGAGTTGGGTAGCCCGTCGAACGCCGTGCGGGCGCTCGCCTCCATCTGGAACCGTTTGCCCAGGCGGTGCTCGTAGATGAACTCCTGGCCCCGGGCCTCGTCGGTGATGACCACCTCGTCTTCCGGATAGGCTTTCTCCACGACGAAGGCCCGGGGGAAATTGAGCTCCCCCGGCGGCCAGCCCGGCTCGCCGCACAGCGAGCGCGCGTACCGCACCACGGCGCGGATCTGCTCGGGCGTCGCCGCGTCGCCGAACGCCGGCATGTCGAGGGAGAGGCCGAACGCCGCGCCGCCCTGCGCCACGATGCCGACCCAGCGGTCCTCGGTCTCCGCGGTGCTCGCCTTGCAGTCCTTCAGATCGGCTGGCGGGACCTCGAGCCGGGTCGTCGCCGCGGGCGTGCCCCGCCCGTCGGCGCCGTGGCACGATTTGCACGACGCCTGGAACAGTGCTCCTCCGCTGTCGGGGGGGGCTTGGGTGGCGAGCAACAGCGCGACCACGGGAGCAAGCGTCACGGAAGGTGAACGCTACGCATGGCGACCATCCGACCTTGGGAAAGGTGGCGACTGGATTCTGGTGCACAACACGCGATACTGTCGAGACGTTCCACGGCGCTGCATATTCCACGCGACGATCACTACTTACCCCACACTCCCGCAGCGGGGATCGCCATGCGCCCGGCACCTTCCACGTTCGTCGCAGCGCTCTGCATCCCGCCCCTGATCAGCCTCGTCGCGCAAGAACCTCGCGGTGTGCTCGTGCCCGTGGGGGCACGGGTGAAAGCAGAGTGGGCGCAGTCCGGGAAGACCACCGAAGGAACCGTGCTGGCGTGGCGCGGCGATACCCTGGTCATGCGCGCCGCTGAAGGCGGCGACACGGTCCGCATCCCTGCCGCGGCGCTCAAGAAGCTCCGCGTTGCGGAGAGCCCGACGGTGTGGCGCCACACCAGTCCGACCGACATCAACTTCTTCTCCTCCGTCGCGGTTCCGCGACCGGGCGACGCCGATCGCAGCAGCGGCGACGCCTTCCGGGACGCGCTGCTGATCGCGAACCAGACGGAGCTCGCGGCCATCGACCCCGCCACCGGCGACGCGATCTGGACGCGTAAGGACCTCACGGACCTGCACGGCGTGGCGCTCGACTTCGTGGAGGCCACCGGGTACGGCGTGGTCACGCGCGGCGAAAAGATGGAGATCATCGATTTCCGGACCGGCGAGCGGCGGTGGGATACGGGCACCCTGTCGCTCCTCTCGGCCAGGGGATGGCTCTCTTTGCCCGGCGAGGACACGCTGCTCCTGATGTACGGCCGCACCGCGGAGAGCGCGACGACGCTGATGGCCGTGGAGCTCGCCACAGGGAAGGTGCGCTGGCGTCGGGACCACCTCTTCGGCCTCGAGCCCAAGGTTTTCGGGACGGGGGGCGTGTCCTACCTCTTCGGGCACCAGCCGCCGTTGGCCGACACTGATACGACGTTCGTGCTGTACCTGAGCGCCGACGGGCCGATCAGGGTGCACGCGCGCACCGGCGCGCTCGTGTGGCGGACGGATGCGTTCGGCGAGGCGAAGGTCCCGACTCTGCGCGACGGGTACGCCCGCATCGCCCGGCGCCAGGGCGTCCTGTTCGTGCCTTCCGAGAAGCGCCTCGTGGCGCTCAACGTCACCGATGGACACGGGGCGTGGCCCGCGCCGCACACGTTCAAGAGCCAAGTCATCCGGATGGACGTGACGCGCCACGGTCTCCTGGCGCGCGGCGACGACTGGCTCGACCTGCTCGACCCCGCGACGGGGCAGTCGGTCTGGCGCGCCCCCGTGACGCTCAAGAACTCGACCCGCATCGTGCTGCGCGGCGACACGGTGTACGTGGCGGCGGACAACAAAGTCCTCGCGATCCAGATGACCGACGCGTCGGTGCGGACGGTCGCGACGGTGAGCTTCAAGGAAGGGGAGGCGCCGGGCGGCTTCGGCGTCTGGAGGGAAGGGATCGTGCTCAATTCCTGGCACAATGTCATGCTGGTGGATCGACAGGGCGCCGTGCGCTACCACCACGTGTATCCGTCCCCCAAGCAGAGCTTCGGCGAAGCGTTGCGGAGCGGCACGGGCTCGGACATCATGCGGCCCACCACGCGCTGGCTGGGCGACTATCTGTTCTTTTTCACCGGCGCGCCGGATGATGGGGGCCGCGAGGGGTTCAGCGTCGTCAAGGTCGACCCGGCGACCGGGCACGAGGAGGGCCGGCTCTGGTTCGACCAGCGCGTCCCCGCGTACACGCTCGAGACAGGATCGACGGTGTTCTATCGGCGCAACGACCGGGAGATCGACGCGCTCAAGTTCGCCGATTGGACCGCGCTCGCGCATGCGGCCCGGAACGGCCAGGGCGTCGTCGTCGAGCGGCTGCTGGGCATGGGCGTGGACGCCAATGCGACGTCGGACGATAAGTGGACCGCCTTGCACGTCGCCGCCCGCGCCGGCCACCGCGAGGTGGTGCGGCTGCTCCTGGGCCACGGCGCGCGGGTGGATGCCAAGACGGAGAGCGGGTGGACGCCGTGGATGCTGGCGGCGCGCGAAGGTCACGATGACGTCGCCCAGAGTCTGCGGGAGGCCGGCGCCGCAGCCAGCGGAGCGGTCGCCGGCCTCGTCAGCGGCTGGCACCTCGCCGTGCAGGGGCGCATCACGGAGGCGCTCACCGCATACGCGGCCGCGCAGGCCATCGACTCGACGCTGGCGCTGTGGCCGGCGGCGTGGCAGACGGCGTGCTGGCACGGCGGTTTGAGCGGACAGGCGGCCGTGGTGATCGCCATGTGCGACAAGGCCGTCGAGCGCACGCCGGCGGATGATGAGCGCTACGCCTCCGCCCACTTCGCCCGCGGGCTGGCTCGCGCGCTCACCGGCAACCTCGAGGGCGCGGCGGCCGATCTCGAGCCGAGCCTCGACCCCGAGGAGGACGAGGGGGAGCTGGCGACCTGGATCGACGCCTTGCGGAGCGGGCGGAATCCGTTCACGCCGGCGGCCATCGCGATGCTGCAGCGGCGCTAGCCGCTCTAGGTCCCGAAAGCAGCACGGTGAGGACTCACACGAGCCGCGCCGCGCGCCGTAGCTCGGCCGCGGCGCGGTCCGCCTCGCGCGCGAT